>ULVW01090600.1_pt1 | contig 13843 bp, 10 predicted proteins | sample 1959801 | NCBI WGS metagenome assembly ULVW01 (sample SAMEA4835796, study PRJEB28245) | human gut metagenome | biome: gut microbiome; material: fecal sample | place: Denmark | collected 2008
GGCAGCTGGAATAAGGTGAAAGGTTATCGTCACGCATTTGCTAAGTAATGTCTGCAAATATCATATTTTAATTCAGGTAATATAAAAACAGAAGAGGTTGTAGCCGGCATCGGTTACAACCTCTTTTTATTGTATATATTCTGTTTATTCTTCTACAATACTAGTACGTGGCTGTTGAGGCGTGATTTCTTTTTGCTGTTTCAGATATTCTATCAAAGCATCCGAAGAGGTGGCAGTCATTTCATGCCCCGGGTCGGCATGGTCGAATCGATAACTGGAGGCGATGTAGCTGTTCATACCTACTTTGTACTGTTTATTTTCGTCTAGCGGGTTGCCATTCATGTCTTTTATGGTGACACTCACGGCTTTGCCGTCACGGGTATGAATGGTGTAGGTCATGCCCGACACCAATAGATCGGCACGTTTGCTGGCTTTGCGGTAGGAGTTCATTAATAAAGTGCGAATCTCTGCCGGAGTCATTTGATAGACAACTACAGTATTGCCGAAGGGGTCCAACTGATAGATTTCGGCCATGGTGATTTCTCCTTTCGCCATTTGTCCGATGCGCACACCGCCGGCATTCTGGAAAGCAAAGTCGAGATTATGCACATCGGCTACGGCATCGGTCATCAGTGAGCCGAGTGGCTCTTTACCGTTGAACTGTGCTGTGGCATGTGCTATTACTTGGTCTAAGTGGCAATCCTTGCGGAATTTCTGAATAGACTGCTTGATATCTGTATCTTCGTCTTTGAGTTTTGCCATATTAATCAGCTCGAATTTCTTCTCTTTTACTTTATTATCCTCCAAGGTGATAGTAGTCTTGCCCAGATAATGAAGGTTGCTCTGCGCCTGACTTATCAAGACACCATTGGCGACAATGGTAGAATCAATGCGTGTATGTGAGTGTCCCCCGATGATAACATCCAGTTCGGGCATCGCTTCGGCTATCTCACAATCTTTGTTATAACCGGTATGAGTGAGACCGACAAACAGGTTGCACCGGCTGCGTAAGCTCTTGTATTTAAGTGCGGTTGATACAGGCTCGGTGAATGTGATACCTTTCAGGCGTGCGGGATGGGTGGCGGGCAGCAGCTCGCCTGTTCTTCGCTTACTCACTTCGATAAGGCCCAGGATGCATATCTTGGTGTCGCCGATTTGCAGAAAAGCGTATGGCTGAGGTTGTTTGATTCCGGCTGTTTCTTCATCAATAATCATGTTGGCACATAGGAATTGGAAGTTGGCTTGCTCCATTCGCCGGTTCAGTACCTCCTGTCCGTAGTCGAATTCATGGTTGCCGAATATTTCATACTGATATCCTATCCGGTTCATCAGGTCAATCATAGGAAAGCCTTTCTCAGGGTATTGGTCCACCACCGGATTACCCGAAAACATATCTCCCCCACTCAAAATCAGAATGTTGGGATTCTTGGCACGCTCTTTTTGTATATAACTTGCTATTTTGGCAAAGTTGTCGATACTGCCGTGCATGTCATTAGTCGAAAAGATGATGATTTGCGTTTCTTTTGCTGATAGTGAGCAGCATAGAAATACGAATAACAATAGAAAACCAGATAGCTTTTTCATTTATTATTGGTGTTTAATAGGTTAGTTTAATGCTGCAAAGATAGGCTATAAATATTTCAAATTCCTTGCAACGTGCAAAAAAGTTTATTTCCGGTGCAAAGGAATATTTGCCTGCTCAATGGGGAGAATACTTATAAATAGTGATTGTATGAAAGAAATGACTGTTGAGGAAGGTTTCTAAATTACCTATAAAAAGCGATTGTGGCGCGTCAGTTTTATCAAGACCTTTGCATCCGAATAAAGAATGTAATTACTTAGAAGAAGAAAACGTGAAAACAGCAGTTCGGAAAGTGAATATTTTAATCATCGTTTTATTGACGGCTGTATCTGTATATGCACAGCAGCATAAAACCATGATTTCGGGTAAAGTCGTATCGAAGGAGAAAGAAATCATAGACTTGGCAACGGTGTATCTGAAAGGAACCAATTATGGTTGTATGACCAATGAGCAGGGAATATATCATTTGCATGCCCCCGCAGGGGAATATACACTGGTCGTTTCTGCTGTCGGTTATGAAACGATAGAGAAGCCGGTGAAGCTCTTTCGAGGTGAGAGAGTAAAAATGAATGTAGTATTAGCTTCGTCTGTAACAGAGTTAGACGAGGTCGTTGTCGTGTCCAATGGGGTAGGCCGTGTGAAGCGTTCGGCTTTCAATGCCGTGGCTGTGGATACGGAGGAGTTGCAGAACTCGACGAAGAATTTGAGTGATGCTTTATCCAAACTGCCGGGTATGAAACTGCGGGAGGCAGGAGGTGTAGGTTCTGATACCCAACTCATGTTGGATGGGTTCAGTGGAAAGCACGTCAAAGTTTTTATTGACGGAGTGCCGCAGGAGGGGGTAGGCAGCTCTTTCGGGCTGAACAATATTCCGGTGAATTTTGCCGAGCGTATAGAAGTATATAAAGGAGTTGTACCGGTAGGATTCGGTACCGATGCTTTAGGAGGCGTCATCAATATTGTAACGAATAAGAAGAAGAGAAAATGGTTTGTGGATACTTCTTATTCTTATGGTTCGTTTAATACGCATAAGTCGTATATCAATTTCGGACAGACTTTCAGAAGCGGATTGATGTATGAGATTAATGCATTTCAGAACTATTCCGACAATGATTATTATGTGGATACGTATGTCACTCATTTTTCTCCCGATGGCAATACCACCGACAAAAAGAAGATTGAGCATGTAAAACGTTTCAATGACACTTACCACAATGAGGCTGTCATCGGAAAAGTGGGTTGGGTGGGGAAACCCTTTGCCGACCGTCTACTTTTCGGTTTTACTTATTCCAATATGTACAAGGAGATTCAGACAGGAGTGCGCCAAGAGGCAGTATTTGGAGAGAAACACCGCAAGGGACATTCGCTGATGCCCTCATTGGAGTATCATAAGCGGGATTTATTTACCAAAGGACTGGATGTTAGTTTGACGGCAAATTATAATTATAATCTGACTCAGAATATTGATACGGTGCCTTATCAATATAATTGGTATGGAGAAAAGCAATATACCGGTTCAAAAGGAGAGCAATCTTACCAGGACAATGAATCGAAGAATAAAAACTGGAATGGGACGTTCAAGGCTGATTATCGTCTCAGCAGGACGCAGACCTTTACACTGAGCCATGTACTGACGGTTTTCGAGCGCAGTAACCGTTCGGATGTGAATTCCACTTCGGCTGTTTCGGATTTTACCGTTCCCAAGAAGACAAGGAAGAATATCACCGGACTTTCTTATCGTCTGATGCCTGCTGAAAGGTGGAACTTCTCTGCCTTCGGAAAGTATTATAACCAGCATAGTTCGGGATTAGTCTCACAGAATGCCGATGGTATAGGGAACTATATTGATATGTCCAAGCACGTAAGCGCTCTGGGGTATGGAGCGGCAGGCACATATTGGATAATAAGGGATTTACAGGTAAAGCTCTCGTATGAGAAAGCTTATCGGTTGCCATCGAATGAAGAGTTGTTCGGTGATGAGGACTTGGAAGCGGGTAAGGCTGACCTGAATCCGGAGAACAGTGACAATATCAACTTGAACCTCAGTTATACGCACCGCTTGGGCAAGCATGAGCTCTATGTGGAAGGAAGTCTGATTTATCGTGATACGAAAGATTACATCGTCCGTACCATCAGCTCTTTTGGTGGTAAAAGTTATGGTTCCTATTATAATCACGGGCGTGTAAAGACGAAAGGTTTTAATGTGTCTGCACGTTACAGCTATTCGCACTGGCTCAGTGTGGGAGGTACTTATAGCAGCATGGATACGCGTGACAATGAAAAATATCTGGAGGGAGGCTCCCTGCAGGAAAGCCTGAAGTATAAACTTCGTATACCCAATCAGCCTTACCGTTATGCCAGCTTGGATGCTTCGCTCTATTGGCATGATTTGTTTGCAAAAGGAAACCGCTTGTCGCTCACGTATGACAGCTATTATCAGCACGAATTTCCATTGAATTGGGAAACTATCGGAGAGGCTTCTTCCAAGAAACGTGTGCCGGAACAATTTTCACACAATCTGGGGATTACGTATAGTATCAAGAATGGATGCTATAACCTCTCGTTGGAATGCAAGAATTTCACGGATGAGAAATTGTATGATAATTATAGCCTGCAGAAAGCCGGGCGTGCATTCTACGGGAAGGTGAGGGTTTATTTCGGACAATAGAATATGAATCGATAAAATATAAATAGAAGAATGATGAATAGAAAATTTTTGTTTTGGTCTGTTGTCATGGCATGTTGTGCAGGCAGCGTGTTGACTTCATGCAGTGATGATACAGTACCTGAAAATTCAACGCCGGATGCTCCCGGTACCGGGGCAGGGACATACGTGGTTGCTGCCACTGTTGATGGGGTAAATTATCTCCTGACTGCCGAGTCTTTGGACGAAGGAAGCGTTACAGTAAAAAATAACGGTCTTGAAACAGAGACCGGTACGTATTGGGTGTTTCATAACAATGATTACCTCTTCCGCCTTGTGTATAATAAGGGAGGAGACGGAACCGGTTCTTCTTACATTCTGAACAGTAATAATAAGCTCGAAGAGCATCTGTCGTATGCTTTTAAACGCATCACCACGTATGGCACGTGGGGAGATAATGTGATTACCGCTTCTACCGGAGATACAGACCGGACGGATGCCGGCGGATATGCGGAGCAAGGTATTTTGGTCAACTATCTGAATTCACTGGACGGTACTACAAGTACCAAGACCTACCCGTGTGAAAACTACTTGGGTAATGGTGAGTATGTTACTTTTTCCGGGTTTGTACAGGCAAACGGCAAACTTTACACTTCAGTAATTCCGATGGGGATGAGCCAATATGGTGTAAAAGCGTTCCCGGATAAGGTGACCGATCCGCAACTTGTGGCAACCGTGGCTGGAGGCAGTGGCAGCGGTGCTTATAAAGAAGGTTCTATTCCTTCTACTCAGTATCCCGACCATGCATATGTGGCTATTTACAGCGGAAATGATTTCAGCAGTACTCCAACGATTGTTGCCACTGATAAAATCGGCTTTGCCAGCGGACGTATGCGTTCTCAATATTACCAGACTATTTGGGCGGCTGATAACGGCGATCTTTATGTTTTCTCACCCGGCTACGGACGACTTACCACTTCTTCGGATGACTTAAAGCGTGTGCAGGGAACACTTCCTTCGGGAGTGATGCGAATCAAGGCAGGAGAAACTTCGTTTGACGATACTTATTATGTCAATCTAGAAGAGCTTGGAAACAAGCATCCGATGTACAAATGCTGGCATATCACAGAAGATTATTTCCTGCTTCAGATGTATACTCGCGGGTTACAGTCGAAAGGGGAGTATACTACTGAACTGGCAGTCTTTAAAGGTGAAGACCGGACACTGAAACCGGTGACCGGATTGCCATCGGAAGATGTTCTGAGTGCTTATGGAAATATTCCTTATAACGAGAACGGTTACATATATATGCCGGTATCCACTACCGATGGCAGTACTCCGGCACTTTACAAGATTGACCCTCGGACTGCTACTGCCACAAAGGGGCTGACTATCATTGCGGAGTCTGTTAGTACTGTAGGTAAACTTACATCTCAGAAATGAAAAAGATATTTCGGACACTGCATCTTTGGCTTTCTGTACCTTTCGGACTGCTCGTCAGCCTGATATGCTTTTCGGGTGCCATGCTGGTTTTCGAGAACGAAATAACAGAATGGAGCCGTCCCGACCTTTATCAAGTGAAAGAGATAAAGGCGGAACCGCTGCCTGTAGAGATGCTTCTAGAACGAGTGGCGGAGACATTGCCCGATAGTGTATCTGTTGCCGGAGTGAGTATTCCTTCGGAGAAAGGGCGCACGTGGCAGGTAAATCTTTCCAAACCGCGCCGTGCATCAGTTTATATCGACCCTTATACGGGTGAAGTGAAAGGGAAATACGAACGTCCGGCTTTTTTCCTGACCATGTTTAAACTGCATCGCTGGCTGTTGGACAGTATGAAGCCTGATGGCGGTATTTTTTGGGGAAAGATGATAGTAGGAGTGAGTACACTGATGTTTGTTCTTATTCTGTTGACGGGTATCATTATTTGGTGGCCGCGTACACTGCAGGCGATGAAGAATAGTCTGAAGATAACGTCGCGGAAGGGGTTTCGCAGGTTCTGCTATGATTTTCATGTGGCGGGCGGTCTGTATGCGTTGTTGTTTTTGCTGGTGATGTCACTGACGGGGCTGACTTGGTCTTTCGCCTGGTACCGGACCGGATTCTATAAAATCTTTGGAGTAGAAACCCGGCAAGGAAGTGGGCATGCAGGTCATGGACAGGAAAAGAAGGGAAAGGAAAAATCACAGGCTCCGTATGCACATTGGGAACAGGTTTATCGACAGTTGAAGAATGAGAATCCCGATTGCAGACAGATTACCATATCCCGGGGTACTGCCAATGTCTCTTTCGACCGGTTGGGCAATCAGCGTGCGAGTGATCGTTATGAGTTTGACCCTCGTTCGGGTGAGATAACAAATGTATCTTTATATCAGAACGCTGAGCCATCGGGGAAGATTCGGGGATGGATATATTCAGTGCATGTGGGAAGTTGGGGCGGCATGTTTACCAAAATACTTGCCTTTGCTGCGGCTCTCATCGGAGCTTGTCTGCCACTGACCGGCTATTATCTGTGGATAAGGCGTAAGATAGGGCAAAGAAAGAGGAAATGCCGATAGAATTATGAATTTATTGTATCGTTATCTGTCGTGGCGGATATATTCCGACACGACAGCAAAACGATAGCAAAGTAATTTTCGGCTTAAAACCACTTTATCTTTTTGAAGATAACGAATGCCATGGCCGATAGCATGATAGATATTAATATGATGAGGCTGAAAGCATGCGGTAACTCATCTACATGTACATCTACGTTCATTCCATAAAAGCTGGCTATCAATGTAGGTACCATCAATATGATGGAGATGCTGGTCATGCGTTTCATGATGGTATTCACATTATTTGAAATAATGGAAGCGAAAGCATCCATTGTGCCTGTTAAGATGTCACTGTAAATATTTACTGTGTTATATGCTTGTTTCAATTCAATGACCACATCTTCTACCAAATCAGGGTTTTGGTAATCCTTTTCCTGAAAGATACTTTGCAATTTGCCTATCATCACCTCATTTCCACGTATCGAGGTGTTGAAATAGACTAATGTCTTTTGCAGCTTCATCAGTCGAAGTAAATCTTCGTTGCGGATGCTTTTCTCCAACTCTTTTTCGGCTGCCGTCACATCATTGTTTATTTGCTTTAGGTATTTCAGGAACCATACTGCAGAAGAGTAAATCAGCCGTAATATCAATTCAAACTTATTGCGCACCACTATTCCTTTTCGGCGTGTATGGTCGATAAAGTCGGGTATCATTTCAGTGGAATGATAGCAAATGGTGACAATAATCTCATTGTTTGTGATAATGCCGATGGGAATGGTTGTATATGGAATACTTCCTTGTTGCTGCAAAGGAATACGGATAATGGTCAGCAACCAGTTTTCCTCGGTGTCGGTACGCGGTCGTTCATCTACATCGGCAATGTCCTCTAAAAAAGATTCGGGGACTTTTAAATCTTTGGTCAGAAAGTCAAAATCGCTTTTATCAGGGCATTCTACATTTACCCAGCAGTTGGGCATCCACTGCGGCTTTTCCACAAAACCGTTTTCACAATAAAGATATTTTCTCATCTTATTGCCTCCTTTCGTTTGTTTTAATTCCGGGCAGAGGCATTGCAGGCGTGCTGTTTAGAGCCCTGCCGGATAAGTTAATACTATACTGTACGTTCGTGGGTTTGAATCGTCCATTTCTTGTTGTTTTTTATAAATTCCGAGGCAAAAGTACGTAAAAACTTTAAATACACCTAATCTTCTGTACCTATTTATGGTGATTGTTGTTCTATATTATCCTAATAATTAGGTATTGCAGAGGGAAACGCAGTGCACTACCTTTGCAAATGTAATAATTACAATTTAAAAATTAATTTCATTTTTAAAATAGAAAGTGTATGGAACCTATTATTAATTCACAAATACCTGAATTTAAAGTTCAGGCATTTCACAATGGAGAGTTTAAAACAGTGACTAACAAGGATATCGAAGGGAAATGGGCTATTTTCTTTTTCTATCCTGCCGACTTTACTTTCGTTTGTCCTACTGAGTTGGTAGACATGGCAGAGAAGTATGACCGATTCAAGGAAATGGATGTAGAGGTGTATTCTGTCAGCACAGATTCACATTTTGTTCATAAAGCATGGCATGATGCTTCCGAAAGCATTCGCAAAATCACTTATCCAATGTTGGCAGATCCTACCGGAGCTCTTTCTCGCGCATTCGGTGTGATGATTGAGGAAGATGGCATGGCTTATCGTGGTACCTTTGTGGTTAATCCTGAAGGTAAGATTAAATTGGCTGAAATTCAGGACAACAGCATCGGACGTAATGCCGATGAGTTACTTCGTAAAGTGGAGGCGGCTCAGTTTGTTGCCGGTCATGATGGGGAAGTTTGTCCCGCAAAGTGGAAAAAAGGTGCCGAGACTCTGAAACCGAGCATTGACCTCGTAGGTAAAATTTAAAGCAATTGGGAAAAATATGTTGGATAGCGCAATAAAAGAACAGTTAAAGGGGCTATTTGCCCAACTGGATGCGCACTATACTTTCGACATCTTTGTCCACCCTCGGCATGAAAGCCGTGCCGAGTTGGTGGATTTGTTGGAAGAAGTGGCTTCTTGTTCCGAAAAACTCTCCTGTCGTTTGCAAGAGAGCGAAGGTTTGAAATTTATTCTTTTAAAGGAAGGGGAAGATACGGGTATTACTTTCCGCGCCGTACCCGGCGGGCATGAATTTACTTCTTTGCTGATGGCGATACTTAATGCTGATGGCAAAGGTAAGAATTTTCCCGATGAGTTTATCACCCGGCGTATCCGTGCATTGCGCGGACCGATAAATCTGACTACATATTTATCGTTGGGCTGCACCAACTGTCCTGATGTAGTTCAGGCATTGAATCTGATGGTGGTGCTTAATCCTCAGATACGCCATGAAGCTGTAGACGGTGCTGTGAATGAAGAGGAGGTGAACCGCATGAAAGTGCAGGCTGTTCCTACAGTGTTTGCCGATGGCGAACAGATTCATGTGGGACGCGGTAATATCGGTGATTTGCTCGAAAAACTTGAAGTGCGTTATGGTGCATCGGTTTCGGAATCTTTTGAAACGAAAGAGTATGATGTGTTGGTAGCGGGAGGCGGTCCTGCCGGTGCTGCGGCTGCCATATATTCTGCTCGAAAAGGGCTGCGGGTGGCTGTAGTGGCTGAACGTATAGGTGGTCAGGTGAATGAGACCATGGGTATTGAGAATCTGATATCCGTGCCTCGGACTACCGGTAAAGAACTGGCACAGGACTTGAAAAGCCATTTGGCTGCTTACCATATTGATATACTTGAGAATCGCAGGATAGAAAAAGCCGAGGTAGTCGGGGAAATGAAAGTGCTGTCGGTTAAGGGTGGTGAAAGTTACAAGGCTCCTGTGCTGATTATTGCTACAGGTGCCAATTGGCGGAAGTTGAATGTTCCGGGTGAAGAGAAATATATTGGTCATGGAGTGGCATTTTGTCCGCATTGCGACGGACCGTTTTATAAAGGCAAGGAGGTAGCTGTTATCGGTGGTGGTAACTCCGGAGTGGAGGCGGCCATTGATTTGGCAGGTATTTGCTCTAAGGTGACGGTCTTCGAGTTTATGGAGACTCTGAAAGCAGATACCGTTTTGCAGGAGAAAGTCAGGACTCTGCCTAATGTAGATATCTTTACTCACACCCAGACGGTTGAAGTATTGGGCGATGGGGATAAGGTGGTCGGTATGATTAAGAAAGACCGTTTTTCGGGTAAAGAAGAAATCTTTGCTTTGGACGGCATTTTCGTTCAGATTGGTTTGACTGCCAATAGTGCTTTATTCAAGGATTTGGTAGAAACGAACCGTATGGGCGAAATCCTGACCGACAAAAATGGCCGCACTTCCGTGAAGGGTATTTATGCAGCAGGAGATGTAACGGATATATCCTATAAACAGATTATCATTGCGATGGGTGAAGGGGCAAAGGCCGCACTTGCCGCTTTCGAAGATCGTATGCGTGGTGAAGTCGGATGAGATATGGCTTGTTGCCGCTTTGGTACACAATTTATAAGAAATAAAAAAAGGTTCGCATCTGCGAACCTTTTTGCTCTTCCTCTTGGACTTGAACCAAGGACCCTCTGATTAACAGTCAGATGCTCTAACCGACTGAGCTAAGGAAGAATTTGCAATTAATTCTTTCGCTCTTCCTCTTGGACTTGAACCAAGGACCCTCTGATTAACAGTCAGATGCTCTAACCGACTGAGCTAAGGAAGAATGTTTTTTTCTTAATTGCGGTGCAAAGATAATAGGTTTTTTCGAAATATGCAATATCTTTGCAGAAAAATTTTAGGTAAATGGATAAAATAATTGGAATGGGCAATGCATTGGTTGACGTTCTTGTTACTTTGCAAGGTGATGCACTGTTGGATGAAATGAATTTGCCCAAAGGAAGTATGCAACTTATAGATGAGGCTAAGTTTTTGAAAATCAGAAATAAATTTGCTGATGTGAAGACTCATAAGGCAACGGGAGGCTCTGCCGGAAATACGGTCTTGGCGTTGGCCAACCTCGGAGCGCAGCCCGGCTTCATCGGAAAGATAGGAAAAGATGATTTTGGGCAATATTTTAAAAAGAATGGTTTGAAGCGTGGGATAGACATGAATTTGTTGGTCGGTGATTTGCCTACAGGAGTTGCTTCTACCTTTATATCTCCTGATGGGGAGCGCACTTTTGGTACTTATCTGGGAGCGGCGGCAACTATGAAAGCCGAAAATCTTACATTGGATATGTTTAAAGGATATGCCTATCTATATATAGAAGGTTATTTGGTGCAAGACCATGATTTGATTCTCCGTGCCATGCAGTTGGCCAAAGAAGCCGGTGCACAGATATGTCTGGATATGGCCAGCTATAATATTGTGGCGGAGGAACTGGATTTCTTTACCACTTTGATAAATAAGTATGTCGACATTGTTTTTGCCAATGAAGAAGAAGCGCGTGCTTACACAGGAAAAGATGCATGGGAAGCCATCAATGAAATTTCTGCCATGTGCAGTGTGGTGGTTGTGAAACTCGGTGCGCAAGGTTCCTGTATCAAGAAAGGGACGGAATGTATCAAACTGGAGATTCCGCCGGTGAAGAAAGTGGTAGACACCACCGGAGCAGGCGATTACTATGCTGCCGGATTTCTTTATGGGCTCACGTGCGGTTATTCTTTGGAGAAATGTTCCATTATCGGCTCCATTTTGGCATCCAATGTGATACAAGTGGTGGGTACAACCTTATCAAAGAAAAAATGGGACGAAATAAAGTTAAATATAGAGGCGCTTCTGCAATCCTGATTAGAATAATGTATTAATTTGCGGTTAACAAATATATAAAAGAATGAAGTGGAATACTAAGAGTTTATTATTTATAGCGTGCGTCGGCTTGGCGGGAAGTGCTCTTTTCGGCTTTAGCAAAGGTGATGACCGTAATTTTCGGATAGCTAAAAACCTGGATGTCTTCAATGCGGTATTCAAGGAGCTGGATATGTTTTATGTGGATACGATTGACCCCGAGAAGGTAATTAATTATAGTATCGAGGCGATGCTTGCACAAACCGACCCTTATACGGAGTATTATCCCGAAGAGGATAATACACTGAAAGAAATGACCAGTGGAAAGTTTGGAGGTATCGGTTCTGTCATTCGTTACTACACTCCCCGCAAGCGTGTTGCCATTATAGAGCCGTCGGAAGGAAGTCCGGCTGCCGAAGCCGGTCTGCAGGCGGGTGATATCATTATGGAGATAAACGGTAAGGATATGGCGCAGGGAGACAGGACACCCAACGAACTGACCTCTTATGTGAGCGATAATTTGCGTGGCGACCCCGGCACGACTTGTGTATTGAAATTGGAACGACCTACGGCAGACAGTACTTATATTCCTATGGAGCTGAAGATTACCCGCGGAACCATCCGCACCAATCCTGTTCCTTACTATGGAATGGTAGATAAGAACATCGGCTATATTGCCATCAGTACTTTTGCTATTGAAGGATGTTCCAAAGATATAAAGAAAGCATTGATTGAGTTGAAGCAGCAGGGAGCCACTTCTATCGTTCTTGATTTGCGAGGAAATGGTGGAGGACTATTGAGCGAAGCTGTGAATGTGGTGAACTTCTTTGTGCCGAAAGGAAAAGAAATAGTAGTGACCAAAGGTAAAATAAAGCAAGCCGGCAGTACTTATAAGACATCCAATGAGCCGATAGATATGGAAATTCCTTTGACCGTGTTGGTGGATGGCGCTACGGCATCGGCTGCCGAAATCGTTTCCGGTTCTTTGCAAGACCTCGACCGCGCTGTGATTGTGGGTAACCGCACCTATGGAAAAGGCTTGGTGCAAGTGCCGCGTGAACTCCCTTATAATAGTAGCATGAAGGTAACAACTGCCAAATATTACATTCCCAGCGGACGTTGTATTCAGGCCATCGATTATGCCAAACGCAATGCCGATGGTTCGGTGGCACGCATCCCCGACAGCCTGACTACTGTATTTCACACGGCAGCGGGACGTGAGGTGCGCGACGGCGGCGGTATCCGTCCCGATGTGGAAGTCAAGGCGGAGCGTTTCCCCAATATCATGTTCTATCTGCTGAATGATGATATGATTTTTGATTACGCCACCCAATACTGCATCAAGCATCCCAACATCGGTGAAGTGAAAGACTTCTCAGTGACGGATGCCGACTACGATGATTTCAAGCAAATGTTGAAGAAGCGTAATTTCACCTATGACCGTCAGAGTGAGAAGTCGCTGAAGAACTTGAAGGAGATTGCCGAATTTGAGGGATACATGGAAGGAGCATCCGAAGAGTTTGCAGCGCTGGAAAAGAAACTGACGCATAATCTTGACCATGAGTTGAACCGTTTCTCCAAACAGATAAGGAAAGCGATTGCTGAGGAAATAGTGAAACGTCATTATTTTCAGCGTGGCGTGATATTGGAACGCATGAAAGATGATGCAGATCTGACTAAGGCTATCGAAACATTAAAAGATAAAGAAGGATATACTAAAATTCTGTCTGTCCCGGCAGATAAGTAACAGATTCTTTCTTCGGAAAACCATAAACAAGGACGAAAAAGGTGGTGGCAGTACTTTCTTTCCTATTCGGAAAGAGTGCTGCCACCACTTTTTTTTCCGATATCTGTTTCATAGCATCAAGATTCAGTTTAAAAAATGGAGAATTTCGTTGAAGTTCTTATTCTCTCATGAAAACAAAACGCAAGTTTGCCATTGGAAGAAAAATAGCTTTCACACAGAACCCTCATGAATAGGAGATTTCAGTACCTGTTATGTGTGAAAGCAGATTGTTTCAACTTTCCTGACTGACGGAATTTCTCTCATCTGCATAATTCCATCTTCTTCTTAAAGACCTTGGTCTTTTTGAAAAAGACTTAATTCTTTTTCGGAAACTCTTTGGTCTTTTTTGAAAACTTCAAGGTCTTTTCATTATGATACATTGACATCTGTTAAGATTTTCAAGTTGGGTGTGAAACAAATGATTGACGGAACTTAATCTGTTGGGTATGTGGTGAATAAGATTTTAGGAGAAAGAAGAAAAAAAGTGCATCTCTTAGTAAGAGATACACTTTT
>ULVW01092927.1_pt1 | contig 13837 bp, 16 predicted proteins | sample 1959801 | NCBI WGS metagenome assembly ULVW01 (sample SAMEA4835796, study PRJEB28245) | human gut metagenome | biome: gut microbiome; material: fecal sample | place: Denmark | collected 2008
ATTGCTCGTACTTAGTTGTGGAATTGTGGTTAATTTACTACATTCTTTAAACATATCAACCGTATTAGTAACATTTTCAGTATCATTAGGTTGAATTAAATCATCTACCGAGATACCTTTGTAGCCGCTAAACAAATAATTACAATTCTTAGTAGCATCTAATAAGTTCTTCAACGTATTTCCACCACTCGAAATATTTAATATCTTATCACTAAAGTCTTGAGCATTAATTAGTTCAGTTGTTCCGGTCTTTGTTCTTATAGAATTAGCTACATCTGTTAAGAAGTCTTGTAAATTATTATTTTTTGCCATGTTCTAGTAACTCCCTTGTAAACTACCCACTATTAAATTATCGACATATTCTTTTGAAGCTAATTCATTAATTGAAGCATCTAATCTATTAATTGAATAATCCGCAAAGATTATTGAAAGTGCATTTCTAGTAGTAGCTAATTGAATTTCAAATTTATATATATTCTTTGCTTCGCCTGCGCCTGTATCATCAGTAGTAGTGAAGGTGTATGTGTGTAAATATTGACCACCAAATGTTGCTAAACTGTATCTATATAAAATTAGTTGCAAGTCATTAAATTTTATTACACATGGCTTTGGCTTGCTTAGAGTTACGTTGCCATTATTAAGAATTTCTGTTTGTAGCCATTTATTAATTTGACCCTTCAACGCGTCATAATAATTACTACCTTGTCCATTCTCTATAGTACTCTTTACATGTTCAAAAGTATCTTCCAATTCAATATAACAAGCTACTTGAATATCACCCGTAGTATAACTACTACTACCCACGTTACTTATTATGGTTTGACCATTTATCGTAGGTACATATATAGGTGTTCCAACCGCAACGTCATTATTATTAATAAGATTAATATGAGTGTGGTCTGCAACGATATTTGACGGTGCATTATTGTTGTGTGTGTCTCATTCTGCACGAGTTACATATGTTCCATCGCTCGTTACGATACCGATATTATTTCAGTACCACGCTTGCGTATCACTATTATATAGTACGATGTAAAGTGAACTTGTATTAGCCGTACTACTTTTAATGAGGTAGCCATTGCCTTGTTCACTAATTGAGGCAGTGGGTAAATGAGATTCATCAGCCACGTAGCCAACAATTTTAACTGCGAAGCCAGCAGGTCCTTGAGGTCCTTGTAAACCCTGTGGTCCTTGAGGTCCTTGAGCACCCACAGGTCCTTGTAGACCAGTATCACCTTTTGGTCCACGTAATCCGACATCACCTTTATCACCTTTGTCGCCTTTATCACCTTTGTCACCTTTAGGACCTTGTGTACCAACTAAGTTACCGAAATTAAACCAATAGTCACCAGCGTGTTCTGCATCGGCTCTAGTTAATATAATGAAGTCATATGGACTAGTTACACCGACTGTATAAGCATCACCATAGTCTCAGGTTGGATATTGCTCTTTATAGTCATTGACCGTCGGCAAATTGACTTCATCATCTACATGGCCAACAACTTTAATCCCAAAGTTAGCTAAAATTTGGTTAGCATGCTGTAAGGTGTAAATGTCTTCTTTATTTTTGAGAACTTGGTTCTCTAAGTTATATAGTGTATCGCCATTAGGTAACTTTACACCATATGGATTATCTTTAAATATTGCCATTGTCTTCTCCTTCGTCATTTGACTTGAAATTTGCGCGTATATTCGCATTTTCATCTACCCCGTCATTATTATTCGCGGTAGTATCCAAAACGCGAGAATTGGCGCGATTTTGCGCGTTAAATCGCATTTCTAATTGGTGTTGCATATAAGGTATCATTCGGGTGTTATAAAATTCGTAACTCTTCTCTAAACCCAACAAACCAAACGATATAAATAACAACAGATTTACTAAAGCTAATAGTAATAAATTTCAATCATTACTACCAATTATTACGATATAAATAATCCCAAATGTACTTACAAATACACTCAACACCTTCGTTAATATATCTTTAATCGTAGATGTTATTCAGAAATATTTCATCGAATGGTACTTTTTATCTTTGGTTTGTGACTCATAATATAAGTCACTTATTACTTTGTTCTCGGATAAACTTTTTGCAAACGATTCACCCTGTATCTTTAAGAATGTAAGAATTATAAACCCAACTACTGCATTGACTAAAGCAAAGGTTACTGTTTGTGTAGTATTTTCAGCTTTGAACCCCTGTATTAGTACGAGTACTACTACTATATATGCAACACTACAAATTGCAGCACCAATAATACCGACATATTTTAATATATTTAATAAACGCTTTTCCATAAACTACTCTAAATAGTGTCTATTTCTTTATTAATTATATATTTATTTTTAAGTGAACGATATATTGGTGACACTATGAATTCATCTAAGACAGTACATATAGCTATAGCAATTAGATACGGCATTACATCATCTAAGACCGTGTAGATACCAATTAATATAATTCACATCGTACTTCTAACCGAGTACTTACTTATAATATTAATTACCGTAAGCAATAGTGCAAAGACACAACATATTGACATCGCTACTTTACCGGCACCGTCGTTATATGTAAAGCCCGTTATTAGTGCTACGAGAAGCGGTACATAACATAATGCAATTGAGATAATATGCATTATAATTTTTCCAGCTCGTAAGTGTTTTGTCTTTTCCCTCATAACAACTAGATCTCCTCATTTTTAATATCGGCTTCTCTTTTAACTCTTGTTACTGTTTCAGTTAATTCTCTACACGTCTTTTTTAATTCTTTGTTCTCTTTAACAATGACTTTAATATCTTCTCTTAATTCATCTATATCTTGAGCCGTAGTATGCTTGAATGTCTTAAAAGATGAAATTACTTTTAAACAACTTGTCACTACACCTATAATTGCAATTGCAGCAGGTGTCACTGCATTAACTATTTGCATTATTTCTTCACTACTCATTATCATCGTCCTCACTTTTTTCAATATATATTGCTCTACTGTCTAAGTTTCACTTACTAAATAAAGGTTTAAACCTATTTAAAAAGTCTTGAGTCACATCGCTCTCTAATAATAGCCAAACCTGTGTATATGCTTCTAACTTAGACTTTTTGTAGTTGGTTGTGTTTTGTTCTAAAATTGCATTTATTTCCTCAAGAGAACTTGTTGTGGGTTCTGTACCAGGGTTTAAAGCTCTGTTGTGAATTGCTTTACTACCCAACTGTATTTCTTCGTCACTTAAATTACGAATCTTACTTTGAAGGTCCAAACGCTTTTCTCAAGTTGGTCCATATTGCCAGATAATTTGAAATAATTTTAGGGCAAATATATCACTAGTATCAGAAGCTATTTGTCAAGTACCGTAACTTGCCGACAATAAATAAAATAAAGTATTCACATTTGTTTCACTAATTACCGGTGGTATCCCACAATTATTATAGTCTGTAATGAAGTCATTTAATGTTGGGTAAATTTCATTAAAAGTTCTGTGGTTATTCATTATCATCGGCATAATCTTCGTTACCTCCTTCTTTACCAGCGGCATTTTGGTTACCTTCACCAGGTACTTCACTATTTTGGTCGTCTTCTACATTTTCGTTCTTTTCACACCAAATACCTAAACCTCAAATAGCATTAACCATTTGACAAAATTTTTGTCGCAATTCTAAACCATCTTCTAAAATTAGGTTGTCACTATTTGAATTCATATCTTGTTCGCTTTGTAAAGTGTGTGACTGTTTCTCAAATACACCACTTGCAGGAATGCCCAAGAAACTTTTACGCAAATTGTCGAGTGCTTGGTAATATAATAAGTATTCTTCACTCTTCATTGCACTGCCACTACTTGTCAATTCTTGGAACTCAATTTGTGACTTAATAGGGACAAATGGCTCACCAGCTAGTGCATGCTCTACGATACTTCTTGAAGCTGTGTATACTTCATTAGCATCTGTTTCGTCATTAACACGCATTGCTTTTATCCCACTATTACTAAGTAGGGAAGTACGTGCAAACGGTATTGCTTCACTCATCATCTTCAAAATGGGATCGTCTAAAGATGCACGTGGTAATACAGTTTGGCTAATTTGTTGTGTATAGTCCCTCAAAATAACACACGCAGTTTCACGTTTATTTGGCAATTCGGGGTCAAATATATCATATTGCGGTACTCTTATTAGGTCTACGATTCATGCATCTTCTTTGTCTTTAGCAGTACCATTAAAAGGTAAAGGTGTTATCCCTGTGTATCTACCGTATACATCTATACTACCATTAAGGGCAAAAGGTAAGAAGTAGAATTGACCATCTATTGTATTGTATCAGAATGCTGCTTGACCTTTATAATAAAGAATACGTTCTATTAAATTGCCATCGATGCTTGAAGGTAAGTTATATCATTTGTAAAGGTTCACTTTTTGACACTCATCTAATATTCTCAAATTTTTTAATATATTTTGGTCTAAGCAAGCAAGAGGTTCAAGTTTGACGGGTAGACCTGTTTTAGGATTTATACCAGCTGCCCAAAATGCTTCTAAGTTAGGTAGATAAGGACCTTTTTTATTCTTCGCCATCTTCTTCTACGTCCCCCTCTTCATCATTCTCATTGTCTAAGTAGTCGAGCATATTCTCAATATTTTCTTCAAATTCAATTTCTTCACCATCGGTAATTGCTTCTACTACTTGTTTCTGTTCTTTAAATATTTGTGGGTCAAAGCCCACTAATTTATTTTCATTCATTATTCTGTATCCTCGCTAATAAATATATATGTACCCATATTTAATTCTTGAGCTATTGCTTGAGCAGTATGAGTATCTTCACTCAAACCTGTAAGTCTTAGTGGCATTGCTTCAATATAAGTATCATCGCCTCAAACATAGTCTTGAATTTGTCCTGTTCTCATTACAGTCATACCTTGTCATCTAAGTTTATCACGTAAAGCATTTTTCTCTTCTTCAGTACAAGTGTATTTTTCTAAGAACGGTACATATTTACTATTAATATTAAAAGCAGCTGTCTTACTTACGCTTTGAGGTAATGCTTGAATATTCTGTAGATTATAATTAAATAAATCCTTCTTTAAATTGACTTGCTCATCTCGCAACTTATCACTCATTATATTGCTTGCAACACCAGTACCCAAATTAATTGCTGCACTAACACCACCTGCTACAGGATTACTTAATGAACCTATTGCCATACCGGCTTTTGCTGTACCCGAAACAAGACCCATTCAATCACTGACTCTTTGGTACCTATTAGACATTTCCATTGACTGTACTTCACGGTCAAAAATATTTTGGTAATTTTTATTTTGCATTTGGTAATTTGCCCACGCATCACTTGCATTTGGCAAACTAAAGTCACCACCACAAATTAAACCTCTTTGGTCATTATAGTCACCTGCACTTAAACCCGTTGTAGCATTTTGTCCATATAATTTTTTGAAGTTAGGGTTTAATTGAATATATGGGGTTTGTGGCTTATATGAGCAATTGACTTCGATTCAATCTAAACCACCATTCTTAGCAAGATTGAACTCAAATAAACCATTATAATTAGGTGAACACAATCTGTATGTTGTTGTTTCATTTTCAATTTTATAGTCATCAACCACTAATTTTAAGGGTATTTGAAACGAAAATGAATTATCAGTACACCAGAATATTTTACTAATTACCGCGTCGGCTTCATTTTTAATATCTTGTACTTGAGCTGTACGCGTTAAAGAACTGTAATCTACGACACCTTTTTCATCATCTACAACAATTTCTCGAATAGGGCAATATGGCAATAATTGAACATCTAACACCTTTTGATCACCAGTAGCTGTAGAAATTCCGGTAGCAATTAAAGCGGCGTCTTTAACTGTTGTTATTTGGTCTACACCATCTTTTCTCAATTTCACTTCACCATATGGTATGCAGAACATTGCATATGGGTCTTTTCTCAACTGTATTATTTTGTCTTTACCGGGCATTGTTGTTTTAATTGTTTGCGTAGACTCTACTAATTTATATCCCACTTCATAATATTTTAAATTGACTATATAACTATTATTATTATTTTTATTAAACAGTATGGTGTCATTTAAATTTGTACTAAGTAGTTGAAAAGTTGAGGTAGGAACTACTTGCTCTTTTCAAATTAATTTATTTGAAGGGAAAATATTATATGTCTTGTCACCAATTTTAACGCTCTTATATAAAATTGATTTAAGTGTTGCGTCTGCAGCCTCGTTTTGCGGATATACATTAAATATTGAATTATCTATTTGTCTTAAAGTCGCAGGTGTGTAACTACTAATAATGTCTTTTGTTAATTTAGAAGCCCCGGTCGCACTTGCCACGTAACCTTTATCGAATCGGAACATTGTAAAGCTATCAGGTAACATAGTTCCCGGTACTATGTAGAAACCTGTAATACTACCAAAATTATATCACTCTACTAAATTTACCTTTTCTTTAGTTGAATTAATATCATATGTCAAAAGGCCGCTGCTATTAAAAGAAACGTTTGCTGCTTCGTTGTCATATGCACCACCTGTGGTATATTTTATATTAGCTCTAATATTATAAATAGGATAACGGTCATATCGTCTAATAATTGTACGTGTATTTGGGGTCATATTTACGTCATATGGAAAGTCACTTCTAAAGTCTTCTAATGTATTATATGTGAATGAAGGCTCTACGTAAATATTTTTGCTAATTTCCGTATCTGTTGTAAAAGCATTAAGAGGCACATATCCGACAATTCATGGACAACCGGTTGCATCATAAAGAGGAATCTCGTCGCTCTTAATTTGGTTATATGCTTGACCCTCAGAATTAAACATTGCCGGGTCGTTTGAACTAGCAACAGTACCTTTTTTAATTAACATCGGTGCGGTAATAATAAGGTCATAGTTCTCACTTAGAACGTCCCTCTTCAATGTTACTTCATATTGACCTCTTCTTAAATATTTTCACTCAACTACGTACCAGTATTGTCTACTACCATTTGTTTGGTCTTCTACTACGCAATAATCGGGAACTCTATTTTCATTTACCCATGCACTTGTGTTAACAACTTGCGTAGTGTCTACACCGTCGCCATAGTTAAATAATTGAACGCCAACAGTGCTTCCTATTTGGTAAGGTAAGAACCAATTCGTTATGGTTCTATGTGGTTTCGTTTGTCTATTAAAATAATTATTATATTGCAAAAAATAAAGATTTACCACGTTTCTTTATTTCCTCCCTTATTTAAAAAATTAGAGAAGGGAAAATATCCCTTCCCCCGTACTATTTTTCGTAGATTGTAATGAATGGATAGTTCATTAAATAATCAGGTTCACTATAACCCCATGTTAAATAATGAGTTTCAGTAAGTGATTTTGGATTGAAGAAGTCTGTAGCAGTTTCAAATGCACTCATGAATGGGATAGCATTTTTGTGAATAACTTTACAAATAATATCACTCTTTTCTACATAGAATGGTACTAAAATTTTACTTGTACTTGCTAATGCTACACCTGTAGGGATTACGTCACCAGGGAACAAATGTACAGGTTTAGGTTTACCGCTTACAGTAATATCTTGTTCTTTTAATGAACGTTGAGTACCATCTGCTGTAATTGCTGAGCCTGTTACTTTTCCAGGTACACCAAAATATCTACTTGGTAATAATACAACCTTGTCTGCAAAGTTCAAACCATCTTTGTGGAAAATAGTTGGTAAGTCTATATAAGTAATTTCATTAACGTACTTAGAGTTACCGACAATAATAAAGTCACTTGCGTCAAATGAACGAAGGTTTGCATAGTCGTTATAGTCTCTACTATAGTCACCTAAAAGTACGATAAGGTCTGCAAGATGTCTTGCAATTGCTTGAGCACGTAATCTATTTTTTGCTTCAGGGTCTGTAACGCTGTTATATTCACTTAAAGTAATATTTTGTAATTGTTTACCTTTATTTGTTTCAGTAGTACCAACATATACATTGAAATATGTATTTTCATAGATACGTTTGGTTTCGCCGATTCAGCCTAACATTACACTATTGAATGAACGGAACGCATCTTCAGTAGACCATGCTCTTTTTGTTAAATATTCATCTACTGTTAAGCAAATTTGTCTAAATTGGTCAATAGTAACTTTTTGACATTCAGGTGACTCAGGTCTATATAATGTTAATAGGTTTGCTGCTTCTAAGTCTTTTCCCCATTCAGCACTCTTTAATACATCTGTAGAATAGAATAATTTTGTGTCACCATATAAAGTTCCATCTGTTTTGAATCTGTCAACTAAAGTATTTTTATGAACGATATTGTCTGCAAACACTTGTTGACTAATAATCATGTTATAAATAGCTGCAAAAATTTCATTGCTATTTAAAGTTCCATTAAAATTTACGGGCATTGTTTTTAATATCTCCTCTTATTATTAATCATTGAACTCATCGGAATATCATTGGTAATTCTTTGCAACTCTTGAGTAAATAATTGAGAATCACCGTCCGCATAGTCGATGCAGTTTTGAAACGCTTCCGCAACTCTGTTAGCTGTTTCTACATCTTCTTTAGTAGGGCTTATTCTATTGCCAATTGGTAGAAAAGGATCTATACCGCCGTCGTCCATTATCCCTTTTCGTAACTTAAGAGCGTTCTCTACATATTCAAGGTTACTTAGGTTTCCGCCATCTTGAAATAGCTTACGTCTACATTCATTAATGTCAATTTTCTCTACTTTTTTTGCTGCCTCTTCTTCGGCCTTAGCACGTTCATTATTTCTTGCGACTGTTTGAATTAGACGTTTATTGTCCTCTAAAATTTTGTTGTACTGTTCACGATTGACAGTGTTTGCTTTAAGATTTTCAATCTCAGCCAAGTAGTCTTTTTCATTTGTTTCAACTACATTTTCTTTTTGTTGTTCCATTTTCATTTACTCCTTATATATTTTTTGTACTACTAAGTAGTAGAGTTGCCTGTATTTATTTGGCAAGAAGAAATAAATAAAGTGACACGTCTTTTCAGCTTGCATCCGACCTGTAATGTCGAAGTGTACATTGCTCCCCTAACGTTAGACCCTCTTCAGGCTGACCCTAATTAATTCCTTTAGGCTACACTAGATATAGATCGGTAAGTCCACGGTAAAAATATTTATTTCTTCTCAATGAATTTAGTCCGTTTCAATGAAATAAAAAGTGAAAAAAACGCAAAAAACACACCGCAACTCTTGCGCTAAATTAATTGAGAAGAGGTAAAAGAGTGTGCTATTTCTCAAAAAAAAATTGTATATTATATTATAAAGATCAGCTGTTAAAGATGTAAACACAGGGAAGGAAATAAAAAAATGTACGCAAAAAAAATAACAAAAGAACAATTAATTAACGCCGGAATTTATTCAATTAGCGAAGATGGTAAAGAAATTATTTATAAGTCACCAACATCGAACGCTACGCGAATTATTAAGCAACTTGAACACGCAGATGGCTATTTGAGAATTAGTAATAATAGTCTAAAGAACATGGGTGTTCATAGAGTAGTGTACGCATGGTTCCACGGTGAAGTGCCAGAGGGAATGGTTGTAGACCACAAGGACAATAATAAGAAAAATAATAATATTAATAATCTTCAATTATTAACACCGCACGAAAATTTGTGTAAAGGTACAACAAAGTGTACAAAAGCGACAAAGTGTAAAATGAATAAACCACGTGAATATTATGAGGAAAAAGTAAATTATTATTTTGACCTATATGAAAAAATTAAAAAGAGTGGTGATTGAAAAAAAGCTCACGATATTAATAGTTTATTGAATAGTGCAAGAGCCAGATTGAGATACTGGGACCTGCACAAAAATGAATATGAAAAATTTCTCTACGAAAAAAATAAAGTAGTAAAAGAAAAAGCATTATGGCGTAGATCGATCAGATGCAGAAAATTAGCTGCAGAAATTGGTAGATATTATAAGAGTAAAAAAATTATGCGAGAGTGGCACATATGGGTCGATTTAAAAAACAAACCAGCACTTAGTATGAGTGACTGTTACGCAATTGAATTGACATATAGCTTAATAGAGAAGGAAATTAATAAATATGAGGAAAACAAATAAAAATGTAGATGCAGATAATTTTAACCACCTGCTAAGTAATTGTGAAAAATATAATATTAACCACGAATTAAAAATATATAGTACCTCAATAACACTTGAGACAAATTCACATATTTATAGATGTTCATTGACGGGAAGAGAAGAAGATATTGTCAATGTAGGTGTAATTTCTTCAGCATTTTTCACTAAAGAATTAGAGCCTTTTGACGTTAGAGGTAAATATGGCTATAGAGAAATTGAAGATGCGATGGAAGGCAAAAAAATTATTCAATGGGACTATAAAATAGCTGCAGGGTTTCAATATTGCGACGAAGACTTTACTCTACAAAATTTAAAGTGTTGGTCGTACGATATTAATAGTGCCTTTAGCTACGCAATGTTAAGCCCCATGCCCGATACTCGTGTAGAGCCTCGATACAACGACAAAATTAGAAGTGGTGAAATAGGCTTTTATAAATTAGGTGGAGCAACTACAGTGGTTGGTGAATTTGCAGAAATTATATTTCCTCTTATCGATTCACCTTTTAAAGAATATGTGTACACGAGATACGAAAAGAAGAAAAATCTCAATAAGGGTCCCGAACGTGATAAAGTAAAGAATGAATTAAATTTTGTAACCGGGTTACTTGCGAGAAGAAACGTGTTTATGAGAAACGCAATAATTTATTATAGCAATAAATATATTAAAAAATTTATTGACGAAGACACTATTTATTGCAACGTCGATTGCATCGTAAGTTTGAGACCACGTTATGACCTACCGGTTGGTAAAGAGATCGGTCAATTTAAAATTGAACACGAGTGTGAAGATTTTAAATATAAAATGAATGGGATATATCAGTGGGGTAAAGATGGAAAAGATGTTCACTATATAGGCATTCCCAAAAATTTATTAAGTGACATCGAAGATATAAGTAGTTGGCAAAAAAATTTAAAATATATATTTGACGAAAAAGAAAGAAGGATAAAAGAAAATGTCAAGAAGAAATAGAATTAAAATTGAAGACTCAATTAAGCAATATGTAGGTAGAAATAAAAAGAAATTAATTAATGTTTTTGGTGGTTTGGACAGTGCTATAGCTCATTTAAAATATGACGCACCGCTACCTACATCGACAAAGTCATATGACACTGCTAAATATTTAATTAATAATTATATAGAAGAATTTCAATATGGTGACGAGCCGTGGTTTAAATTGAAACAGGCAAAGAAGGAAGCCTTTATTAACACACCAGAAGCCTTTAGAAAATTGACGCAATTAAATAGAAGAATTAATGAAAATTCATATATATTTAAAAATGCACCTATTGCCGCAGGTGAAGGAAATATTGCGAGAAACTTAGAGGGCTATTATGAAATTAAAAATAGCGAATATTTATTGGCCTATGTGTCCGTAAATATGTCGGGAAATTCAGAAATTAGAAGATGGGAATTTGTGAAGAAAAGCGAGGTGATTCAATAATGAAAATAGCAATATTAACATGTTCACAACGAAAAGCTAAAATAGCTACGACAGCAGGAAATATGTATAAGTCAAGTTTATTTGTTTTAAGAAAAAGATACGCTAAAGAAGTGTTGGGTTGTGACAAAATTTATATATTGAGTGCCAAATATGGACTTATTGAAGAAAATGAAATTATTGAGCCATACAACACAAAAATAAATGAATTAAGTGAAGAAGAATATATTGATTGACAATGTCAGGTGATAACTCAATATTTAAAAGAATTATATAATAAATTAATGAGTGATGAAGAAGTCGAAATATATTTATTTAGAAGTGATTCAGATTATTTAAAAAAGTTTCGTCAGATCACGACAATTGACTACGATGTTGAATGAGGAAAAAATAATAAATTATTTTTAGCGCAGGGTGTGAACTCTCTAAAGGAAACATCTAAGTTGAGTAAAAAAGAAGAATGGAGTGAAATATATGGCAAAGAACAAAAACAGAGCAATTAGTGAATGGTTTCAATTAAAGCCAGTTCTCGGAAACGCAAATTGAGCACTCTTCTATTGTCTGTTGGGTGGTCGTGAAGTTGGTAAGAGTTACTCGGTAATGGACTACTTTGTCTCGTCATTTGTGAATCGTGGGATACCTTTTACATGGCTTCGATTGACCGAGGCGGCGATGCGTAAATTATTATGTAATAATGCACTCGACTTTATTGACAAAGATATTAGAGATCGATATAACTTAGATTTGCAAGTTATTGGAAATGTTATTTATAGTGTAAAGAGACAAGAAAAAGAGGTGAAGAAAAAAGACGGAACAATTGAAATAAAGAAGGAAATTGTTGAGAAGAAGATTATGGCAAGGGTCTATGCATTAAGTACATTCTATAATGACAAGGGTTCTTTGTTTGACGCAAACTTTTTAAAAGATATGAAGATGCAATATCATATAGCCATAGATGAATTTGAACGAGAAAAAGGTGAAAAAAATACATTTAACATCGTATATGCTTTGGTGAATCAGTTGGAAAATATGGTTCGTAGTACTAAAGAGCGAATTAAAATATTTTTAATGGGGAACACTTTAGAGGAGGCTTCGGACATTCTTTGTGCATTCAATTTCATTCCGGAAAAATGGGGAATGTTTAAATTAAAGAGTAAGAGATGTGTTATTTATAATATTGCACCAACCGAAAAATATTTGGCGAGAAGAAAAGGTACCGTAGCCGATCTCATTTTGCCAAAAGCTTCAACCTTTACAAATAAAATTAATACAGATACGGCACTCATCGACAAACGTCCATTAATTCATGCTAATTATATTATTAAATTTGGAAAAGAGACCGAAGAGTGATATACTGTTTGAAATAATAATATTATTTGCAAATATAATGGGGAAAAAGTGAAGAGTGTTATTGCAATGAAGCCATTCATCGATGAATTTTATTCAGTAGATAATATGAAACAAATTATTAATTGCTTCGATGTTCGAGGATATAGATTTAGAAATTTGGTTACTTTTAAACAATTTCAAAATGAATTAATGTTTATTAGACCAGCTAAGAAATAATGGAGGTAAAATATGAAAAGTGGTGTAAGATGAGGAAACCATCTACAAAAGGATGACGAGTGATATACTTCAGAAGAACTTGCTAAAGAATTTATTGACTTTCATTGAAAATATATTAAAAAATTTAAAAAAATTATTTGTCCATGTGACACAGAAGAATCATATATTTATCGAGAACTGGTTGCGAGGGGTTGTGACGTAGACTGTTGCGTAGATATGTGGAACTGCGATTATAGTAATTATGATCTCGTGGTCACAAACCCACCATTCTCAATGGCCAGCAAATGATTGAAATGACTCAACGATGTAGTGAAAATTAAATTTATTTCTTTTTGTGGTTGAAGTACGGCAATTGCTACAATAGTAGAGCTTCATTATACAAATGAGATATATTTGACAATGTCACGTCAAGATGCAAAAATACCAGATAAAAAACACTTTTACAACCAAACTAAAGGTTGTTCGTGAACTGTTTTAAGCAATATTGATGAATGTAGAGAAATGGTTTTATGTAAGAAAAAAATTAATATTAAGTGTGAAGGTTGATATAAAGGAATTTATAAGGACTTTTTAAGAGGAAACTATTTAGATTCTCAATTGAGATGATACAAGAAACGTGGTGGTTACGCTTTAAAAGTCTATTATAGTGATGACAAATGTGAATTATGAAAAGAGTCAGTTTAGTATGGCTCTTTTTTTTTATGACCTTGCTCCTCATACTCACCACCCTGTT
>ULVW01093254.1_pt1 | contig 13718 bp, 13 predicted proteins | sample 1959801 | NCBI WGS metagenome assembly ULVW01 (sample SAMEA4835796, study PRJEB28245) | human gut metagenome | biome: gut microbiome; material: fecal sample | place: Denmark | collected 2008
TTTATCAGCATATTCCACATAGTTTTCAATTTTTCGAAAGTAATCTTCTTTTTCATTATATTCTTTCTGCTTTAATTCTAAATCTTTCTTATTTTGATTATATTTCTCTTTTTTATCACTTAATAATTTATTTGATGAAGTAAGTTTATCTAATATATTTGTGATATATGTAGCGATATTTATATTGTAATTATACTTTTCTTTTTCCTTATTAATATCAGGATTATTTTTTATTAATTCATCCAACTTATGATTTACATCTTCATAAATTAATATGTTTTTATTCATTTTGTTTATATTAGATATTTCAGTTGATAACTTTGTCTTCTCATCATTTACTTTATCGCGTTCTTTTTTAGCAAGTATAACTTCATCACTTTTATTTTGTATTTCTTTTGTGAGTATATTTATAGTTTCATCATTACTAAGCCCATATATATTTATAATTGATTCTAAATTCTTTCTTTCTGTTTCTATTTTATCTTTTATTTTTTCTATTTCATCTTTTTTTGAAAGCATATTTGATTTAAGTTTATTTTGAAGTAAATCATAGAACTCTGTATTAAATATTTTTCTAAATATAGTTGTTTTTTCTAAGGATGGCGCAAGTAAAAATTTAGAGAATTCTCCTTGTGAAAGCATTGCTACTTGTCTAAATTGTTTATAATCAAGTCCAATTAAACTTTCTATTTCTTTATTAACATCAGTAAGTTTAGTAATAATTTTGCCATTGATATTTGCTTCTGAAGTAGCTACTTGTTTTGTTTCACCTATTCCATTTTTCTTTTTTCTTGTATATTCAGGACTTCTCTTTATTTCATATAATTTATTTTTATAATAGAATTCTAAATCCACATAAGTATCCATATCATTAGATGCCCAATCACTTCTAAGAGAATTAGCCTCTCTTGTATCACCTGATGTATTTCCATATAATGCATAACAAATCGCATCAAATATAGTTGTTTTACCAGCACCTGTATCTCCAGTTATAAGTAGTAATCCTTTATCTATTTTATCTTTTTCAAAATCAATTACAACTTTATCTTTAAATGGACCAAATGCCTGCATTATTAATTTCTTTAAACGCATATTAATTATCCTCCTTTAAAGATTCAATAATCGATTTTATATATTTTTCTTCTTCTTCATTCATTTCTCTATTATTTTGTTCTTTAAAAAATTGATTAAATAATTCATATGGACTAGTATCTTCTTTTATTTCACTTAATTCTGTATTATTTAAATCATATTTATTTACAAATACTAATGATATTGCATTCTTAAATCTTTTTTTTATTTCTTCCATTGGTGATATTAAAGTATTCTCATCTTTTAGTTCAACTTTAATAATATCATCACATGTTTTCATATTCATTACTTCTTCAAATGTACCTTTTAATACCTGCATATTTCTAAGAGGCTTTAGTTCTACAAGTTCAATATTATTTATATCATCAGTATCTATTATAACAACACTTTTCTTATCATTAACTTCACTAAAAGAATATTTAAGTGGTGTTCCTGAATATCTTATAGTATCTCTTTTTATCTTTTGTGGTCTATGAATATGTCCTAAAGCTACATAATCAAAATCATCAAAAAGATTAGCATCTATCGCATCAAGCGTTCCTACATTATTAAGTGATATACTTTCTGAATCACATTGTTCTGGAAGAAGTCCATTCCACATAACAAATTGATGAGCAAGTAAAATATTATTCTTAGTTTTATCTATGTTTTCTCTTGATAAAATCCATTTCATCATATCATTTGAATTATTAATACTTTCATATTCTTTTTCATCCATTAAATGTTTAATATGAAATGGTTTTAAAAATGGAAGTAAATAGAAATCAGTATTATCAATACTTACTTTTTCAATCTTTCCTTCATATGTTGTTACAATATGAATATTAAATCCTTCAAATATCTTAGCTCCATATGATAGTCTTTCATTAGAGTCATGATTACCACTTGTTATTAAAACATGAACATTCTCCTTTAATAAATTTGTTAAAAAAATATCAAAAAGTGAACTTGCTTCAGTACTAGGAATACTTTTATCATATATATCTCCTGGTATCATTACAACTTTTATATCTTTTTCTTTTACCATATCAATTATTTCATTAAGAATATATTTTTGATCTTCATAAAATGATTCTTCTAATAAGTTTTTTCCTAAATGAAGATCACTTGTGTGTAGTATTTTCATGTTAACTTCCTTTCATTAATACTAAAAAGTACCAATACAAAACTTAATAATCAAGCTTGTACTAGCACTTCTTTTTAATTCTTTTTCTACTTCATAAATAGTTTTTTCACCTGTTACATTTTCTTGTAATAACTTTTCTAAATACTTAGATGGTTTTAAGTTATCAACTTTTTGAAGTCCAATAGCCATATCCCACTCTTGTTGTTTTACATAGTTTTTAGGTGTTTCTGTTTCAATATAATCATTTATACTTGAATCTAATTCTTTTTCAGACATTCTAGCATTTCCACCAAGAACATTATATCAAAAAAGTTATTATTCGTCAGTATTATACACATTAAAAATAAATAAATTATAACTCTGACAAGACTAATGAAAATACAAAAAATTTCATTAGATTTGTCAGAATAATAATAGCTATTTCTAAATTAGTGTACCTAAAATTACTTAATAGTCTTCAAACCCTTATAAATTAAATAAAAATGAGAGCTTTCGCTCTCTTCAGGGGGTCCGCTTTTTTACCGTTTTGCCTCTTATGCAAAAATTTAAAAAGCCCGTAAAATAAGGCTTTGCGAGCACTCTTCAGTTTATAAGAGTTTATAGAAATACATATAAGTGTTAATGTAAAAGTTAATGTAAAAATAAAAACCAGGTATGATTTTTTCATATCTGGTTTGTTTTATATTGTATTATTTTTAAAATTTACAGCTATATTATTTAACTGAGTTTTTATATTTTCCCATGATTCATTCAAATCAAGAGTCTTAACCATAATAGTATGCATATTTAATTGTTGTTTTATATCTATTGTTGGCTCATTAACTGTTTGAGCATATAATAACATTCCACTTACATTTCCAGTTTTATATGGATCTTGATTATCAACGTAAGCCATAATTTGATATAAATTATTACTACTTATTGTTCTACATCTTGCATTTAAATAGTTTTCTCTAAGTATTTTGTTATAGAATTTAGCATCAATAATTAACATTCTATCTTCAAATTCGATAGTAATATCAGTTTTCATCATAGGAATAAAATCTAACATTGGTTTATCATTTAAATATAGTTTTTTTGAAGAAGCATTCAATTCAGGATAGTGTTTTCTATAATAGGCTTTAATAAAGTTTTCATATATAGCACTAATTCTTGTATCATCTAAAAATTCTTTGAATTTATTATTTCCATTCTTATCACTTACAATTAAGCCTTTTAATATTAATCGACATAAATCGACAACATACTTATATGATAAATTATTCCTATTAAACTTCACTTGATCCCATTTTATTGATTTAATATCTATAACATCAACATTTGAAAAATAATTTAGTAATCTTTTTATTTCATCTTTGGTAGTTGAACCAATTTTATTTGATTTAAGTAAATAAAACATTGTTGTTTTTATAATTTGATTTAATAAGCAATTCTCACTATATTCGTCAAAATCACAATAAATCTTTTTTCTTACTAAAGAATTATTATTAATAGTTTTATTTAGATCAATTTTTCCTCTTATAGTACTCAATTCATCATCAACATTAATATATTCTTTATGTAATCCTTTTTTTATTTGTTTTTTCAAAATCAAACATAATAGTAATGAAAATAAATTATATATATTTTCAAATGCTTCTTCACCTAAACTTGATTCATCTTTTTCGTTTAATTGTTCACCATAAAACGAATAACATAGCATATAATATATGTTTTTTACTTTGTTATCAACGTTAATCATTTATAACACCGTTTAAAGCATTTTCCCATTGAATAATTGAATCTTCATCATCATACCAGTATTCTTCTAGTAATGGTATTATTTCATATTTTATTATATCTTCTAAGTCTTTTATATTTCCTTTTCTATCTTTGATATCAGGGCAAAAATAACTATGTCCAATTTTAAATCCTGCTCCTAATGACTTATCATTTTCTATTGCATCATTTATTTTTTTGATTATCTCAATAATGGTAGAATAATCAGCATCAAATTTATCGTTAAAATCTCTTATAAATTTTTCATTATCGAATGCTGGTTCAATTCTAATAAATGAGAATCTTCTTCTTAATGCATAGTCAATTAACGCTAGAGATCTATCAGCAGTATTCATTAATCCAATAATATATAGATTATTTGGAACACTAAATGGTTCTTCTGAATATGCTAATTCAAGTTCATCTCCTCTTTTATCCGCTTCAATAAGCATTAAAAGTTCACCAAAAATTTTACTTAAATTACCGCGATTTATTTCATCAATTATCATATAGTATTTCTCAGTTGGATTTTCTTCAGCTTTTTTACAAAATTTGTAGAATATACCCTTTTCTAAACTAAAACCACTTTCAGTTGGTCTATATCCCTCAATAAAATCCTCATATGAATAACTTTGATGAAATTGAATCAAGCATAAGTTTTCTTTTTTGATTGTTCCCAAAATTGAATAAGCTAAGCGCTTTGCCATAAATGTTTTTCCAACACCTGGAGCACCTTCTAATATAATATTCTTTTTCTTTTCTAATATTGAAACGATTGAATCATATTTATCCGAATCAATATATACTTCGTTTAAAAAGTCATCTTTTGTATAAGAATCATCAGATCCTAATTCAGCATTTAATGAATTATTATAATCTTCAAGAAATTTTCTATAATTTGTTAAAGCTGCAGTATTAATATGATTGTTTTCTACTTTTCTTCTATTAAATCTTTCATTTTGTTCACTTCTAATAATACTATCAACTCTATCAAATTCTTCTAGATTATCAATTTCATAAATAGATTTATCAATAAAACCATCCTCAATAGCTTCTCTTGATGTGATAGAAATACTATTAACATAATTTGGAATGCTTCCATTTGAAGTTGATGGATTACTATCTAACCATTCTCTAAATTTTTCTTTCATTTGTTCACCCTCCATAATATCAATTAATTTTTGAGCAAAATTTCCATAATTAGTAATATCAGTTAAAGTTTTTTGAGCAACTCTCAAATCCCTTGGAATAATCCATTCTCCACGTTTAATCCAATTTACATTTCTTATATTTTTATATTTATCGCGATTTTCGTCTCTAGAATATTCATTATCTAATACTTCACCATATCCAAGAAGTTTTGTTTGACCAATTTTTGCAATAACAATATCTCCCGTTTTCAATTTATTAATAAAGTCATACACACAAGAAATCGAATTAAATGGATTTTCTTGTTCATATGATTGCTTTATTGCCTCAGCTATTTCTTCTCTATTAGTGTATTGTGATAAATCACCTATATCATCCCAGCCAATAACCATTTTTTGATTATCATAACAATAATCCCATGCTGATCCATTTTCTCCTGGCGAATATGTCCAATATTGAATATCACTATTGTTATTTAGAATTTTTTCTTTTCTCTTATCAAGTATTTCCTTTGCATTATCTACTAGAAAAGGTGTAATTATATAATAATTATTTTGTTTTGAAATATAAAATCCTGTTATATCACCATATAATATTTCTCTTAATTTCTTGACTACCGAATCCGTATTCTCAAATTTAAAATATCTATTGTTTTGTCCTGAATAATACATTTTTGGAATTCTTACGAAGTTATTATTAACACTATTAAAAAAGTCTAATGAATTATTTAATGATGTCATACCATCTTTAAAAATCATATTATAATCATCATAGAAATTATCTTTGATTGTCTTAATCAATTGAATTGTTGCATTAACATTTAGAATATAATCATATTCTTCAGCTAAAAAATCAACAAATTCTTTTTTTATATCTTCTTTATCATTCATGTAAAAACCAGTTACTTCACTATCTTTTATACATTTTAATTGTGCTGAAATAGTGGCTTCACTATTAGGAATAATTACTTTAATTCTATTATTATTTTTTTCCAATAACATACTCATTACAAATCACCTCATAAGACTTTCCCTCAATTATCATTATACCATAAAAACGTAAAAAAGAATCGTTTATATTACGATTCTTCAAATACTCCAGTATTAATAATTTCATTTAAAACTGCTAACATAACATCTACTACAATACTATTACCAGCTTGCTTATACATTTGAGCTCTTGATACAACAATCTTAAAGTCATCACTATATCCCATAAGTCTTAATGCTTCTCTTTCCGTAAGCATTCTTAACTTATCTTCTCCACCTTTGTCAGTCATATAATTATCTACACCAGCTCTATGTCTATTACCCATTGTTGATAAAACTGTTCTAGCAACATCTAGATCATATTTTATAGATGTCTTAAATGTTTTTGTTCCTGGTGTTAATACATATTTTCTAACTAAATCAGATAATACATATTTATCATCTATTCTAGATGGATCAAACTCAGATTCTATAATTTTTATATTTCCTTTTTTATCATATTGGAAATTTCCAAATTCGCATCTTGATTCTAAGAATTGTTTCATACTATATTTTAATTTAATAGGTTTTGGATATTCAAATTGTTTCTTTATTTTTAAATCATTTCTAATTCCTACCACAAAAACTCTTCTTCTATTTTGTGGAATACCATAATCAGCAGCATTTAATATTTGTGGTTCTGTTATTGTATAATTTAATGACTTAAAAATACCTTTTATAATTTCCCATGTTTTTCCATGATCATGGGTAGTTAAACCTCTAACATTTTCATATATAAATACCTTAGGATTTACTTCTTTTATGATTCTTGCATATTCATAAAATAAAGTACCTCTAGCATCTTCTAAACCACGTTTAAATCCAACAGCAGAAAAAGATTGACATGGACTACCACCAACTAGTAAATCAACTTTATCTCTATAATCAGTACCATCCATAAGATTTATATCCAAGTGAAAATCATCTTCATTAATATGATCACCATAATTTGCTAAATAACTTTGTTTAACATAATTTTGTTTACGGCTTTTACTTGCATATAGGTCATCAACATATTCTTTCTTTTCAATTTTTGATTTCATCTTTTGAATTTTCTTAAATTCTTCTTCATGATTATATTCAACTTCAATATCCCCATTATCACAAGCAAATTCAATTTCATAAGGTATATTACTTCTAATTAAGGCTTGTTCTATTGCTCCTATTCCACTAAATAATGTTGCTAATCGTAGTTTTGTTTTTTCTTTCTCAGCATCTTTAGAAAAAACTCCTGTTTCAATTAAATTTGGAATTATTCTTTCAAATATATTTACTACTATACTGTTACCAGCTTGTCTATATTTATCAACATCATTCATATTCTCAGGAAAAACAAACGAATCAGAAAATCCCATTAGTTTAACGCATTCAATAGGTGTTAATTTTCTACATACACCCTCAACACCATTATATGTAGAAACATATGCTTTTTTCATTATTTCTTCGTTATCCTTTACTTTATGTAAAGGAATAAAAACAAATTCACCATTCCAATTAAATTGTTGATTTGCTTTTTGACATTGCATTATATCAGAATTAATTTGTGCTCTATTCTTATATTTAGGATTTGTAACGAATTCGAACCCTTTTTTTCCTAAATAGTATTTACTGTCTACATTATCATCTAAATAATCTTTTACAGTTGTAGTAAGTTCTTCTTCTTCAGGAAATTTAAAAGGAGTAGTATCTAAATCATTTCTTATTCCAATTACAAATAATCTAGGTCTATTTTGAGGAATACCATAATCTTTCGCATTTAGAATAGGATTACTTCTAATATAAATTTTGTAATTCAATTCTTTAAATGTATTTTGAACTGTTTCCCATGTTTTACCATGATCATGATTTAACATACCACGAACATTTTCAAAGATAAATGCTTTAGGCTGAGTTTCACTTATGATTCTTGCATATTCATAAAATAAAGTTCCTCTAGTATCATTGAAACCTCCTCTTTTACCAATTATTGAAAATGATTGGCATGGACTTCCGCCAACTAATAAATCAACTTCACCTTTATATTTAGATCCATCTAAAAATCTAATATCTTGATAAAAATCTTTATCATCTATCTTATAATTTGCTTTATATGTTTGATACATACAATTTGGTTTTTTCAAAGAATTATATAGTTCGTTTATATAATCATTTCTTTCTTCAAAAGACATGTTTTTTGTTTTTTTTAGAATTTCTTCTTTTGTATAGCTTAATTCTCTTTCACCATTATCACAGGCAAATACTATTTTATGTGGAATATTTTGTTTAATAAATGCTTGTTCAATCGCACCAATTCCACTAAATAATGTTGCTAATCTTATCATATTGACCCTCCTGTTTTCTTTATCATCATAAGCATAAATTAATTATATCAAACTTTTTTACATTTGTATCATATTTTTTCTGTTTTTTGCAAAAAAATATCAGAGTTTGTATATTTAACAAAAAACATAAATATGTTAATATATGGCGATTATTTATATAATATAGTATAAAATAACAAAAAGTTTGAAAAATTCACCCCTCTATCCACCTATACAATTCACCACTTGTAATAGTATTTTAAAGTGATAAAATGTAATAAAATAGGATTAAATTAATTAAAAGGTACGCAAAAAGTACGGAAATGGTACGCAAAAAGTACGGAAAAAGACAATTGAAAGGTACACCACCATCATGTTAAAATTGTATTATATGAAATAAAACTAAAAATTTTCATATGGAGCTAAAAACGACAGTTTTCGACAAAAAAGTACAAATCCTTATAAAATAAGGCCTTGCGAACAAAAAAGAATGAAAAAAACACAAAAAAAGAACAAAAAAAAGACTGAAAAACACCTGAAAAACACCTGAAATTCACCAGGTAAATGCACTTCCGTTTTGAATTTTAATATGGTAAAATAAGTATAATAAGAAAAAATATCGGAGAAGATGAATTCACATCTTCTTTTTTTGTTGTCCCAAAGATCCGGAGGTATAAAAAATAAATAAAAGGAATAATCCCATATGGTTAACACTATAAAATAACGAAATTACAATATATATGATTAATTGATGAACACAATTAATCCCCAATTTTGCAAGTGCAAAATAAGTTTGATATCACGAGAAAGTCTTATTTATAAGGCTTTTTTTGTTGTGGTGATATCAATCTCTTATGCTCTTACATAATTAGTTATTAAAAATAGCTAATTAGTGTGATAGATAATCCCATACGTGGGATATAGAAAGGAGGAGATTTTATGAATAAAAGAAGAACTCATGTATCAATTGCTTATGATATTGATGATCAAATTCAAGAATATTCTAATTTAAAGAAAATTAGTTACTCTGAAGCAGTTAGTCAATTAGTATCACTAGGATTAAATAATATGAATCTAGTTAAGACAATTGATAGAACTAATTCTCTACTAGATAGAATTTATTCTAAGAGTTGCTACATTGTTGCCCTACTTGAACAAATCTATTCAGATTTTGAATGGGACAAAATAACTAATCCAAAAGAAAGCAAAGCTTTAAATAAATTCAAATCTAAATTAAACAAATACAAATTAGATGATTAAGGAGGAGATAAAATGCATAGATATCTAATTAGATTAGGAAAAGAAGTATTTGATTTATTAAAAGTAGAAGCTAAAGCAAGAGGAATAAGTATTAATGATTTTATGACTTATTGTATTGAAGTTGCTTTAGCTGAATATATGAATGAATCAGCTGAAGCTTTTAAAGATTCAGTAAAAGACAAAGCTATTCAAAGAGAAAGGAAAAGATTACAAAGTGAGCAAGAGCCATGGAAAAATGTATTATGATCTTTTGAATGATAATTTGAGTAAGAGCACGATTGTGCTCTTCACTCTCCTATTATCTAATTCAAATCAAAAAGGATATGCATTTGGATCAAATAAATATTATGCAGAAAAACTAAAATGTACTACAAGAACTATATCTTCCCTATTAAGAACTTTAGTTAATAAGAATTACATAATAATAGAACATCCTAGAAGTTTTAAAAGGAAGATATATATTAGAAATAAATTTCCTACTTGATAGAAGATATATTCTATCTTGATAGAACTTATTATCTAACATAATAAATAAATATAATATAAAAATATAATAGTTATACAAAGGCCTTAGTAAAAGGTAAAGGAGGTTTCGGTATGAAAGATTTAGTAGACTATATAAAATATCATGGATATATTACAAGTATCAGAGATAATGTAGATAAAGACTATATCTGGTTTGATATATGTCAAAAAGAGACATATAAAGATAAAGACAATATGGATAGGACTAACCTATCCTTTTTTAGTGCAAGAATGTACAAAGAATATATATACAAAATTGAACTAAGAGTTGGTAAAGACATTTATGTAGAGGGTATCCCAAAGGGATACATAGACAAAAATGGTCATAGGCAAAACTATATACATGTATTAAGAATAAACGATTTAGAAGTAAATAAAGAACCACCACTCTATGGTGACGGATATTGGAATGGTAAAAAAATAGAAGATTCAAAAGCTTCACCTGAAGAACAAGCTGAAATGCAAAGAATGATTGATGAAATAACAGGAGGTAAATAATATGAGTGCAGAAGAAACACTAAAAATAATAACTAAACAATGGTGTAATTTATCTGATCTAATGAAACTATTAGGTTGTGGTAGAAATAAAGCTTTAGATGTAAAAAAACAAATTAAAGATAAATTAATAAATGAGGGATATTTTATTCCAGGTAATGACTTACCTATGCAAGCTGTTGTTGATGTTTTGAAAATAGATATTGATAGATTAGAAAAAATAATAAGTTTGTCTAAATAGACAGACTTTTTTTAACTTTTGTGCTATATTAGAGTTGTATAAGAGGTGACTCGGTATAGCAATATAAGGAGGTATAAATAATGGCTGTACTACAGTTACCAAAAGAAAGAGCTACCAAAGATGGTAGACGTTGGTATTTTTACGACAAAATAAAAGTCGATGGAAGAACTAAAGCTTATATGTCTAAAAGTTATATGACTAGAAATGAAGCTCTAAAAGCTGAAAGAGATTTCTTAGTTGGATATGAAACTAGAGAGATAAATGTTACAAGCATGGCATTTAAACAACTATATGATGAATTTTATGAGTATAAGAAAGATAAAGTTAAAGCTACTACTCTAAGATCATATAGAAGAAATATTCTTCAATTAAGTGAGTTCTATGAATTAAAAATAAAAGATATAAAAATAGAACACTATATAGCATGGAGAAAAAGAGTTGGAAATTTAGATTCCGCAGATAAAACTAAGAATGGTTATTACAAATTATTAAAGACTATTCTTAACTATGGAACTAGATGGCATGATTTCAACTTCACTTCTATCTATAACCGAATGGAAAAGTTTAACAATCCAAATAAGCCACCAAAAGAAATGCAATTCTATACATGGGAAGAGTTTAAACAATTTTTATCAGTTATTGATGATATTAAATGGAAAGCATTATTTGAAGTATTATTCTTTTGTGGATTACGTAGAGGTGAATTAAGAGGTCTTTCTTGGGATAATATAGATTTTTTTAATCATGAACTATCAGTTGTTAAGAATGTAGTTCAAGAAGGAGAATCAGGTGATTATATAGTTACTACACCTAAAACAAGAACTAGTGTTAGAACACTACCCGTTCCAGAAAGAGTTATGAATGACCTTCATGAATTATATCTTCAAGAAAAGAAGCAATATGGATTCACTAATAAGTGGTATGTATTTGGAGATAAAGAACCTTTATCAGCTCATATATTAAGACATCAGAAAAATAAATATACTCAAGAATCTGGTGTTAAGCAAATAAGAATTCATGACTTTAGACACTCTTGTGCTTCAGTTTTAATTAATAATGGTGCAAGCATAATGATTGTAGCAAAATATCTAGGTCATGCTAAAATTGATGAAACATTAAATACCTATTCTCACCTATTTAAAAATAAGATGGATGAGATTGTTAAAACTATGGATAGTTTAGTATAAAAAAACTTCTACATTAACCAATAGTTAATGTAAAAGTTAATGTAAAAGCATTTTTTTTAAAAATCAAAATCAAGAAAGCCCCGTAAAATCAAACAAAAATGAGAGTGACATTGATTCATCACTCTCTTCAGGGGGCGAATTAATTGTAAGGTTTTCTTTACAGCACATTCTGCAAAAACATCGAAATTTAAAGGAATTTTTAAAATTTCAAGTTTAAAAAGATTTGCAAAAAAATCTTAAAATTTGATGGGTAAACGTTGGGTATGATGGGTAGAAGTATGGGCACACCCATCATTTGCGTTCTTACTTTTAAACTAAAATAGTGATCTATTCTTTATTGAATAGGTCACTATTTTTTATTGCTTAATTATATTCTCGCCATTTGAAATAATTTCTAATGGTATATTTTTATATGATATTTCAAATAAGGAATTATTATTTAAATCTCTCATTAAAATTACGTTATACTCGTCTTCATCTTCTTCATTTTCGTACATTGTATCTAACTGAGCTTTTTCAATAATTTTATCCTTAAACACTACCTTAACTATTTCTTCTTCGTGTTCATCGAAATAATTGAATAAATATTCAATATTCTTTTCTTTCTCCAATAATTTCATTTTATTTATCCTCCTTATAATTCTTTGGCCTAGCAGGCACAATATGAGAACCTTTCTTCTTTGAAGTATGTATTATTCCAATAGTTGTATCGATTTTTTCACCTTTGCTATTAACGTATCCACCTATAACTTCTCCAAAGTCAACTCTCTCTTTATTATCATTAATCATCTCGCCTTTTCCTTTATGAGAATTAATCAACTTCTGCGCTTTACTTACATCACCATAAAATTCACTTTTATTTGGATTATAGTTACTACTTCCTTTTATATGTTTAGTCTGATCTGTTTCAGATACTTTATAATTATTATCTGACATCAATTTATCGTATAATTCTCCAACTTTAGAAGCTAATCCACCTTGTCCAAGAGATAGCTGAGGTGAACCTGAAGTACCATGTGCTTGCTTGCTATTACTATACCTTCCCATTTTTCCCCTCCTTATTTCTTAATTGAAGGGTGTTATTAGGAATAATAACATTAATTCCTTTATCTAATGCATACTTAAATATAGTATATATTGTTTCATCATGCTTACAACTACTATAAACTATAATTGTTTTAAGCATATTAAGATGATCAACAGTATATTTAATTGCATCAATCAATAAAGCTCGTTCTTCTTCATCATCCACATTTCCCTTTGTACCAAAAGCAACAGTTTCTACCTCTTCTAAGCCTAATAACATAAATTCAAACATTTTTCTATTAGAATATGTAATATTAGGAATAACTATTGCATTGCACTCCATCGTTAGCCAAATTGATACTACTCTAGCTTTATATATTCTATATAAATTTTCAACAAAGTGAACATCTCCGCATTCGCTGTAATCAGGACTAATAAATAAAATGCAATCTTCAAACCTGTCTTTAAATTTTTCTAATAATTTCTTATTATTATAATATATAGCATTAAATAGACCATCTATTGCATCAA
>ULVW01048126.1_pt1 | contig 13679 bp, 4 predicted proteins | sample 1959801 | NCBI WGS metagenome assembly ULVW01 (sample SAMEA4835796, study PRJEB28245) | human gut metagenome | biome: gut microbiome; material: fecal sample | place: Denmark | collected 2008
TCGTAGAGCAGTTGCCGCAAACAGAAATACATCTGCTGACGCTTGATATACTTGCAAAAGATGAAGATGCCGATGTCCGTAGTGAGGTTGTCACAAACGAAAATACATCTGTTGATGTACTTGCTATGTTTGCACAGGACAATGACAAGTATATTCGTGCGGCTGTTGCGTCTAATCCGAATGCAAGTAATGAAAGCCTTGCAATACTTGCAAAAGACGAAAATAGCTATGTTCGTCGCAATGTTGCAGGAAATAGAAACACATCTGTTGAAACACTTGTTACGCTTTCTAAAGACAACGACGAATGGGTAAGCAAAAGAGCTGAAGATGCTCTTAGAGAACGTAACAAAAAATTAGGAAAGGAAAACAATATGGTTTTATCATTAGATGTTACTACACTCCCTTATGATGTAAGAATGACAATGGCTGAGAATAAAGAGTCCCCTCTTGAACTTCTTGAAGTTCTTGCTTGTGACTCTGACGGAGATGTTAGGGAAGAGATTGCAAAAAACGAAAGTGTAACGGCACACATTCTTGACAAAATGGTTGATTACGAACTTGCTAACGAATTAGACCAGACAAATCTTTGCGTAATATCAGACCACCCTTTGACTACAACAGAAACTCTTAACAAAATCCTGAATTTTAAAGAATGGGGTGATGAAGACAAAAGAAATGAAGTGCTAACCTGTTTGGCTGTTAATCCGAATTTGAGTGCGGCTATGCTTGAAAAATTAGCACACGAGGATTTAGATGATTATGTTAAAAAATGTGTTGCTGAGAACCCCAGTACAAGCGTAAAGACACTTGAATTTCTTGCTTACAAATATGAGGACGAATATGTAAATGTACCTGCAAAAGAGGCACTTGAAAAGCGTGGCATTCACACAAAAAGCAATATAGAAAGATAATTTTGTAACTTCCATTCCAGTGGAACAGAAGTTAATTGGCATTTTTCTTATATGAAAGGAGTTAAAAAATGAAAGCTTATTCTGACCTTACCAACCGCACAGAAGATTGTGTAGATACAATGTATCATTTGATTAACAGCAGTGATGAAAATGCACGAGCGGCTATTGCAAGTCAAGGCTTTGATGATGAATACTTTTCAAACGATGAAAGTCCTATTGTGCGCATAGCTGTAGCAGAACATACAAAAGACATAAACATTCTTAAAAAACTATCCCACGATGAAATGGCTACTGTTCGTATGGCTGTTGTTCAGCACACGGATAATGAAGAAATTCTTAAATCAATGGTAAATGACATCTGGATAATTCGTGCCGAACTTGCCAAAAATCCGTGTGTTCACCCTCTTCTTATAGACGACACTGATGTGTGCGTAAGACGTACAATTGCTGAAACCACTAATGACACAAACATATTAAATCATTACTTGTCAGATGAAGACGTGGGTGTCAGAGAGAACGTTGCTCTTAGAGGCTTCGGTCACGATGTCCTTGTAAAAGATAACCAATACGCTGTTTTAGAAGCAATTGCAAAGACGAGCAGTGACGAGAATATATTGAGTCAGCTTATTAACGCTCCTTCAAGTGCCGATTTACGTTTAATCATTGCAGAACGTGGTCTTTTGCTTGATGAACTTCAAAACGACCATTGGCACGAAGTACGTAAGGCTGTAGCAACAAACGCAAAAGATGCAGTTTTGCTTCACGATATGGCATATAATGAGGTAATGAAAATTCCTCATCTGTTTTCAAAAGAAAATTCATATAGTGTTTTATGGAGCATTGCACATAACGAAAACGTTAAAAAGGACGATAAAAGCGGCATATATAAAATATTAAAATACGATTCGTTTTATGCTGATAAAATAAATGAAGAGCGTACAGCAAGACCGCAAAAGCAGTCTTCAGATATAAAAACAGAAAGGAATTAAAAATTATGCGTTTCAGAGATTATTTCAGAGACAAGGTTAAAGATTTATGCGTCAGCATAGTAAATAGCCTTACATCTTCCGATGAATTTTCGGAAAATGAAAAAGAAAGAGAAATTGCAATCATCGAAAATCAAAAGAAGAGATATGCAAACAAGGAATTTTACAACAATAACAATCTGCGTGAGGTTATCCCTGTCCTTGAAACCGCAGATAAAGAGTTGAAGAAGGATAATCGTGATTCAATACATAAAGATGCAAAATCGGCAATCAAGAAGCTGAAAAAGCATCTGAAAGTAATTGATGCAAAGAGAGAAGATTTTCTTTCCGCTCTTGAAAACATCGTAAATGATGACGAGAATAAGAAAAGTTATATTCTTTACAAAGATGAAGCGTCAAGAAACATCGTTCTTTACAACTATCTGAACGAAGCGGCAAATTTGGTTGCTACAGAAAAGGGTACTATTGGCGATAGCATCGTCAAGCCTGCGGTAATTACCATAGACCTTGATACCAACTATGTAAGTGAGTATAAAACAGTCAATGAAATGTTTGAAAAAGACGATAAATATGCAAGCTGTATTCCGACAAAAGAGGGTTTGTATATTTATAATGCTGACGCTTTCCGTAACGACATTTCTCAGAGTGGCACAGAATTTATGAGAGATACAAGCGGCAAGGAAGGTTATAAAAAAGCTCTTGAACTTATTGACGCTGAATTTGATACTGAAGCAGAGTTAATACAGAATCAGGTTATCCGCAACAAAAAGCAACTTAACTTTGACCTTCTTACCGAAGTTGAGAACACAGCAGAGCTTTATGACAACGTAAGATACGATGAGAAATCCAATAAAGTCACAATTTATTCTGAGAACAGTAAAAGTCAGATTGACTTATATTACTCAGTGAATGGTCTTTCATCGGCTTATTTTAAATCAGAGAAAGATGAATTAACAAAGGTTTATGATTATCGTGACGAAGAAAACGGTTTTTCGAATATCCGTTCTTCTGCATATCATCAGCTTTTAAAGAATGACGCTTTTGAAAGTTTCCTCAACATTGACGGCAACTACATTGACCTTGAAGCATTAGAGACTTATGAAGCAAATCTTGCATTCATAGACGAAACTTTCAAAGGTGCAAACAAATATGATGAAAAGCAGGTCGGCAAAACGGAGATTGTAAACTCAACATATAATTATAAGCTCTTTTACAGCGAGTCGTTGGAGCAAAAGATGCTTCAACGTGCAGAAGAATACAGAAACGCCGTTCCTGACGATGTAACAGTAACGTATAATCCTTATAATAACACAATAAATCTTTCAAATGAAGGCAAAGTTCTTTCAATCACGTTTGATGAACTCGGCAGTCGTATGGATATATTCTTCAAGAAAGAAGGAGCAAAAGTTACTACAAAAAACAGCGTTATAGAAGACCACAGGCTCAGGAATAAGGCTGTCCTTGAAGATGATGTATTTAAGCACATTACAGAAAACTTGGGCGTATCTATTCAGGATATAGCAAGAGGTCAGGCGGGCAAGATATTGTCTGATGCCGAGATACAAGCAAAAAAGGATACCGAAGGAAGAAAAGCAAAGAAATCAATTGAAAGATAATTTCCTTTTTGAGCAAAACAAAGCCCGTTCTATTCAGAATGGGCTTTTAGCATTATAAGACGGAAAAAACCACCCATCTAAAAAAAGATAAGTGGTTTACATAAATGAGTACGTTTTATGCTTTTTTCAAGCTCCCGAAGCTTTCCCAATGCTTCCTAACTATTATTATACATCATTCGTTATTAATTGTCAATAGGGAACGAACAATTATATTTTATATTTTGTTTTTTCTCTCATATAGCAGTCGGCTGTCATTCACATCGTTTGTCACTATTTCGCATAGCACTGCGGTTTTGTGTTGACAAAGCTTTTGAAATATGATATAATTATATTAACAAGGAAATCACTTAACAGATGGGGCGGTGTCAATCTCCGAGCGTAGCAAATCTTTTCATTTATTTTGTTACGAAAGGGGGGAGACGACTATGAGCGATATTATTCAAACGGTAATGACGTTATCGGCTATAAATCACAACGAATTATGCAAAAAAATAGATTATCTGGTAAATTCAAATCCAGAATCTAAAGTGTTTGCTGTTTTAAGAGAGTTTGAAAAAATGTTCGATTGGGATATTGTAAAGACAGATAAGTCGTTAGACGATATGGTTGACAGTATCTACAAATATTTTGAAAGTTCTCAGGAACGAGTAGAATGGATAGGCAAAAGCGATTATTGCGACAAGGTAAGATATGGCTATGACTGGGATAATATTATAAAAAAATCTTCAGATTATGACCTTTTTGACTTGTGTACTTTAGATTTAACATACGAATACGGCTATCACACTATTGATTACGCATTGTTCAAAACGAACAACGGTTGTTACATAATAAAAGACGGTCAGCTTTTACACGGAGCTGAACCTTATGCGGTGGATATAACCACAGGCAAAAACATATCGTTTGACGACTTGCCTTTTAATGTGGCATTTATACCGACAACAGAATGGTTTGATTTGCGTGACAAAAAGAGACAGCAGAAAAGTGAAGAACGTGAAATGTAATTGTTGTGTGGGGAAACACAATGTTACACGACTTTTGATGGCAATATAAATTTGGAACGTTTTTAGAGAGGAAGGTATTTATGAAAAAGAGATACACAAAGATGATAGCGACTATAATTGCTGTTGTTGCTGTATTTACAAGTGGTTGTTCTGACGGTAATGCAAAGAACAGCTCTACAGACGAAGTGCAGAGCAGTGCTTCAACTACGCCTACTGCGACAACCTCAGTGACTCCCGAAACAACTCCCGCTGTCACTACAACGGCAAAGCCTGCTGAACAGACAACGGTTGCTACGACCACTACCCAGAAACAGGAAACAAATAAACCTGTTGAAACTACTACAATGACTACAACTGTTGTAACCACCACAACAAAGCCCGCTCCTGAGTGGACTGAGGAAAAGGTAAGTGCAACAAAGTATGTCAATACTGATTGCTATAGTCGCAAAAAAGCTGTGCTTGGTGCAGAAACTGTTAAACTCTACAGTGTCAACGACAAGGTTAAAGTTGTTGCGAAGACCGATACAGGTTATTTCAAACTTGATACAGGTACGTTTATACACGGTGACTATCTGAGCGATAACAAGGTTACGGTACAGACAACTACGACTACTGTTGCTACTACAAAGAAGCCAAATGAAGCTCCACCAAGTGGCAATGATGAATTTACTTTCAGCACCGAGCATACAGCAAATCCTATTCCGTGGGACGAAAGCGATGTGTGGTATGTTCTTAATACAGTAAAAAAATATGCTGAAAGCAAAGGCTTCCGTGGTTGCGATTTTCCTTCAAAGATAGAGCATTACAAAGATACAAATTCGTTCGGCAATTTTGGCTCGTATCGAGTCACAGGTAGGGTTTGGGGTGACAGCGATGTGATAATATATCTATATCCGTGCAAAACAAAACAAGAAAATATAGATTATTTTATAAGCAACATGGAAAAGGGTATAGACGATTATTTGTCAGAAGGTGATTATAACGCTTGCTTTCAAGTAACCGTAACAACTGGAACTGACTTTATGAAGTATTGCAAAGCACAGGGTTGGAGTACCAGATATAACGAAATTGGTTGTTGTGATTTGGATACAGCTTATGTGTTTATTTGGAATCATTAAATAAAGGCTCTATATACGGGGAAGGAGTAAGAGCCTAAAAAATACCGCAAGGGAAGGCGGTTTTATATAGACGTAACTACAAGCATTAAACAAATTGTGTTCTCGTACAACGAACACAGTTTGTTTTTGCTTATTGGAAAAGGAGATATGACATGGGAAAGTCATCAGCAAAAAGATTTTTTTCTTTTTTTATGAGCATAGTAATGCTCTTTTCGTTTTTTGATTTCTCTGCAATAAAAGTTGCGGCGGCTTCTGCCTCTGTGAAGGTCGGCTACTATAGCTTTAGCTATGATTTTGCGGGCAGTGGACTATCTACTATATACGGTCAGTTTGTAAAATTAACTGATAACAACAAAGCGGCTTATTGTATACAAAGCGATGTTGACTCTGGCGTAGGAGGTTCAACCCTTACAAAAAACCAAACCGATTGGGGAAAATATTCTTTATTAACTCCTACACAAAAGAAAAACATCAACTATGCTTTAATGTATGGCTATATTGATAGTACGAGATATGGATATACGGCAGATGAAGAACGAATAGCTACCCAAATCGTAATATGGAATATATGTGATGGTTGGTTTAACAACACTAACGAAAAAACGGCGTTAAGCAGGTTTACACAAAACATACCGACTTCAGGCAATATAAAGAAAAGCAGTGTCGTTGCTTGTTATGGTAAAATAAAATCACAAGTTGTCAATCATGCCAAAACATCATGCAACGGAGCTGTAAGAAGTGCCTCTTATTCAAACGGAAAATATACAGCATCGTTTGTAGACAAAAATAGGTTGTTAAATTGTTTTGACTGGAAAACAGCGTTATCTGGTAGTGGAATTTCTTATAGCATAACTACTGGCGGTCAAAACGGCGACACTATTACATTTACTTCCTCAAAGCCTATAAATAAAACAATAACTGCAACGAAAATAAGTGGTGGTTATTGTTCTCCTAAAACCAATATTAAAGCATTAGCTCTTACTGGCGGTGACACACAAAATGTTGTTACTATATTTTATGGTGATTATGACCCTGTTAAAACAGAACTAAAAATCAATACTCCTACTGGTACAGGTCGAGTTGTTAAAACTTGGATACACCATAACGATGCAAAACAAGCAGATAAGGATATTTACTTTCGTATAAAAAACAGTGATACTGGTAAATTCATAACAGCTTCAGGTAGTAAAGGTAAATATACTTATACAAGTGCAAAAGAAACGGAAGCAAAAAGCACGAAGTTATATCTTGGCAAAGTAACAGGAGAAGCCAAAGGAGCTTTTGAAGTTCTCAATATGCCTGAAGGCAACTATACGGCATACGAATACGGCAGTAATGCTAATGGCACAATTCCTAACTATTCAAGAATAAAAGGTGGGAAAGGTGTTAACTTTACCATAAAAATAGGTGAAACTGCTATCGTTCCTTTCGATAATGAGAGAAACATTGGTGATTTAATAGTAACAAAAACGTGGGTGCATAACAATAACAGTTTAATTTCTTATGCTACGAACAAAAACAGCAGTGGTTTAAAAATAGCCAAATACAACAATGGCAAAAATGCTGTCACATTCAGAATCTATTATAAAGACTCATCTGGCAACAAGCATTACTTAAAAGCTGATGACGGCTTAAAAATAGATGAAGGTGTCTATAAATGGAACGGAACAACGGCAACAACAAGTCAGCAATATTTCCATTTATATCAGAACTACTATACAGGTAGCAATAATAAGAAATATGACGGCTTTAAAGTAATTGATATGCCTACAGGCTATGCTTATTTTGTAGAGGAAAGTGCAATAAGCGGTTACGTTGTATCATCAAACAATATAAGTGTCAGTATGACATCGAAAATAGGAAAAAACGATTATTCACCTGTACTTAAAAATTTTACCAATACGAGAGAAACAGGCACAGGTCAAGTTATAAAAACTTGGGTACATCACAACGATGCAATGAAATCCGATGCTGATATATTTTTCCGCATTAAGAGCAAAGACACAGGCAAATTTATTACGGTCACAGGAAAAGCAGGCAATTATACTTATACCTCTTCAAATGCTACAGAAGCAAATAGTTCACGATTAGAACTTGGCAAAGTAACTGGCATTGCAGAAGGCGCATTTAACGTTTTAGATATGCCGTCAGGAGATTATATTGCATACGAATACGGCAGTAATGCTAATGGCACAATTCCTTATTATTCAAGAGTTAGCGGTGCGAGCGTGACGTTTACTATAAAAAATGGTAAAACTACAAAAATCTCCTTCAGGAATGAAAGAAACATAGGAGATGTTGTTGTCACAAAAACATGGGCAAATGGCTCAGGTACAAACGCAAACCGAATCACATACAAAGCTACATCTAATAAGTCTTACGCTTTAGTAGATGGTAAAGAAGTAAATTTCAGAATTTACTATACCACAAAAAATGCAAATGGAAATATTGTTAAACATTATTTAAAAGCAGATGATGGTAATATACCCAATGAGGGTGTGTATAAATGGAGCGGCGAAACTGTCACAGCCTCTCAACAGTATTTCAAGCTGTATAAAGATTATTACACTGAAAACGGCGTTAAACATGACGGCTTTAAGATAATTGATATGCCGACTGGCTATAATTATTTTGTTGAAGAAATAAATGTAGCAGGTTACATTCCTGATAAGAATCACATAAACGTAAAAATAGAAGATAACATAAAGACAGGTAGTACCAGTTACACACCTACGTTAATTGAATTTGGCAATAGTCATGTAATGCCTATTACAATAAAGAAAGACTGGAAACCTGTTGAAGGTAGTACAATATCAGAAGCTACAAAGAAGTCGCTAACAAATGACATCTACTTTACGATAAAAAATGGCGGTTCATACGTTATTGCTACTGGTGGAGCTAACGGCAAGTATGTTTATAGCGGATTAACCTCTAATGCAAGTGAGGCTACTCAGTTTAAAGCATATTACAATTCTGCGTCTGACATTTCGTTTACGATTTCAAATGCTCCGTATACATCGTATGTTGCGACTGAACATATAAAAAGCGGCACAACAACTGCGGCTAAGTTCGTTGCAACAACAAACAATGTAACCGTAACAGGTGTTAGTACAACAGGTACTATTACAAACACCGAAAAGGGTACAGCTCAGGTTGTTAAAACGTGGATACACCACAACGATGCAAAACAAGCAGATAAGGACATTTACTTTGTTATCAAGAACAATGATACAGGTAAGTTCATAACAGCTTCAGGCAGTGCGGGCAATTACACTTTTACAGGAGCAAACGAAACAGAAGTAGCCAAAGCAACACAGTTAAAACTTGGCAAAGTCACAGGTGTAGTAAATGGTGCGTTCAATGTTTTGGGTATGCCTGAAGGTTCGTATACAGCGTATGAGTACGGCTGTAACTCTTATTACACAAGCGTAAGCGGAACATCAAAGTCATTTAAAATAGTAAACGGTAAAGTTGCTACTGTTTCTTTCTCAAACGAAAGAAACATAGGTGATTTAATTGTTTCTAAGACTTGGGTACACAACGGAAATTCATTGATTTCGTATCAATCAACCGAATCGTTACCTTATGCAACGTTGAATGGAACACCTATATATTTCAAGGTTTATTACGAAACTACCGATGCCAACGGAACTGTAACAAGGCATTATTTAAAAGCAGATGACGGTGACACGCACAACGAAGGTGCTTATAAATGGAATGGCGAAACCGCCACAGTTTCTCAACAGTATTTCAAGCTGTATAAAGATTATTACACTGACAACGGCGTTAAGCATGATGGTTTTAAGATAAGTGATATGCCTACAGGCTATACTTATTATGTAGAAGAGCAAACAGTCAAAGGCTACATTTGTTCTTCAAATAAAATAAGTGTAACAATAACATCAAAAGTTGGAGAAGACGCATATACTCCCGTTAAAAAGGACGTAAGGAATACAAGAGAAACGGGTAGTGCGTCACTTCATAAAGTCTTCTCAGATGATGCTAACCTTACGGCACAGCAAAAAGCCGAACAGTATAAGAATACTACTTTTGCGGTTCTGTACAAGGGTAACAATCAGTATGTAAAAGCTACAGGCAGTAACGGTGCTTACACTTTCAGTGGTTATCAAACAACGGCTACCGAATTTGCTCTTAACGCATCGGGCAATTTCTCAATAAGCAAATTACCTTCAGGCTCTTATAGAGTTGTTGAAATAAAATGGGATTCATATAACTACAATCCCAAAACTACTTATGTAGATATTACTGTCGAAAACGGCAAAAATACTCCTGTCAACTTTGAAAATATCAGAACAGGTTATGTACTGGTAAAGAAGAACTGGACTATTCCTGTAGGACTTGATAGAAGTACAAAACGAATTACTGATTTAACAAAGAACACATATTTTCTTATCAGAGATAAGTCAACAAATCAGTATCTCACAGCTACGACTGATAATCAGTCACGTTATACTTACACAGGCGTTACGACAAAGGCAAACGCAACGAAGTTCAATGCGTATGTCTATATTGAGAACAATGATATAAGTAGCATTTCGTTCAGTGTAAACAAATTGCCTTTAGGTAATTATGTTGTTGAAGAAATCACAACAGGTGATGCAAATAAATACTTTATTCCTGATAAAACAAGTATTGACATCACACTGACAAACGCCGTTCCTACAAACGATTCGTCTTTTACAAACACTGAAAAAGGTTGTGCAACAATCAATAAGGTTTGGAGCGATGCGGGAACAGGTTATGCAACTGACGCAGAGAGAAACGCTGTTACTTTCTACATTAGGAATAAAGCTACGAATGTCTACATCAAGGCAAGCGGCAGTGCAGGTGACTATACTTTCACAGGTTTAGGCACAACAGCCATTTCATCTGGTACTGGCTTCAAACTTTCATCAAGCAACACATTCCTCGTCAAAGACCTTGACGCAGGTACTTATATAGTATCAGAAGTTCTCGCAGGTTCTTCTAAGTTCGCTCCTCGTGACGAGCAGGAAGTTACTGTTGCAAACGGCGAAGACAACGGGGTAACTTTCCAGAACGTTGTAAAAGCGGGTGCTTTAAAGGTAAATAAGACGTGGAAAGCTGAAGTTAATACACAGGCAAATTTGCAAAATCTTACAAGCAAGGTTTATTTCACTCTTAAATTCGGCAATAAATATGTTGTTGCAACAAAAGAGACAAATCCTGCTTACAGATATAGATTTGCTCATTTTACAGCAGATGCTTCTAAAGCAACTAAATTTACGGCAAGCGTAATAACACAGAGCGGTGCGTTAGTTGCAACGTTTGATGTTGCGGGTTTGCCTATCGGTTCATACACGGTTACAGAAACAGTTACAGATAAAAATGTAGCACACAGGTTTACGGCATCTGCACTGTCGGCTAATGTTAACGTTACATATAACGCAACAGTGACCGCCAATTTTACCAATAGTGAAAGCACTGGTGAAATTATAAAGATATGGGACGATAAAAACGCTAACACTACAGAGCAAGAGAGAAGTAAAGTACAGTTCGTTATCAAGGATACAAAGACCAACAAATATATAATTGCAAAGCAATACGCTACTGGCGATTATGAATACACTGGTTTTGGTACAACGGATATTGCGTCTGCTACTTTAATCAGCCTTAACGCAAATCACACTGAAGCAAAAATAACAAAGCTCCCTGAAGGAACATATACCGTAATCGAAATGAACTGTCCTTCTGGTTATACGGCAAGTGCCGACCAGACGCTTACAATAATCAACGGTAAATTAGGAACAGTCAAGTTTACGAATACAAGAGATACAGGTAGATTGTTCATAAGAAAGCAGTGGTTGTCTTATAAGAATTTATCTACTGATAAGTTAACAGAGCTTTCAAATAACACTTACTTTACCATCGCTTGTGGCAGTAATTATGTTCAGGCAAGCAACAGCAACGGCGTATACAGCTTTACTGGTTATACTACTTCAGTAAGCAATGCAACTCAATTCAAAGCTATTATCGTTAAGGATAGTACAGGTAAAGTAACCGATAACAAATTCAATGTTACTGGTTTACCTACAGGAAATTATACGATAAAAGAGTATACGGTAAATGGCTCGGAAGCAAATACAAATTATATTGCTTCTTCTGAATCGCAGAATATAACGATTACGAAATCCGTCAACAATTCGACTAATAGCACAAAATTCATCAACACTGAAAAGGGCAAGGCAAATGTTACAAAGACGTTTACAAAGAAGTTAAACGGCACAGCATTTACAGATGCAGAGTTAATAGCTTTATACGACAAGGTAACATTTACTGTTAAAAAGGGTAATCAATATGTAACCGCTACAGGAGATAACGGTAATTACGTTTATAGTTCTCTTTCAAATACAGCTTATACATTTAAGCTCAGTAGCACAGGTAAACTGGCAATAGAGAATATTCCTGAAGGTACATATACAATAACGGAGTCCTGCTCAGACAGTGCTTACAAGCCGACAATGGCTACAAAATCATTTACTGTAGTAAACGGTAAAATAACATCTATTGCTTTTGAAAATCTTCCCGTAGTAGGTGAAGGTCTTGTAACAAAAATAATAAACGGTAATCTGACAGCAGTAGATAAAACCAACATAACAACGTACTACAACAATGTTAAGTTTAAGATTAAAGACACATCTACTGGCAAATATGTAACTGCAACAGGCGGTACAAGCGGTACTTACTATTATTCTGGCAATACAGATGCTACAGGTACTGTGTTTAGCCTTAACAGTTCACATAAATTTGCAATAACAAGAATGCCTGAAGGTACTTACGTTGCTATTGAAGTGTCTCACAGTGACGGCTTTAATAAAGCACCAGACCAGACTTTTACTATTAAAAATGGCGAAAGAACATCACTTACTTTCACGAACACTCGTGAAGTTGCTCCTTTGACAATAAAGAAGGTATGGAAGACTTCTGAAGAAAATACATTAACAACTGCTGAAAAGCAGAACTTGGTAAATAATATTTACTTTACTGTACAGGACAGCGGCGGTAACTATGTAATCGCTCCTAAGAACTCAGCGGGTGAATATGTATATTCTTCAACTTACGCAACTCTTTCAAACAACGGTAAGTTTAAGCTTGACGTAGACACCAATAACATTCTGATTAAGAACCTGCCGACAGGCACTTATACTGTTACTGAGCATAACAAGAATAAGGCATACCTGATGGAAAATGAAGTCCAGACAATTACTGTTAAGGACGAACAGGCATCTCAGCTCACCTTCACAAACAGAGCAATCAAGGGTAGCGTTAGTACAACCAAGAAAGACGCTGACTATCCCGATGTTAAATTAACAGGTGCTATATTCACTGTTTATAAAGCTGAAGAAAACGGCTATGTTGAGATAGGCACTTTGGACGAAATAAAAGAGGGCGAATATCAGCTTGACAACCTTTATTACGGAGACTACAAACTGATTGAAACTAAAGCTCCCGAAAAGTTTGTCCGTGACACAAAGGAATACAAGTTCTCGATTGACGAAAACAGTGACGGTGTAGTTATTAACATCGAAACAGAGGCAGGTAAAGGTTTTGAAAACCAACCCTACAGAGGAACAGTAAGAGTTACAAAGATAGATAAGGACTACCCCGAAAATAAACTTACGGGAGCTGAGTTCACTATCTACGCAGAAGATAAAACCACTGTAATCGGTACTCTTACCGAAACGAAAAAGGGAGTCTACACTTATGAGGATTTGCGTTTTGGCAATTACTACTTGAAGGAAACGGTAGCTCCTGAGAATTTTATCCTCGATAACAAGTTCCACTCTTTCAAAATCGAAGAAGACGGTGAAATCGTTGATGTTGAAACAAAGGCAGGTAAAGGTCTTGCAAACAGTGCGATGACAGGTACGCTCAACATCACGAAGAAGTCTGCTGACGGCGTAATTGAAGGTTGGAAGTTCAGAATCACATCTGTTGATGTTCCTACGCTTCCCGAAGGTGTTTCTTACGATGAAACATTCACAACGGACGCTGAAGGTAAAAT
>ULVW01043391.1_pt1 | contig 13674 bp, 18 predicted proteins | sample 1959801 | NCBI WGS metagenome assembly ULVW01 (sample SAMEA4835796, study PRJEB28245) | human gut metagenome | biome: gut microbiome; material: fecal sample | place: Denmark | collected 2008
ATCTTTCACATAATAGGAATCTATTCCGCAGCTCAGTTTAGAATTGTTCTCACGATCAATAGCCGCAACACTGGAATTGAATATGACCGCAACGACCAACGGGAGTATTATGCAGGCTTTTTTGAGTTTGTCTATTCCGTTTCTTTCCATGAGAATGCCTCCACTGCAAAATCATTTTGTTTTATCAATAGCCATACTAAAGGAGCTGATGGGATAAGTCAATAATTCTTTTAACGACTGATATATAGATGTAAAAAGAGAACACATTCTTACAAGGAATAACGCGCCATTCATTTTTCGACAAGTTAGCCAAATAAATATTTTCAGCTATGTGCAAAACATTCTCCTCTTCAAGTGGTACATCAATGTAAATTATAGGTTGTTTTCCGTGCCAAACCATACACGTACACTATAGATATTTCGAAATCCTTCAAGGGTTTGATATCCCCGCACATCTGTTATAGAATGGAACGAAAACCGGTCTGGGTAAAGAAATGAGATCTTGCTGGTCATATTGCTTTTTATGTTGGGACAGCAATACGACAGCGGAGAACAGGGAATCTTCCAAAATTCCCGATAAAAATTCTTGCTTTGATGTAGTATTTCACCCCAATTTGCAAGGTAATAAATAGAAGGGTGTGATTCCTTGTGGATGATATTAAGATCATTGATTTGTTCTTTGCACGTTCTGAGCTTGCAATCGAAGCGCTGGACGGCAAATATGGGGCGATTTGCCATAATCTTTCCCGCAGCATTTTGAAGGATCAGCAGGACGCAGAGGAGTGCGTGAATGATGCCTATCTCGGTGTTTGGAATGCGATCCCTCCGCACAGACCCAATCCGCTGTCCGTCTTTGTCTGCAAGATCGTTCGGAATATTTCTATCATGCGTTATCGGGCCAATACAGCTCTCAAGCGAAACAGCAATTACGACTCGACAATGGAAGAATTGGAAGATTGTCTTGCTTCCTCAGCTTTGGTCGAGGACTCTCTTGAGGAAAAAGAGTTGATTTCGATCATTGAAGATTTTCTCAGGGGCCTATCACAGGAAAACCGTGTGATCTTCCTGCGGCGCTACTGGTTCTCCGACAGCTATGCAGAAATTGCGGCTCGAACCGGTCTGACGGAAAAGAACGTCTCTGTCCGGCTTTCCCGAATCCGTAAGCAATTACAAACACATCTTGCAGAAAGGGGTGTTTTGGTTTGTTGACATTGGCTCAGAAATTCTCCAGCGCATTAAATGAGATCGATGACAAATTTATTGTCGAAGCCATTGAATATCAGCATCATAAGGTAAAACTTTCTCGTGGCAAATCTCTCCTTCTCATAGCTGTACTTATCGTCGGCCTAACTGCTACAGTAATGGCTGCGCACCTTTTGGGAATTGGCGATCTTCTCCTATTTCCGAAACAACGTGAAAGCGGTGAATATGCGCAGGGAGAGGTCATGCCAAAACCATGTATGATTGGCCTTTCCGGATATATGAACACCCCTGAGGGTCAGGCATTGTCCGAGTGGTCAGCATTTCTGAATCAGTATGATCCGGACGGCACGATTGCCTCATCTCTCGGTAATGTGATCGATGAAAGTCTGCAGCGTTATTCCGGCTACACAGTTTACACAAAAGAAATGTTCGACGAACTGGAGCACATTGCAAACAAGCACAGCTTAAAACTTCATACTAAAGTGTACGACCTAACGATCCATCCAGAGCTTTTGGAACCGTGCAGCGGATATCTTGGAGGAACTGATGGCGTAGCAACTTATATGTTTGATGATGGAAGCTTTCATGTAGACGGCAGTGCAAATATTTCGAACACAGAGGTGTTGTATCAGCTGCAGCGCTGCGCCAAAGGGACACTAAATGAAGTTTCTCTCAATGTTATCGATGCAATGAGTTATCAGGAATGGCAGTATCAAACATCACACGGCATATCGGCCACATTAGCGCTTGGGCCTGACAGAGCACTGATTCTGGCCAATCTGCCGGACAGCTTTGTGACCATCACTATTTTGGCGGGAAGTGCCGACGGCTTGACGCGGGATCTGCTTGAAGAACTGGCTGACAGCTTCGATCTTTCAAAGCTCACTCCGATAGTGCTGCCAGACTCTCTCTACATTCCATCACCTTAATTTTTCCATTTCAGAATATGCAGGATGCCTTTTATCATGCGCCAAATTTCGAGACTTTCGGTCATCACCGTAAGTATTGCTCTTCTTATGACCCTAAGTTCATGCAGCGACACACAGAATACGCCGGAAGCCGATGACCAGCCGTCTACTCCAACAGAAAAAAGAGAAATGACAACCGATGTGCCGGAGAACAACAATGCCAGCGGCGAATCTCCGCAGGGATCTGTCACCGACGCCGCAAACTTTGAAATAGCGGAAAACGAGGATGGCACAGTTACCATTAGCCGGTATATCGGGACTGAAACAGATATCGTGATTCCCTCACAGATCGGCGGAAAAACTGTTTCCGCGATTGGAAACGTCACGGGCACGACGGGAGCGTTTGAAGGCTGCACGAGCATAACCGCTGTGGTGATTCCGGATGGTGTGACGGAAATTCAGGACAACGCCTTTTACGACTGCACTTCGTTGGAGACGGTGACGATCCCTTCCAGCGTTACACTCCTGCGCAACTGTGCTTTTTGCGACTGTCCAAACTTGCGTGCGGTCTACTTCAAGGGCGATGCACCGCAGCAATCCAATTATGTATTTGATTCCGCCGAAAATGTCACCATGTATTATCAGGACGGGACCTCCGGCTGGGAGAATCCCTGGCACGGACGTCCTGCGGAAGTATATATCCCTGAATGAAAAGCAGAATGACTGCGCAAAAATCTAACATCAAGAGGACAAGCACCATGATGAAACGTCTATTTCCTACCGCGCTTGCGGTATTGCTCCTGCTGCTTGCAGGCTGTACAGCAAAGCCAGATACATCCAATCAATCAAAGCCCGCGGAGTATTATTTGACCGATACCGACCTTCCGCTGGATGATGCTGCACAGCTTCGCGCCGCGCCGGATTTTCTGACGGCGGAACAGCAAACACTTTACAGGCAGGCGTTTGCGCTCTATAGTGCGATGTTTGACGGCGAGACGACCGGCATCGACGACGCCTTCCCCGCCGCAAACGGCCAAACCGAGTACGACGAGTACACGCCGGACGGCTCCGACTATACCTATATCTGCTCCCACAGCCGTTGGCAGTCCTGGGCTGACTTTGACCGAGTAGTCCACGCGCTGTTCACCGATACGTTCTGGTCTACCTGCAATGACGACGGCAACGCACCAATCTACATTGAGCATGACGGCCGACTTTTTATCCTCGACTGCGCCTACGGCGACCAATATTACAACAGCAACATTCCCGACGAATTTACTCTGACTGCACGGACGGATGATCGAATCGACTTCACGGTGACGGCGCACTACTCTTATCCCTATCCACGCTGGGACGAAACCGATGATGAGCGCGACAAGCGGCTGGAAACAAGCTATGAGTACACGCGCACCTATCCGGTCACTCTGATCTATACTGACGCAGGCTGGCGTTTTGATGCCTTTACCACGCCGAATCAGGCAGATATGCAGCTCCTCGGCGAGTGGGACGGTGTAGAGGAAACTGATTTCTATTTGCCAAATAATTAAATAGCCTTTTCCTCCCGTGCCCGCAAGGCTTAATGCAGCCGACTGATCTTGAAAGAAATCCTGTCAATGTCGGCTGCAGCGAATGGATGTCAGTCAGCACGACTGTAAAATTGAGGTGTAATGTCGTGCAGCGGAAATGGGTACAAGAGGGCGGGAACATCTTGCAAGGATGTTCCCGCCTGTAATTTGATCTGACCGATTTTCAAAGCAACTATAGAAGCTGCAGATTTTTACATAGTTCTCCTTATTCAGAAAGCATTTTTACTTCGTCGCTTCTACCAAAGCGACACTTTCAGCCATGTGCAACATGCTGCTTTCGCTTAGCCTTGCGTCGATGGCGAATTGTAGGTTGTGCTCCGTGTCGATCCAAGTGATGGTATTGTCAGACTTGCTCATATCCTGTGCAAGTAGCATCTGACCATTGAAACCATTTACCGTAACAGGAATAATCTCAGCAGCATCTGTCTCAAAATTGCTGGCAGATCCTTGCTGCATATAAATATACCTCAAATAAATCCGCGAAGCGTCCTCCTCTCCTTCATGTTGGTATACAACGCTAACATAAGTTGGCCACTCAACTCGATCAGACTCAATTTCAACATAGCCATCAGGCAAAGCGGTAATTACATAGTGGGGCATTTTCTCAACTGCAGAAGGACCGGCATATCTGTACGTTATATGTGTCTCATACCACTCAGTGACCCAGCGGATAAATGTCGCGCGAGCAGTTGGACTAACGACCATCAAACTGCCGAATGCAAGCGAGATCACCAGCAATATGACAGCGACCCGCTTTAAGGCTCTTTTCCAAACAGGCTGCTTTCGATCACGCGCCCAGCGCAGAGGGTTCTTGAGCATCACCTTGATTTGCTTCTGATGATGCAGCGACGGCGTATACGGGATCGTCTCTGTGTTCGTTTCTTCATCCAGCGCAATGGCATCCAACAGCACATTACGCATGAAAAGGTCAAGTTCCTGCTCTGTCATATGTGAAATCCCTCCTTGACTGCAATTTCACGAAGCAGCGTGCGGCCGCGGGAAATGCGCGTATTGACCGCGGACTCTGAGATACCAAGATGCTGTGCAATTTCCTTACCGGAGTAGCCGTTGATCAGCCGCATTTCCAGCGCCGAACGGTAGGTCGGGGGAAGCTGAGAGAACAGCTGGACAAGCTCGTTATAGCTTGTTGGATCGCTGACATCTGCCGAAAAAGTATCCCAATCCTCTTGCGGCAGCTCTTTCTGTTTGCGCCTCAGAATCATAAGTGCTTCGTTTTTCACTATAGAGATGATCCAGAAGCCTAATTTCTTACAAGGAATTTCTGAAATCTCATCAAAATGATGGATCACCTGCAAAAAAGCGTTCTGCACGGCATCTTCGGCATCGTGAGGATCTCTCAAAATACGGAGCGCCGTCTGCTCAGCACGCACATGATTTTCTTCGTATAATTCTGTAAATCTGCGCTTGTCTTCTTCGCTTTCCAGCGCAGCGAGTAAGTACGATAGCATGGACAACCTCCTCACGAGGTGAAATACCCCGCGAAATGATTATAAGCATCGTTTGGCAGATAAAACAAGTCCCAGAACACAAGTTGAAACTTTGCACAAAGGGACAATGCTCTAATTGGCTGAAATGTCAAAAAACAAAAATTATGTAAGAAATCGACCGCCTGATGCATTTATAAAGCAGCAAAATCAATTGGACGAACGACGAAAGGGGGTGTTTTGTAAAAGTAAAAATCAAGGTCCAACAACGATCGAAAACTTGTTATAAAAAGCAAGTTACAAACAGTATTACAGGAAATATGTCAAGAGGATTAATTGTCAAAATACAGCTATACAACAAGGAGGTTCAATCATGAAAAAGAGGATCATTCAGTCTTTACTTGCAATAGCGTGCTGCGTTACGGTGGCCTTAAGTGCCATTCCAACCGCTGAGGCGGCAATGCGCGCAAGTGTTGTTACCGGTAAGGTAACGCTCAACGGTCAGGTCATTGATAATAAAACGGCCAAGTATCCGCTTCTGATTTACAGCAACATCACTTACTTTCCCATGACATATCATCTCAGTCGATTCATGGGTGTGAGCACTGACTGGAACAATGGAAGCAAGACATTGGATATCACGGCTGGCGGCGCACGCACGGCTTATGCTGCTGAGACAGGAAAAAAGCAAAGCGGCAGCGTTTCTGTTACGCTTCCCAGCTATAAGATCAGTGTCAACGGCGCACAGATCAATAACAAGGAAGAAAAGTATCCCATTTTCAATTACAACGGAATCACCTATTTCCCGCTCACATGGGCTTATGCGGTTGACTCTTTCGGCTGGAGCTATCAGTGGGATGCTGTGAACGGATTACGTATCGATACCAGCTCAGCCCAGGCCCCTGCTCCAGTTGAACCGGGAACCGGCGACGCCGCGCTCGACAAGGCACTCACGATCCTCAACAGCAAATACGCCACGGGCGGCAAATACCGCGGCATGCTTGAAGGCGGCGGCAAGAAGACGGGTTTCGACGCCGCGCTCGACGTCAGCAGCACACCGGATGTCACCACCGTGAAATTTACTGCCGAGCCGTTCCCGTTCTTTGATAACGGTGTCAGTTATTTTGCAAATTACTATGCTGTCAAGGGCGGTTTTGCAAGCGATGAACAGATTGGCATCTCCGGCAACAGCCCGGAACTAGGTGATGTTGGCTATCCGATTTATGCCGAGGTGGCTGTATGGGCGGAGAATAGCTACATCGGCAAATGCTTCCTTGACTGCCAGTTCACCGGCGCACGCAGCAAGCACATCACGGATTTCAAGCGCACCGCCGCTGTGGGCAGTGCGGAGACCTGGACGCTGCATGTCTCCTATGCGGAGGACAGCTTCACCGGCTACACCGCCGAGCTCAGCGTCGACACGGCGAAAAGCATCGTAACGCAGATCGTGATTCGCACCGCAAACTATACGCTGACGATGACACCTGCGTAAGAAGGCATCAGTGTTTTACGGAAGTTTCGCTGTGAAAGTGTCTTGAAGCGAAATGCCATAACAAGATCGGGAGGGACATATGAAGGAGTATTTGGTGTGGATAGATGAGGCGGAGAAAATAGTCTCATTTCATGAGGTGGATAATAGTGAGCTTATCTATTTTGATCAGCGCGAAATATACCTGGCCTATCTTAGTGCGCTGACCACGCAGGGCTACCGGTTCCAGTAAGCCCTTTAGCTCATGCTATTTTGAAAGCAGTGATTATATGGAGATTGCAAATGAAACATTACCTAAAAGCATTGAAGCAAAAGAATTCTCTGCTCTTTTCTGTAGGGATCGTCATGCTTCTGGTACTCACATTGTGTTTGAGTGGATGTTCAGAAAAAAACGAAGTACAGGATCAAACAAACGGAGCGGATACCATCCCAAATCAGTCTGCATCGGCAGAGGAACCATCCTCAATTCTCTATGTGAATCATCAGCTGGGTTTTTCTATGGAGATGCCGCTGAATTGGATGGGGCAAGTTGAAGTTAAAGAAGAATATGGCCTTCACCACCAAAACGGGGGAAATTGTATCACCTTTTATCACAAGCCAACCCATGATAACGGCGAGGGCGGCATTCTTTTCTTTATTGACTGCTACCCCGGCGAATGGAGCGAGGACAACCCGCCGGTCATTGCAGGGCACAGCGTTGTCGTCGCGCAAACGGAAAAGGATACCTATCTGCTCAGAACACCGAGTGATGTCGAATATAGCGAATCAGATCCTATGCTGGCAGAAGCCTATCAGTCTCTTATTGCACAGCAAGACTTCATTATCTCCCATATCTATGCAACCGGTCAGACCGTGATCCCGCCGAACGAGTAAGCGAATATTAAACGAAGTTCTTGCCATATCGATTCCAGTAAGCCTTTTCAGTTCGCAGCGTTACAATAAGTTAGGAGGAACGAACATGAAGTATCCTGTGATATTCAAAACCTTTTCCGTGCTTTTCTCATTGCAGTCAGATGAACGATGGATCGTCCCCATCTTTGGGGGAACGATCATCCTACTGCTTGCGTTTTCTGCGTGGCGGCTGTGTACGGAGAAAAAGGACAAGTGGCGTTACCGCAGAATGATGCTGCTTTCGCTGATCCTATGGGGAGTTGGAGAACTTCTGTGGCAGGTCAATGTGTCGCAGATAATGATAATTTCCTCGATTTTAGCCTTTGCTTCGATGTGGCTGTTTATATGTCAAGCGGTGGTGTATGTCGTATACACGGGGTATGAGGCACTAAAGTAGTTACCCGCGAAAAAGCTACAGAGAGGAGATACTACGTGAAAGCTCAAAGAGGAAAAATCATCCTTCTGTGTCTTTGCCTTATTTTTGCAATGCTGATCATATCGGGAAAGGCCTCCAAACTTGGAACCTACCTGTATGTCCGATGCAACTATACGCATCTTGAAGAATTCGCTGCAGAAGTTATTCAGACAGGGGCTATCCCTGATGACCGATACAAGAGGAGAGATGTTCGTTATTATCCTGAATGCGGGATGATTGAGTTTTCCACATTCAGCAGCGGATTCGGTTCAGAAACCGTCTATGAAGGCTTTTATTACTCCGATGAGGATGTTCCGTTCGGGTTCCAGGGGACAAACATGAGCTTTCAATCTGACGGCGGCGGTTGGAGCTGGCATGAATCCGATGGAGATAACTTCGAGTACACAGAAAAGATCCTCGGGAAATGGTACTGGTATCGTATGCATTTTTGAAAAGCAGGATTACATAGAAAATATGAGCGGATAACTATTTGGCAATAGTTACCAATTTACCTCTAATCATCGGCACGCCATCTCTGCAGTATCAAAGGCGGCGATAGTCTCACGAGCAATTTATACCGGCTGACTAAGCACAAAACGTCACTGTCTCCCGCCAAGGGGGGACTGTGACGTTTTCCCTTTCAAAATTCTATCCATAGGGTAGCGTCATCATGGCGCATCCAGAAGAGCCTACTCTACCGGAGGATACAGGACAGAGAAAGAACAAGAATATGGAGGAACTTATGAAGATGATCGTTAGAAGAACAGTGCTGGCTGTCTGCACCCTTGTCCTGGCATTGATCCTGCCCACAGCCGCTTCCGCTGCCTGCACAGGCTTTGATGACGTACCGGAGTCTGCGGACTGCTACAAGAGTGAGATATATATCTTGCGGAGCATGAGATTACGCAAGGCGCGGGGAACGGATGCTTCTCCCCGGATGCGCCGGTTACGACCAGTCAATGGGCTGTCATGCTCTGCTGCGCCTACCACCAGCATGTGAGCGGCTTTCTTTCAAAAAAAGAGTGTCATCAATATAATCAAACCAATTGAACAGAGCGATTTTGAACCTATCCGAATATTCCATTTCAATTGCACGGTCAAGCACGGGGCCATTTCCTCCATGCCCATTAATAATAAAAAGATACTAAATCGCATTTTCCCGGATAGCGGAAAAAACGTCTCTTAAATAGTGTTCATAAGTCTCATCAGTTATATAAATTGTGCCAGGAAAGTCGCGATGAATGACGCTTCGTCCAAACGGAATAGTTGGTAAAACTGGAACATCAAGCAACTTTCCAATTTGCTCTGCAATATAGCCTGCAGTAATGCAATCTGTTTCCAGTACGCAATGTGGGCCGTGTTATTCATATGCGCCAACAGGAAGAATGCAAGAATATCGAGCTGCAATACTCTCCCTAAATTCAGAAGATGTGATTTCATATACGGTACCATTAAAGATAAACGGATTCTGCGGAATGGTTTCAATCACATGTGTAGACTCTGCGTGCGACATATTACGCAACTCTTTCCCATCGTAAAGAATATTGCCTTCATAGTTGCGATACATTCCAGAAATTACCTTGGCAAGAGTGCTCTTTCCAGAGCCGCTTGGTCCCATGATTGCGTATTTCTTGCCTTGTAAGAAGGTACAGTTAATATCGTTGAGCGCATATACATCGTTATTATTGTACCGAAAGTAGACGTGTTGCAAAGACATGTTTCCCACCTGGGATCCTGTAAAATTACTAACACCCTGATGTGTATTCTGCCGAACAAGGACGAGGCGGTGTCGGATATCCGTTGTTGCAATAATTTTAGAAACGCTCTGCGAGATTACCTGAACGGGTTGATTTGTAAAGTTTATAAGATTCGTTGCGGTTACAAGGTAACCTATCGAGATATTCCCTTTAAACACTAATCTTTGCAATCGACATGCAGCGACAGCTATAAAAATTGATCCAGTTGCTCTTTTCACCATTTGATGATATAAACATAAGAAAGATTAGAATCTGACAAATGCAAAGATATCGAAAGACGTTGACCGTGATGAAAGTGAGATCATCCTATGTTAGTATTCCTTTTGGCTGCGTTGGAGAACGATGAGGACAAGAAGCTATTTACAGAGATATACGAACAATATCGGCCTCAAATGGAACGTACTGCAATGCATTTTCTAAAAAGTCACGCCGATGTAGAAGATGCCGTGCAGAATGCATTCATGCAAATGATCCGACACTTTGAGAAGATTTACGAAATTCCATGTGAGGAATTGTCCTTTTGGATCATTTCCATAGTGAAAAATGAAGCACTTATGATTATCAGAAAAAGCCAAAAGACCGTCCCATTGGAAGATTGGGATGGCCTTGTAAAGGAATCGGAAAATACGTCCGATTATACTGAGCTGGTAGATCTGTTTACGAAACTTCCACCATCATATCGCTCCGTACTGGAAATGAAAATCCTTCACGGATTTTCTGACAAAGAGGTTGCGGCTCATCTGGGGATCTCGGAAACGGCAGTCAGTTCGCGGGCATCCCGCGGGCGCAGCCTACTTCGTGAAATTGTCAAAAAGGAGGGCTTCTGCATATGACAGACCAAGAGTTAGATCAGTTGATGCAGCGTGTTTTATTGGATGCAATAAAAAGTGACTGCAGCAATATGTCCTGTGAAATTCCCAACTTTATGCCCTCTCATAGATATCAACATCAGATGGCAATAATGATTGCCAATCCTTTAAAGTGGGCGCGTAAGCGAGCAAGGCCACTATGGAAAAAGGTATTGCAAAGAGTTGCCGTCATCCTTATCGTGTTCTCTTTGAGCCTTGGGAGTTTGATGATCATCAGCCCAAGCGTTCGCGCCGCAGTGGTCAATTGGGTGACCGAATGGTATGAAACCCACATAACATATAGATATTCGGGTTCTCCGATATCCGGGGAAATACCTCAGTATGAAATTGTGGAATTACCTGACGGTTATGTCGAAGTTGAGGAGCAGGCGCTGTATGGCGCTAATTATGTTTATAAAACCTATTACAATGAGGACACCGATAGAACAATGTTCTTTGATTATGTCTATATGCAGCAAGGTTCTGCGTGGGATTATTTCACAGAAAATGTAGAAGTCATCCCCGTTTCTGTTCACGGCATGAAGGGACAAATGTTTTTAACCGACGATTGGGAACATGAACAGAATACTATTACATGGATTGATGCTCAGAATAACATTCAGTTTTCTATAGACGGTAATTTTGACGCTGATGACATTTTGCACATAGCTGAAAGTGTTTCGCTGGTCAATTCGACAAAGTAATAATTACCACTTTTACAGTGTGAGGATAGGGTCTCCTTTTGCATTTACATAGCAGATGCCGCAAGGCACTGAAGTAAAATGCAAAAGGAGATTTCTCATGAAAAGGCGCGTCCTATTTCGTTGCTTCTACCAAAGCGGCACTTTCGGCTATGTGCAGCATGGACAACCTCCTCACGAGGTGAAATACCCCGCGAAATGATTATAAGCATCGTTTGGCAGATAAAACAAGTCCCAGAACTTAGGTTGAGACTCTGCACAAAGGAACAATGCTCTAATTGGTTGAAATGTCAAAAAAACGAAAATTATGTAAGAAATCGACCGCCTGATGCATTTATAAAGCAGCAAGATTGATTCGACGAGCGGGCGACGAAAGGGGCTGTTTTGCAAAAGTAAGAATGATGTTTTTATACATACAGTGCAATGCGTAAGTGATTACAATATATGCCATTCCTACGGAGGTTCTTTATGAAACGAATTCATATCTTTCTTTTTCTTTTTGTAACCTGCTTCATTCTAAACGGATGTGGCGCTCAGAATCCAAGTGATTCCGGTCCAGAAGCGAAAGACCACACCACAGCTACTGGGAATACAACTTTACCAGAAAGCACTATTACTTGGTTTAACACAGAGTACTTCAATTCCGGTGATAGTGTTAACATGCGAAATATGCTGCTGAGTAGTCAGTATAGCACAATTGCTGATATCCTCAAACACCTCGGGGAAAGGACACTTTATCAGGAGCTGCGATAAGATGCTTTCTTTCATGGTGTACCTCCGTCACGCTGCCTTGGCAGGAAAGAACTGCTTTGCCTTTGTGAGAAGCCACGCCTTGACGCCGTTGCGGCAGGTCATGCCGCTGACCTGGCTGTTGCAGGTCGGCATCGCACACATGGCGCAGGCGTAAATATGATTGTCCAGTACGATCTCCTCGGACAGCTGGTCAATAAACCACGCAAGGCCCACAGGGAGCGTATAGGGAGCAAGGCCTTTGGCGCAGTGACCGCACAGCACGATGCCCGTAGTAACGGGCTTTTTACAGGTACCGCACGGAGCAGGACGAGGACGGCGAAGAAACCGGTGAGGATGTGACGCGCGACGATAGCTGGAACTATGCCGATGTTCTCTGGAACGGGATTCAGGCAAAGGCGGTCACGGCGGCGTTTGAGCAGCTTTCCTACAAAGAGCAATGGTATCTGGAAAAGCGGAACGCCATCTGCATGACCTGCGGGCGCGTCAGCCCCTTGTCCACGCAGTCCACCTTTGAAGATTTAGCGGTGGATTTTGAAGGAACGACAGCCAGCGGTGCGGAGCGGTTCTATCGGCGCACGTTGGATAAGCTGCGGCTGAAGCTGCTGGAAAGCGGACTTATCCATACGGTGACGCTGAAGCAGACCGAGTGCCGCAAAAGGAACAAAATAATAGCCGCCGCTGTCTACCTGTATCAGGCGGACAGCGACGGCGAATGGGGCGAGCTGCGATTTGATTTTGAAAACGGCGCAGCGGAGATCGTGAGGCTGGCAGATTGGGACACGACAACGTCCAACATCTTTGCAAAACGGCGATACGGTTTGTGCAGGGCTTACCGGAAGCAAGACTGCTGAACTCCGTGGTCGTACCGTTTGAGATGGACGTTCCGGAAAGACCGCTCCCTCTGACGAAAGCGGCAAAAGAATCGAATGGCAATTCCTCACACACGATCTCTCTGCGGCAGACGGAGCGCTGGAAAACAGGTGAAACGATTACCGCTGCTGTCTACGAATATCTGGTAGACAACGACGGCGAATGGGGTGAACTGCGGTTTGACTTTGAGAACGGCACAGCCGAGATGGTAAAACTGGCAGATTGGGACACAGTGAAATCTAACGTCTTTGCAAAAACGGCGATCCGGTACATACAGGGATTGCAGGAAGCGAGACTGCTGAAATCTGTGGCCGTGCCGTTTTGGAAAGGCAGGGCATACTTACCCGCAGAGCATGACCCTTGCGCGGAATACGCCGTCCTGATAGGTAACCGTACTCACCCCGCCGGATTTTTCTGCGATGTGACGGACGGACTGAAGTCCGACGCCGTCTCCTTTTCGCTTGGAGGACTGAAAGACACCACCTTTTTCGCGGATGACTCCGTCATAGGTGTTTTCAACCTGAATCAGTGCCAGACTGTTGCCATGCAGATAGGCGGTCAGTTTGATCCTGCGTCGGGCAGGCGCGGTGCGCAGGCTGGCTTCCAGCGCATTTTCCAGCAGATTCGAGAGAACCAGACACAGATTGATTTCGTCTACAGGAAGACATTCCGGCAGATCAATCTGCACGGAATACGGGATATTCTCCCGTTTGGCAAGCGCGCAGTAATACCCGACCACGCTGTCTGCCGCCCGGTTTTCGCAGAAATGCATTTCAAGACTTGGAATTCTGGAAACCGCACCGGAGAG
>ULVW01102100.1_pt1 | contig 13663 bp, 10 predicted proteins | sample 1959801 | NCBI WGS metagenome assembly ULVW01 (sample SAMEA4835796, study PRJEB28245) | human gut metagenome | biome: gut microbiome; material: fecal sample | place: Denmark | collected 2008
GCACCCCGCGCCGCCTCGCGCAGCGCACTGCCGGAAAACCCCTCCCGGCCCACGACCCGATACCCCGCATCGCGCAGCTGTCCCACTACGCCCTTGTGCCGTTGAATGCTCCGGAAATCCGGTTCTCCCGCCCAAAGCGCTCCCTGCAAAGGCAACAGCACCGCCCGCCCCTCCACCCGATCGCCCACTTCGAGCGTATCGGACAACGGTACCGCCATCGTCCAGGCATATTCCCGCGGGAGACACCCTTGCCGCCCGGCACAAAACTCGTCCAACTGGACATACCGCACCTGCTTTCCCCCATAGGAGGGCACTTGAGAGACCCGCGCCGTATATTCTACCGGCTGATACCACGGCAACGCCTCCTGCACCGCATCCATCCGGGAGAAGTAAAGCCCCCCGCGCCAGCCTCCGGCAAAGAACACCGCCAAGACCAAAGCCAGCCCTACCCCCGAGCCCGTGCCCAGGGACTTGCTCCCTTTGGAAAAATACAGGAATATCCCCGTCCCCGCCGCCAGCAGAGCCGCCAAACCCCACAGCACCACGGGCAACCCTCGGCACAGAAGCACCCCGAGGGCCATCGCCGCAAAAAACACCGCTGTGGCATATCGCTGCATGAGGACACCGATTTGATGCAAAAACTAATTGAAAAAGGGAAAGCCCCTTTCCGCACCGCCCCCCTTACCGGCACTCCGTCTGCTGATCCTCCTCCTGGCGCAAGAACCCCACGATGGCCTCCGCCGCCCGCTGCGAAGCACCCCCATCGCCCAGCAGATGCCGGATCGAAGCAAAATCCTCCAACATCTTCTCCCGCGCCTGCCCCGAAAGGATCCGTCCCAGTTCCCGGGAGAGATTCCTCGGGTTCATCGCCCCTTGGATCAGTTCCTTGACCACCTCCCGGCCGGCGATCAGATTGACCAGCGAGATGAACGGCACCTTGACCACCATTCGCCCGATCAGGTACGACACCGGCGAACCCTTGTAGCACACCACTTCCGGAATACCCAGCAAGGCCGTTTCCAAAGTCGCCGTCCCCGAGGTAACCAACGCCGCATGCGCCACCGAAAGGAGATCGTAGGTACGCCCCGTCACCCGTTTTATCGGTCGGGAAGCGAGCAGACGGTCGTACAATTCCCCCGGCTGCACCGGCGTAGCGGCCACCACAAACTGATACTCGGGATACACCTCCGCCATTCGGGCCATCACGGGCAACATCGCCCGGATCTCCTGCGAACGGCTGCCAGGCAGCAGCGCTACCACCGGCCGGCCGTCCAGCCCCTCCTCCCGCCGGAAAGCCTCGGGATCGGGCACCGAACGTCGAGCCAACGCATCCAACAGCGGATGTCCCACGTATTCCACCGGATAGTGATGGCGGCGGTAAAAATCTTTTTCAAAGGGAAGGATCACCAACATGCGGTCCACATTGCGGCGGATCGCCTTTACCCGTCCTTCCTTCCAGGCCCACACCTGCGGCGAGATGTAATAGACCGTCCGATACCCCTTCTGCCGGCACCATTTGGCGATCCGCAGGTTGAACCCCGGATAGTCCACCAGGATCACCGCATCGGGCGCGAAAGCCTCGATGTCGCGCTTGCAAAAACGGATGTTGCGCAGGATGGTACGCAGGTTGGCCACCACCTCGACAAAGCCCATGAAAGCCAGGTCGCGGTAATGCTTGACCACCTCGGCCCCCGCCTGCTGCATCAGATCGCCCCCCCAGGCGCGTATCCGGGCCTGCGGATCGGCGTCCCGCAGGGCGCGCACCAGGTTCGACCCGTGGAGGTCTCCCGAGGCTTCGCCGGCTATGATGTAGTATTTCATCGGTATCCCCAGATCAAAGTTCCCAATCCCGCAGGGAGTCCATCGCCCGGTAAGCCGTCAGGTCGAACGTTACCGGTACGATCGAAGCATATCCGTGCGCCAAAGCCCATTCGTCGGTATCCTGGCCCGTGTCCATGCACTGTGGATGTCCGACCAGCCAGAAATAACTGTCCTCCCCGCGCGGGAAAGCTCTGCGCTCGAACTCCTGCGCCCAGCGGGTTTTCGCCTGCCGGCAAACCTTCGCCCCTTTGATCGGGCCGATGGGGAAATTGACATTCAGTACCGTTTCCGCCGGAAGTCCCTGTTCCAGCATACGGGTGCAGAGGTGAAGGATCGTCTCGTCCAGCGGGGAAAGATCCATCGAAGTATCATGTTCGCACAGGGAAAACCCCGCCGAAGGGATCCCCTCGATCCCTCCTTCCAGGGCTGCGGCCATCGTCCCGGAGTAGATCACGTTGATCGCGGCATTCGACCCGTGGTTGATGCCCGAGACACACAGATCGGGCAGGCGTTCGAGCAGTTCGTTTTTGGCCAGTTTTACGCAGTCCGCCGGGGTGCCCGAGCAGGCGAACTCCCGTACGGCCCCATCCCGGGGTGGGCATTCCCGATAGGTGAGGATATTGTTGATCGTGATGGCATGTCCCATCCCGCTGCGCGCCTTCTGGGGAGCGACGACCCAAACCTCCCCCAGGTGGCTCATCAACCGCACCAGATGGCGGATGCCGGGGGCTTCGATGCCGTCGTCGTTGGTTACCAAGATCAGCGGCCGGGATGCGGCCGGTTGTTTTTCTTCTTTCAAGGCTTGTCCTTCTTCCAATGCTTGCTTCATATTTTCCGTTCGGTGCAGTAACGCACCATTTCTTCCAGAGAGGTCCGTGCCTGCGAGGACGGACACTGCGAGAGGATGTCCATGGCCTGGTCCTTGAATGCGTTCATCTTCGCCTCGGCGTATTCCAGTCCGCCGTGGGAGCGCACGAAGTCGATCAGTTCCCGGACGCGTTTCTTGTCCTTGTTGTGCCGCTTTACGATGTTCACCATCCATTTGCGCTCGTCCTTGGACACTTGGTTGAGCACGTAGATCAGCGGAAGGGTCATTTTCTGCTCGCGGATGTCGATGCCGGTCGGTTTGCCGATCTTCTCCTCGGTATAGTCGAACAGGTCGTCCTTGATCTGGAAAGCCATCCCGCACAGCAGACCCAACTCCCGCATCCGGTCCACCGTCGCCTTGTCCGCCCCCACCGAGATCGCCCCCACGGCAGTGCAGGCGCCGATGAGCGAAGCGGTCTTTCCCCGGATCACATCGTAGTAAACCTCCTCGGTGATGTTGAGCCGACGGGCTTTCTCGATCTGGAGCAATTCTCCCTCGGACATCCTTTTGGCGGTATGCCCCACCTCGCGCAACATGTCGAACTCGCCGTAATCCACCGCCAGGGTCAGCGCCTGGGTCAGCATGTAGTCGCCCACCAGGACGGCGATCTTGTTTTTCCATACGGCATTGACCGAAAAAAAGTTGCGCCGCCGGTCGCTCTCGTCCACCACATCGTCGTGTACCAGCGAAGCGGTATGCCCCATCTCGATCAGCGTCGCCGCCCGATAGGTCGCCTCGGGCAAGGGAGCTTCTCCGCCCAGCATCTTGGCGGTCAGGAAGACGAACATCGGGCGCATCTGCTTCCCTTTCCGCCGCACGATGTAGTACAACACCCGGTCCAACAACGGAACGCCCGAAGACATCGCGTCGCGGAACTTCTTTTCAAACACATCCATTTCGGCCTCGATCGGCCGGCGTATCATCTCGACTGCACCCATAGACTTGTTTTTTCCTGCATTTTCCCTGCGCGGAAAGGGGTAAAGATAATCATTCTTTCGCTTTCTCCCGCCCGGCCAACTGGCCGCACGCCGCATCGATGTCCCGTCCCTTGGAATACCGCACCACTACGGTAATCCCGGCCTGCTCCAGCACCTGCTGGTACATCTGCATCGCCTGCGGTTTCGCCGCCCGAAAACGGGCATCGCCGATGGCGTTGTATTCGATCAGGTTGACTTTCGACGGCGCCCGGCGGCAAAAACGCACCAAAGCCTCGGCATCCTCGCGGGTATCGTTGAGCCCGTCCCACACGATGTATTCGTACGTTACCCGATCGCGGGTACGCGCATACCAATAGGCCGCCGCTTCCGCCAGTTCCGCCAAGGGGAAAGCCTTGGCCACCGGCATGATCGTCTCGCGCCGCTGCTGAACGGCCCAATGAAGCGAAATGGCCAAGTGGAACTTCGCGCCCTGGTCGGCCATCTGGCGGATCATCCGCGCATTGCCCGCCGTAGAAACGGTGATCCGATGTCCGGCCATGCCCAAGCCCTCTTCGGAAGTGATCAGCCCGATGGCCCGGGACACCTCCGCGTAGTTGGCCGTCGGTTCGCCCATGCCCATAAAGACGATGTTGGACAGTCCCCGGCCGAAACGCTCGCGGCTTTGGGCATCGGCCAAGGTTACCTGGTCGTAGATCTCTCCGGCCGAAAGATCCCGCACCCCTCCCATGCGCGCCGTAGCGCAAAACGCACACCCCATCCGGCAACCGCTTTGGCACGACACGCAAACCGTCGTACGGTCTTCGGAAGGGATCAACACGCTTTCCACTACCGCGCCGTCATCGAGGCGGATCGCATTTTTTACCGTACCGTCTTCGGACACCTGCGAAGTTACCGCAGCGATGCGTCTGATGTAAAATTCCTGCCCGAGCGCCTCCCGCACCGAAGCCGGAAGGTCGGTCATCTGCGCAAAATCCGTCGCCCCCTTCTGCCACAGCCAGCGGTGCACCTGCCCCCCTCGGTAAGCGCCCCAGCCCCTTTCGGCAAAGAACGCACGGAGTTGCTCCCGGGTGAGGGTTCGAATGTCTTTCCGGTCGTTTCGATCCATGAAAGCAAATGTAGTGAAAAGCCGCCACACCGACGAGGAAGTACGCAAAGTTTTCTCGTCCAAACAGGCCGAAACATCCGCTGATGCGAAAAAAAGGCCGCCTTTCCCGCCGGAAAGACAGCCTCAAGAGAACCGTTTCCCCCGCCCCGCCCGGGCAAGGGATGGCTCGGACGACTACAAACGATCCTTGACCCCGTTACCCGGAAAGTGCATGCCGGCCGTTGTGAGCTCGTTCTGTCTTATGTAGTCGATGTACCGCTTTCGGGTCTCGGCCGCTTGCTTCGGATCGCTGTCGTAACTCGGACAGATGTCGAGGTCCTGTATTTGCAAGTCAAAACCATGGATCAGGTCGCCCGCCACGAAGATCCGTCCTATCTGATAGACCGTATGTCCGGGCGTATGTCCCGGAGCCGCCAGAGCCTTGACCCCGAGCGGCAATTCGTCGGTATAGAGAAACCGGTGCAGACGCCCTTCGTAGGCCGCCAGAGCCTGCATCGCCATCTCCGCCCCTTCGCCCTCCATCGCCGACCACGCCGCATATTCCTCCTCGGGAGCATACACTTGAGCCCGGGGGAACACCGCGCTGTCGGCATCGACCAACCCTCCTATATGGTCGCCATGGAAGTGCGTCAGCATGACAAGGTCGATCTCTTCCGGTTCGATACCTGCGGCCTTCAAGCGTTCGAGCATCTTGCCCCCTCGTGCAGCGCCGTTACCCGTATCGAAGAGAATGTTCTTCCCCTGCGTGCGGACTACAAAGCAGCTGATCGACGAAGGCACCGAACCCTCGGGTGAAAGACGCTCCACCTTTGCCGAATCGGCCTGTCCGGAGAAAAGTTTGTTGGGCATACGCTTCTCGCCCTCGTTGTCCTTCAAGGTTACCAAAGTGAGCGTATCGACCTTTTGCACCGTTACCCCCTCGGGGTTCTGTTGCTCGATGCCGGTATCGGTAGCCGCAGCGCCGGCGCGGGCATCGCCACACGAAGCTACTGCCAACAGCGCCGCCGAAGCGGCGATCATCCGTATTGTTTTCATAAGACTTGATGGTTTTGTTATTTTTTGGCCAATCACAAGGTAAAGATAGGCAAAGGCGGACGCTGCGGCAAGGGGAGGGGTGAAGTTTTCAGATTCGAAAGATCCTCATTGTTCCTGCGCAAACCCAAAACTCGCATAAAAAAAACACCCAAACGCAAACTCTCCCGGAAAATACCGACCTTTGTCGCAAAACGAAAACCTCCGATGAAAGGAATCGTGATGCGCACCACCGGCCTTTGGTGCACCGTAATGGATGAGACCTCCCGACAGACCTACGAATGCCGGATCCGGGGCAACCTGCGTCTGCGCGGCATCAAAAGCACCAACCCGGTCGCCGTAGGCGACCGGGTAGAATACACCGTAAAGGATGACGGGCAGGACGGACTCGTGCAGGAGATCGCCCCGCGCAAGAACTTCATTGTCCGTCGTTCGGTCAAGCTGTCCAAACGCACCCACATCCTGGCTGCCAACATCGACACCGCATTTCTGGTCGTTACCCTCGATTTCCCTCCCACCTCCACCACGTTCATCGACCGTTTTCTGGCCACGGCACGCGCCTACCGCATCGACGCCGTATTGCTGTTCAACAAGATAGACCTCTACAACGACGACGCCCTGTCCCGCGTCGAAGAACTCGAAAACCTCTACCGAAACATCGGCTACCCCCCCCTTCGCACCAGTGCCCGCACCGGGGAGAACATCGACCAGCTTCGCGAGAAGATGCAACAGCGCACCACGATGTTTTCCGGACACTCCGGCTCGGGAAAAAGCAGTCTGGTCAACGCCGTCGAAAGTACCCTGAACCTCAAAACAGCCGAAATCTCGACTGTACACCACCAAGGCCAGCATACCACCACCTTCGCCCAGATGTTCCCCTTGTCCTTCGGCGGATACGTCGTCGACACCCCCGGCATCCGCGGATTCGGACTGGTGGACATGGATCCCCATGAAGTGGGGGACTATTTTCCCGAAATATTCGCCCTAAAGGGCGATTGCCGCTTCCACGACTGCCTGCACACTGACGAACCGGATTGCGCCGTCGTACGCGCCGTCGAGCAGGGCCGCATCGCCCCCTCGCGCTACATGAGTTACCTCGGTATCCTTTCCGAAGACGACGGTCCCTACCGGGAAGACCCTTACAAATAATTCCTGCCGGCGACAAACGTCCGGGTTTTTATAAGTCCGTAGGGCCCATTCGGTACCGGCATGGTACGAAAACTTCGCTTTCCCCCTTGCCGCGACGTTTGCCTTTGCTTATCTTTGAAACCGAAAAACCCTTAAACGGAACAACCCGTCTAAAAATAAAGATGGAAATCTTTTGGATCATCATCGTCATCGCCATGCTCGTCGTGGGGCTGTTGGGAACATTCATCCCCGTGCTGCCCAGTACGACCATCGGGTGGATCGCCATGCTGATCCTCTACCTCATCTCGGACGATGCGCTTTCGGGGCAAACCATGATCTGGGTTACCGCAGCGGCCATAGTGGTGCAACTGTTGGATTTCATCCTTCCGCTCTGGGGCGTGAAGATATTCGGCGGCACCAAGAAAGGCGTCCGCGGAGCTACCATCGGGCTTATCGTAGCCTCCGTGTGGTCCTTCACCCCGTTCACCTTCCTGTTTCCGGGCTTTCTGGCCATTCTCGTCTTCCCCATCATCGGAGCCTTCATCGCCGAATTGGTCGCCGACCAGGGCGACTTCTCGAAAGCCCTCGGCGGAGCAATGGGTTCTCTGCTGGGATTTTTCCTGACCGTCGGGTTCAAGTTTGCCCTGATCGTCTGGTACCTCTACCTGGTGGTGGACTACCTCGTCATCTCCTGACACCCGCACCACCCCTCGGAAAACACCCCGACCCACTCCCGGCATCCCCTTTTCCCGGAAATTTTGCATCAGGATTCTGTAACCACTCCCTCCTATCCACCTCAGGCAACCTCCTCCTAAAAACTCTTCCACGCCAAACACCCGCTCACACATTCGAGCGTTCTTTTTTTACGGTAAAATAGGAGCATATCAGTTGGCAAACAATCATTTACAGTTAAAAATACCTTTTGAAAAAGGGCATAAAAAAAAGAACTTGACAAAAAGCCTGTCAAGTCCTAAAAACTAACCTATACTAAAAAACTACAACTATGAAACTACTACTAACTACTTTCTACTTGTACACGACAAAGGTACGGTAAAACTTCCATACTTGTCAATAGTTCGACGGTTAAATTTCGTTATTTCCCGCACTTTTAACATTTCTCCCTCTCCACAAGCCCCACGGAGCCTCTCTTTGCGCTCCCGGGGCCGGAAAAGGATCGCCCCCTGTGCGGTTTAGTCGATCCACTCGAAACCGGTATAAGGCACCAGTGCCTTCGGGATACGGATCCCCTGCGGAGTCTGGTTGTTCTCCAGCAAAGCAGCCACGATACGCGGCAAGGCCAGCGAAGAACCGTTGAGCGTATGGGCCAACTTCCGCTGTCCGTCGGCCGTCTTGTAACGCAGGTGCAGGCGCGTAGCCTGGAACGTTTCGAAATTGGATACCGAACTTACCTCCAGCCAACGTTTCTGTGCGGCGGAGAACACCTCGAAGTCGTACGTAATGGCCGAGGTAAAGCCCATGTCGCCTCCGCAAAGGCGCAGGATATGGTACGGAAGTTCCAACTTGCGCATCAAGCCCTTGACGTGTTCCAGCATCTGGTCGAGCGCCGCATAGGAATCCTCCTGACGTTCCACCCGGACGATCTCCACCTTGTCGAACTGGTGCAGGCGGTTCAGCCCGCGCACATCCTTACCGTACGAACCGGCCTCGCGACGGAAGCAGGGCGTATAAGCCGTGCATTTGACCGGAAGATCGGCCTCGGCGAGGGTCTCTTCCCGGAAAATATTGGTTACCGGCACTTCTGCCGTAGGGATCATGTAGAGGTTGTCCGGCATGTTGTGGTACATCTGCCCCTCCTTGTCCGGCAACTGCCCCGTACCGTAGCCGGAGGCCTCGTTCACCATGTGCGGAGGCTCTATTTCCAGATAACCGGCTGCCGTGTTGTGATCCAGGAAGAAATTGACCAGCGCACGCTGCAGGCGGGCACCTTTGCCCTTGTACACCGGGAAACCGGCTCCGGTGATCTTCACCCCGAGCTTAAAGTCGATGATGTCGTACTTCTCGGCCAACTCCCAGTGCGGCACCGCTCCTTCGTACAACTCGGGCATATTTCCTTCTTCGAACACCACCTGGTTGTCTTCCGCGCCGAAGCCCTGAACCACCTGTTCGCAAGGCACGTTCGGGATCAAGTACAGCAATTCGCGAAGTTCTTTTTCCACCCCGGACAAACGTTCCTCCAGAGTCTTGGACTCGGCCTTGAGCACCGTTGTCTTTTCCTTGAGCGCTTCGGCCTCTGCGCCGCGTCCCTGGCGGAAGAGCCCTCCTATCTGCTTGGCAATGGCGTTTTGCTCGGCCAGATTCGCATCGAGCGACGTCTGGGTCGCTTTTCTGCAGTCGTCCAGTTCGAGGACCTTCGCTATCATTTCCGGTGCTTTCTCCAGATTGCGCTTGGCCAACCCGTCGAGCACCCGCTGCTTGTTTTCCCGGATGAAATTGACTTGTAGCATACCTTGTTTCTTTCTCTTAAGGGGACACGCCCGGGTTTTGGCCGCACACGGCAATTCCTCCCGAGCGCATCGTTTTTCTTTCGCGTTTTTTCGCGGGTCAAAATTACTAACTTTTGCGCGCAAAATCACGTCCTTCCCCCTCTATTTTTATTCACGCAAAAAAAACCGGCCTGCTAACGCATAAACCGTTATCTTTGCAAGGATAGAAAAAAACACACGCATACGCCATGTTGGTAAAGACATACGGAAGTGCCGTCGAAGGCATCTCGGCCGTTACCGTTACCGTCGAGGTCAATATCTCGCAGGGAGTGGGGTACAACCTGGTCGGTCTGCCGGACAACGCCGTCAAGGAGTCCTCGCACCGCATCAACGCCGCCTTCGAGACCAACGGCTTCCGCTGGCCAGGCAAAAAGATCACGGTCAACATGGCACCGGCCGACATGCGCAAGGAAGGCGCATCGTTCGACCTGCCGATCGCCATCGGCATCCTGGCCGCCTCGGGACAGATCCCGGACGAACCCGCCGCCCACTACATGATCATGGGCGAACTCTCGCTCGACGGCTCGCTCAAAGGCATCCGGGGAGCGCTCCCCATCGCCATCCAGGCGCAGGAAAAAGGCTTCCGGGGCATTATCCTGCCCCGTGAGAACGCCCGCGAAGCCGCCGTAGTGGAAGGCCTCGAAGTGTACGGCATGGACACCCTCGAAGAAGTTACCTCCTTTTTCAAAGGCACCTACGAACCCGAAGCCGAACACGTAGACCTCCAGGCCCTGTTTTACGAAAACGAAAACCGCTCCGGGCTGGACTTTGCCGATGTAAAAGGCCAGGAAAACATCAAGCGCGCCCTGGAGATCGCGGCCGCCGGCGGGCACAACGTCATCATGGTCGGGCCTCCCGGCAGCGGAAAGACGATGCTGGCCAAACGCATCGCGACCATCCTGCCGCCCATGACCCTTTCCGAAGCGCTGGAGACTACCAAGATCCATTCGGTCGCCGGCAAGATCTCCGCCCACAGCGGACTGATGACCGTACGGCCTTTCCGCAGCCCGCACCACACCATCTCCAACGTAGCGATGGTCGGGGGCGGCCAATACCCCCAGCCGGGCGAAATCTCCCTGGCACACAACGGCGTGCTGTTTCTGGACGAACTGCCCGAATTTCAAAAATCCGTGCTCGAGGTCTTGCGCCAACCGCTCGAAGACCGCATCGTGACCATCTCCCGGGCGCGGCAGTCGGTCTGCTTCCCGGCCTCGTTCATGCTCATCGCCTCGATGAACCCCAGCCCTTCGGGCGGCTTTGCCGACCCGACGAAGGCCTTCTCTTCGTCGCCGGCCGAAATCCAGCGCTACCTCAGCAAGATCTCCGGACCGCTGCTCGACCGGATCGACCTGCACATCGAAGTCGAACCGGTCAATTTCGACCAACTCTCCGACGAACGTCGCGGCGAACCCTCCTCGGCCATCCGGGCCCGAGTAGTCCGCGCGCGCCAGACCCAGCAACGCCGCTTTGCCGACCGGCCGGGCATCACCTGCAACGCCCAGATGGACCCCCGCTCCCTCGACGAGTTCTGCCGCCTGGACAACCGCTCCCGCGCACTGCTCAAGACCGCCATGGAACGCCTCTCGCTTTCCGCCCGCGCCTACGACCGTATCCTGAAGGTATCCCGCACCATCGCCGACTTGGCCGAGCGGCAGGACATCGCCCCCCAGGACGTAGCCGAAGCCATCCAATACCGCAGCCTGGACCGCGAAGGTTGGCTGGGCCAAAACCGTTGATTTTCCAGTCCATGAACCACGACTATACCGTATCCGCCGCCTTGCCCACCGACCTGGAAGCGATCCTGAAGATCCTCCGTCAGCGTCAGCAGTGGCTCGCCGAACGCCACATCGTCCAATGGGAAGGCTACGAAAATTTCTTTCCCCGCAGTTACTTCGAAGGGAAACTGGCCGAAGGAAAACTCCTCGTAGCCCGCGATGCCTCGGGCACGGTCTGCGGACTGATCGCCCTGGCCGACCAAGACCCCTACTGGGCGGGCAAGGAACGCCCCGGTGCCCTGTACCTGCACAACCTGGCTTCCGCCCCCGAAGCACGGGGCGCCGGGGCCGTACTGTTGAACTATTGCCAGCATTGGGCGCAGGAACATGGCTATCAAGTCCTCCGCCTGGACTGCCGGGCCGACAACCAGGCTCTGAACGAGTACTACTCCGCTCGCGGGTTCCGTCCCGTCGGCTTCTGCACCGACCGCACGCACCGGGGAACCCTTCGGGAAAAGGAATTGTAAAGAATTGTAAATATTCGATAAAAACCTCTATATGAAAAGTAAACGAATCCTCATCGCGGCAGCCGTCTGCGCTTTGCTGGCGAGCTGCGCGGCCAAACAACAGGAACACATGAATCCATTTTTCTCCGCGTACGACACTCCGTACCAGGTGCCTCCCTTCGACCGGATCACCAACGAAGACTACAAGCCGGCTTTTCTGGAAGGCATCCAACAGCACAGCGCCGAGATCGACTCGATCGTGGCCAACCCCGAAACGCCCACCTTTGAAAACACGGTGCTGGCCTACGAAAATTCCGGTGACCTGCTCTCCCGGGTATCGATGGTCTTCTTCAACATCACCGAAGCCAATACCAACGACACCCTGGACGCCATTGCCGAGGAAGTTACCCCGCTGATCACCGCCCACTACGACAACATCGCCCTCAACGAAGGCCTGTTCCAGCGCATCAAATACGTGTACGACCACCGCGACTCGCTCGGTCTGACGGGTGAAAAAGCCCGTCTGACGGAAAAACTGTACAAAGGCTTCGAGCGTTCCGGCATCAACCTGCCCGAGGACAAGAAAGCCCGCCTGCGCGAGATCAACTCCGCCCTGGCCTCCCTTTCGCTCACCTTCGGCAACAACGTGCTCAAGGAGACCAACGACATCGTCATCCGCCTGGGTGAAAACGACCTCGACGGCCTGCCGGAAGCCGTAAAAGCTTCGATGGCCGCCGATGCCAAGGCGCTGGGCGAGGAAGGCTACGTGGTTACGATGCAAAAACCCAGTTGGATTCCCTTCGTTACCTACTCCACCCGCCGCGACCTGCGGGAAAAGGTGATCGAAGGCTATGTACAGCGTTGCGACCGCAACAACGACGCCGACAACAAAGCGATCGTCGATTCGATGGTCAACCTCCGGGTGGAAAAAGCCCAACTGCTGGGCTTTGACAACTGGGGAGCCTACATGCTGGACGAGAACATGGCCAAGACCCCCCAGGCTGCTTACCAGCTGATGTACCAGGTGTGGAAACCCGCCCTGAAAAAGGCCAAGGAAGAACTCGCCGAGATCCAGGCCTACATCGACCGGGAAGGCGGCGATTTCCGTGCCGAACCGTGGGACTGGTGGTACTACGCCGACAAGATCCGCTCCGAAAAGTACAACCTCTCCGAGGAGGACACCAAACCCTACTTCACGGTCAATAACGTCACCAAAGGCATCTTCACCGTCTGCAACAAGCTCTACGGACTGACCTTCCGCCAGCGCGACGACATGCCGGTGTTCCACCCCGACGTACGGGTCTTCGAAGTGTACGACGACCGCGACACCCTGATGGGCATCCTCTACTGCGACTATTACGTACGCGCCAGCAAACGCCCCGGAGCCTGGATGACGGACTACCGCAGCGAAAAATACGTGGACGGAGTACGCCGCATTCCGGTGGTATCGCTCACCACCAACTTTCCCAAACCGGTGGGAGACACCCCGCCGATGCTGTCCATCGACGACGTGAAGACCTACTTCCATGAGTTCGGCCACTGCCTGCACAGCCTGCTCACCGACGTCCAATACGAAAGTCTGGCCGGCACCAACGTACAGCACGACTTCGTGGAGCTCTTCTCCCAGATCATGGAACGCTGGGCCATGCACCCCGAAGTACTCCAACTCTACGCCACGCACTACCAGACGGGCGAAGTCATCCCCGACTCGCTGGTAAACAAAATCCGTCAGGCCGATACCTACGGACAAGGCTTCGCCACGACCGAATTTCTGGCCGCCGGTATTCTGGACATGGACTGGCACACGCTCGACAAGGTGGAAAAACGCGACGTGAACGCCTTTGAAAAAGCCTCGATGGATCGCATCGGGCTGATCCACGAGATTTATCCCCGCTACCGCAGCCCGTACTACAGCCACATCTTCTCCGGAGGGTATTCGGCCGGATATTACGCCTACCTGTGGGCGGAAGTGCTGGATGCCGACGCTTTCGACTCGTTTGCCCGCAACGGCATCTTCGACCCGCAAACAGCCCACGACTTCCGTTA
>ULVW01080138.1_pt1 | contig 13609 bp, 9 predicted proteins | sample 1959801 | NCBI WGS metagenome assembly ULVW01 (sample SAMEA4835796, study PRJEB28245) | human gut metagenome | biome: gut microbiome; material: fecal sample | place: Denmark | collected 2008
AAGAAATAGGTATTTTAGTAGTAGGAATAATACCTCTTAGTATATGTATGTTATTTCCAATATTAAAAGTAAAAGACATAACATCAGTGTTTATGTTACCATTATATTATGGAGAATATTTTATAAGTAATAACTATGGTACATTTCCTTTTGAAATATGCATGTCTATACTATTTATATCATTAATATTTTCTATATCTAAATTATTTATGTTTATTGTATCAAAGAAAAATATTGATTTAGAATTTTAAGTGAGATTAATTTCTCACTTTTATTATGATTAATTTCTTGCTTTTAAAAGTTCTTTACTTTATAATATGTAATCAAATGAGGTAACTATATGTATAAATGTTATGATAAAAATGGAAAAAAGGTAATGCATCATGAATTTCATTCTTTAAGTGAATATATAGACTATCTTTCACATGCTAAAAAGAATCCAACATTCACTGGTACTGCTAGTGAGACAGGTACTCTTGAGTTTACTGATACTAATAGCTTTGATGAAGCTATAAAACTTGCTAAATATGGATACCATGAAAATTTTGATAAAATGATGGAATTAAAAATGAAATTAGATAAATATTTGAAATTATCTAATAACAGAAGTAAACAATATAACTATTATGTAGGATATGCTCCTGATGTTAAATCATATTTAGAGGGTAGTCCACTTTCAATGCTTAATAGAAATCGTGTGGCTAGACGTAAAATAGATTTATATGTTCAATGTGCATGCGCAAGTATTACTTCTAAAGAAAGCGTATATAATAGAGGAATAATAATATTATCACTAATACAGGTATTAGAAACTCTTGGATATAATGTTGATCTTCATTTATTTAGTTTGTCTAGTGATCGTTACTATAGCGCTTATCTTTATTGTGATTTTCTATTAAAAAAAGAAAATGAAAGAGTTAATCCACAAAAGTTATATTTTCCATTATGTCATCCATCATGGCTTAGAAGACTTGAATTTAAATTAACTGAAAGTACGCCAGATATTACTAATGATTGGGCCTCTGGTTATGGCTATCCTTGTGATATGTATGAAATAAGAAGATTCTTAAATTTAAAAGAAAATGATATTGTTATTCCTGAATCAAGACTTCTTGGAGTAGAAGGCTATGATCTAATAGATGATATAAATAGTGTATTTAGTTTTATAAATAAAAGTGATACTCCAAAAGATTTAATACTTGATAAAGTTGAAAGGGTGAGAAAAATATGAGTGAGAAATTTAAAGATTATTTAGCAATGTATTGTACAGAAGATGATTTATCGGAAGAAAAATATATAAGTCAATATTTAAAGGGCAAAGAAGATGGAAAACGTAAATTAAGAAAATTAAAGCCATATAAAAATTGCGTATTTTTACAATTAGATGATGATAGTTTTAATTTTCCAGGATGTTATTTTAATTATAGTTCACTTGATTGTGTATTAAATTGTGATAAAGAAGTACTTACTAAATTACTTGATAAATATACTAAGTTACTTGATAAATATAATGGAAAAAAAGATCTTAATTATAGCAATATTATGCAATATGTATATGTTTCACATGGATTATCACATCTTATTAGGGAACTTAAAAGCTATGGATTTGATGGCTCATTTGTAATGAGTGTCGGAATTAGTGAAAAGAAAATAATATGTGCTAATATAGGTGAAACTTCACATTTGTATTATGGATATAATAAAGATGGAAAATTAATGTTTGCAGATAATAAAGAAAGCATTATAGAAAAGTCAGTAGATAAAACATATAGTATTGTAATGCCAAATACTTATTATGATGGTGAAAAATTTTGTATTCTTGGTGAAAAATATGGTTCATTTGTATTAACTAGTGATCCTAATAATACAAGAAGCAAAGCAGAAATGAAAAAACTAAAAGACAATGTTAAAAGATTTTTAACAGGTGAAGAAGAATTAAATGAAACACATTGTAACAATCATTATTTATTAGGAGCAAACAATAGAATATTTACTAGTAGTGATAATAAATACACTTATATGATAAATTGTTCAAATCCAGAAATGTTAACTAAATTATGGGAAGAAAAATTTAAAGATAAAAGGGTAGCTACTGAAGACTTAATTTTACCTTATTTATATTATAAGTATGGTATGAAATATACTATTGATTTATTAAATAGTAATGGTATAGATTGTTCATTTGTTATGGTAAATAATGATGATGGACTTATTTCAGCAGGTAAAAGTGGTAAAGGCAAGTTATATTATTCATACAGTGAAAATGGTGATATATCTTTTAGTAGTGAAGAAAGTTTATTAACAAGCTTTAAAGAAACAATTGAAGAAATAGGCGACAAATACTATGATAGAGGAGAATTTTATGATATGAAAAAAGGTATTAAACAAGCGAATGATAATACAAAAGAATCCAAAAAAAATAAAAATAAATTTAAGGATTTTAAAGAAAAGAAGAGTTTAAAAGGAGATAATATTGATTCAGAAAAAACTATTGAAAAGAAAGAACAACAAGAAAGTTATAATAGTTTAGATAAACCTAGTGAAAATAAAAAAGTTGATGAAAATAATTCTAAAGTAAAAGAAGAAAAGAAAGAAAAAAAATTACAAGAAGATTCAACTTTACCAAAAGAAATGATGGATTTTATAAATGATATTATATCAGGTAATATTAGCGATGAAGTTCGTGATAAAATTAAAAAATCTCTTCAAGAATATCTTAATAGTGATGAAATAAAAAATAGAATAAAAAGTTCTATTAGTGGAAGCATAGATACTGAAACAAAGAAAGAACTTCTTAAGATAGTACGTAATGAAGTTGAAAAATCAGGTTATAAAGAAAGCGTACGTAAAGAGATAAGTGAAGAAGTAGAAAAGATAATAAGTGAAGAAAAGAAGAAACTTAATTTACCAACTGTTCATATTATTAATCTTCATGGTGAAGAAATAGGTAGAACTGATGCTGAACATTTTCATGAAAAGTTTGAAGAAATACTTAGCTTAGTAAATATGGATGAACCAGTTATGTTAATTGGTCCTGCTGGTAGTGGTAAAAACTATTCAATAGCTCAAGTATCAAAAGCACTCAATAAACACATGTATTATACTAATAATGCAAGCAATGAATTTAAGCTAACTGGATTTATTGATGCTGGTGGTAATTATCGTGATACTGAATTCTATAAAGCATTTAAAAATGGTGGAGTATTCTTTTTAGATGAAATAGATAATTCTGATCCATCTGCGTTAATAGTCATAAACTCAGCACTTGCGAATGGATATATGGCTTTTCCACATGAAACAATAGACAGACATCCTGATTTTAGAATGGTGGCCGCCGCTAATACCTGGGGCCGTGGTAGTGATTTTCAATATGTAGGTCGTAATGCGCTTGATGCATCAACTCTTGATAGATTTGATAATGTATTCTTTGATTATGATATGGCATTAGAAGAAAAATTATATCCTAATGATAGTGTTTTAGACTTCATGTGGGCATTTAGAGATGCAGTAGAAAAATCAAGAATACCACACATAGTATCAACTCGTGGAATAGGTAAAGTATATAAAAAAGAGATAAGTGGCTTTTCACCAGAAACAACATTAAGAGTAAATGTAATACGTAATTTATCACAAGATGATTTAAATGTAATACTTGGAAATATGGAGAAACTTAAAAATAATAAATACTATGAAGCATGTAAAAAATTAATTATTAAATAGAAAAGAGTGAGAAAAATGAAAATTCTTACTTTTTTCTTGAAATAATTAGTAATAATCGTTGACAAAAGGGGTCCCTGTATGCTATTATTAACTAGATTTCAGGTTTTCTCACGCAGAAAACTTAAAAAAATATAGTGAATGATACACCTGGAAATGTGTATAAGAAAGGAGACTAATATGCCTACAATTAATCAATTAGTAAGAAAGAGTAGAGGACAAAAGGTTAAAAAGAGTAAAAGCCCAGTATTAAATGTTGGATATAACTCTAAAGACAAAGTAAGAACTAACAACTGTGCACCACAAAAACGTGGAGTTTGTACTCGTGTTTCTACTAAAACACCAAAGAAACCAAACTCAGCTTTAAGAAAAATTGCTAAAGTTAAATTAAGTAACGGTTATGAAGTAAACTGCTATATCGGTGGTGAAGGACATAACTTACAAGAACATAGTGTTGTTCTAATTCGTGGTGGTCGTGTTAAAGATCTTATCGGTGTTCGTTATCATATTGTTCGTGGAACTTTAGATACAGCTGGTATTGATAAAAGAAGACAAGGTAGAAGTAAATACGGAACTAAAAAACCTAAAAATAAATAATTAAGTTTAAGAAAGGAGAAATAAAACATGCGTAAAAGACAAGCAATAAAAAGAGATGTTTTAGCAGATCCAATATATAATTCTAAAATGATTACTAAATTAATCAATGGAATTATGTTAGAGGGTAAAAAAGGAACTGCTCAAAAAATATTATATGATGCACTTGAAACAGTAAAAGAAAAAACAAATAGAGATCCTATGGAAGTTCTAAATGAAGCATTTGATAATATTAGACCATCACTAGAAATTAGAAGTAGAAGAATTGGTGGAAGTAACTATTCAGTTCCAACTGAAGTACGTGAAGAAAGAGCTAATGCTTTAATGCTTAGATGGTTAATTCAATATGCTAAGAATAGAAGTGGAAGAGGAATGGCAGAAAAATTAGCTGCTGAAATTATAGATGCTTCAAATGGAATTGGTGGAGCAGTTAAAAAACGTGAAGATACTCATAAGATGGCTGAAGCTAACAAGGCTTATGCTCATTATAGATGGTAAGAAGGGAGAACACTAATGGCGCGTGATGTATCGTTAGAAAAAACACGTAATATAGGAATTATGGCTCATATAGATGCTGGTAAAACAACAACTACTGAGAGAATTCTATATTTAGGTGGAAACATTCATAAAATTGGTGAAACTCATGATGGAGCTTCTCAAATGGACTGGATGGATCAAGAAAAAGAAAGAGGTATAACAATTACTAGTGCTGCAACTACTGTACACTGGAATGGTTATAGATTCAATATAATAGATACTCCGGGACACGTAGACTTCACTATTGAAGTTGCTCGTAGTTTAAGAGTTTTAGATGGTGCTGTTGCACTTATTGATGCTCAAGCTGGAGTTGAAACACAAACTGAACAAGTTTGGAGACAAGCAAATGATTATATGGTTCCAAGAATGATTTGTGCTAATAAGATGGAAAAAATGGGAGCTGATTTCTATTATTCAATAGATTCAATTCATCATAGACTATCTGAAAATGCAGAACCAATCATGTTACCAATTGGAGCTGAAGATCACTTTACAGGATATGTTGATTTAGTTACTATGAAAGCTTATAGCTATGATGGAACTGCTGCTCAAAATGTTACTGAAATTGAAATACCAGCAGACATGATGGATAGAGCTGAAGAATATAGAGGTAAATTAATAGATGCTGTTGCTGATTTCTCTGACGAATTAATGGAACAATATTTAGAAGGAAATGAAATTAGTGTAGATTTATTAAAATCAACTATAAGAAAAGCTACATTAGCTGTTAAATTTTTCCCAGTATTATGTGCTGATGCTTTAGGTGATAAAGGTACTCGTGCATTAATGGATGCAGTTATTGATTATCTACCATCTCCACTTGATATTGCAGCTGTTAAAGGCGTTGATATAAATGATAAAGAGGTTGAAAGAAAAGCTAGTGATAGTGAACCATTCAGTGCTTTAGCATTCAAAGTTATGAACGATCCATTTGTAGGAAACTTAACATTCTTCCGTGTATACTCTGGTGTACTTAAATCAGGAAGTTACGTTATGAACTCTACTAAAGGAGAAAAAGAAAGAATCGGGCGTATTCTTCAAATGCATGCTAATCAAAGAAAAGAAATTAGCGAAGTATATGCTGGAGAAATTGCTGCTGCTGTAGGTCTTAAAGATACTACTACAGGAGATACTCTATGTGATGAAAAGAATCAAGTTATTCTTGAAAAAATGGTATTCCCAGAACCAGTTATTGAACTTGCTATTGAACCAAAATCAAAAGCAGATCAAGAAAAGATGGGAATTGCTCTTCAAAAATTAGCTAAAGAAGATCCATCATTCAGAGCTAAAACTGATCATGAAACTGGTCAAACTATTATAGCTGGTATGGGTGAACTTCATTTAGACGTTCTAGTTGATAGAATGAGAAGAGAATTCGGTGTTGAAGCTAATGTTGGTAAACCACAAGTTGCTTATAGAGAAACTCTTAAGAGTACTGCTGAATGTGAAGGTAAATATATTAAACAATCAGGTGGACGTGGACAATACGGACATGTTTGGGTTAAATTTGAACCAAATCCTGATAAAGGATATGAATTTGTTGATGAAGTAGTAGGTGGAGTTGTTCCTCGTGAATATATTCCTGTAGTTGACAAAGGACTTCAAGAAGCTTTAGCAGGTGGTGTACTTGCTGGATATCCAATGATAGATGTTAAATGTACATTATTTGATGGATCTTACCATGATGTAGACTCAAATGAAATGGCATTTAAAATCGCAGCTTCTATGGCATTAAAAGAAGCTAAAAATAAATGTAATCCTTGCATTTTAGAACCAATTATGAATGTTGAAGTAGTTGTTCCTGAAGAATTCATGGGAACAGTTATGGGAGACTTAACTAGTAGACGTGGAAAACCACTTGGTAATGAATCAAGAGGTAGAGATATTTCTATTAGAGCTATGGTTCCACTTTCAGAAATGTTCGGTTACATGACAGTTCTTAGAAGTAATACTCAAGGACGTGGTACATATCAAATGATATTTGATCACTATGAAGAAGTTCCAAGAAGTATTGCTGAAGACATTATAAAGAAAAATGGTGTACAACAATAAGTATACTTTTGAAAAGTTTTGTTATTTATACTTGAAATATTATCAAGTATTAGATAAAATATAATATGTAAACAAAGGAGGAAAAATAAAATGGCAAAACAAAAATTCGACCGTTCAAAAGAGCACGTTAATATTGGTACTATTGGACACGTTGACCATGGTAAAACAACATTAACTGCTGCAATTACTAAATATTTTGGAGAATTTATGGATTATGATCAAATCGATAAAGCTCCAGAGGAAAGAGAAAGAGGTATTACTATTAATACTGCTCACGTTGAGTATTCAACTGACAAACGTCACTATGCTCACGTTGACTGTCCAGGACATGCTGATTATGTTAAGAACATGATTACAGGTGCTGCTCAAATGGATGGTGCTATTCTAGTTGTTAGTGCAACTGATGGACCAATGCCTCAAACAAGAGAACACATCTTACTTTCTCGTCAAGTTGGTGTACCAAAAATGGTAGTATTCATCAATAAGTGCGATATGGTAGATGATCCAGAACTTTTAGACTTAGTTGAAATGGAAGTTCGTGAATTATTAAATGAATACGGATTCGATGGAGACAATACTCCAGTTATTCGTGGATCTGCATTAAAAGCTCTTGAAGGTGATGAAAAATGGGTACAACCAATTAAAGACCTTATGGCTGCTGTTGACTCATGGATTGATACACCTAAGAGAGATAATGACAAACCATTCTTAATGAGTATTGAAGATGTATTTACTATTACAGGACGTGGAACTGTTGTTACAGGACGTGTTGAAAGAGGTAAATTAAATCTTAATGATGAAGTTGAAATCGTTGGATTAAAACCAACAAGAAAGACTGTTGTTACTGGTATCGAAATGTTCAGAAAATCATTAGATTATGCTGAAGCTGGAGATAACGCTGGAGTTTTACTTCGTGGTATCAATAGAGAAGATGTAGAAAGAGGACAAATCTTATGTAAACCAGGTAGCATTACACCACATAAGAAATTCAAAGCTAGTGTATATGTTCTATCTAAAGAAGAAGGTGGAAGACATACTCCATTCTTCAGTAACTATAGACCTCAATTCTATTTCAGAACTACTGATGTTACAGGTGTAATTACATTACCAGAAGGAACTGAAATGGTTATGCCAGGTGACAATGTTGATATGACTGTTGAATTAATTGCTCCTATCGCTATCGAAAACGGAACTAAGTTCTCAATTCGTGAAGGTGGTAGAACAGTTGGTGCTGGTGTTGTATCAGAAATCATGGAATAATTGAAATAATAGGCTCTAGAAATAGGGTCTTTTATTTTGCATTAAATTATGCTATAATAACAGGACTTTAGGAGATAATATGGAAAACGAAAGTAAAAAGAAAATTAAAAATAAAGTAATACTTTATACAGTAGGTGGAGTACTTACTGCTAATTTAGTAAAAGATGTAGTTCTTGGTATTAAAGATTCTAGTATTCGTGGTAAGAGTGATGCCAGTCATGAAAATAGTGTTGGTTATGAAAATATAAATACAAGATTCAATACTAAAGTTCATGTTAATAATTTTGTAGTATTACATATTAAAAGAAAAGAATATAACGATATAACCGCTCTTACTAATAAACTTAATAAATGTAAGAATGAGGGAATATCTGTTTCATTAGTATTTGAATGTGATGCTGACACACTTGGTGAAATGTATATGGATACTGATTATTTAGAAAGTATTCTTAAAAGATTTGATATTGATATGCCAATATATTTTGATATAGATAAAATTATGTCAAATAAAAAACTAAATAATACAATGAAAAAAGAGATAATTGAATCATTCTTAAATAAGATAGATAATTCTTCTTATAGAATAGGTATCTATGGTAGTGATACTAATCTTAATGATTTAAATAATCATTTAGTAGATATAACTAATAGAAGTGTTTTCTTAGTAAGAGATAGTGAAGAAGTCAAATACATAGGAAATATTGATATAACTAAAAGTTTAAGTGGTAACATTACAGCATCTAAGAATTTATCTATGGTTACTGATTCAAATGTTATTTTACCTTGTAGTGCAATGTATATAGTAGGTGAAAATGAAACTCTTCATAGTATTGCATTAAAATGTGGACTTAGTGAAGAAGATTTAATGAAATATAACAATGTAAAAGAAGTAAGTGTTGGTGATTCATTATATATCCCTAATTTATATGAAGTAATTGATTCTAATAAAGACCTTGTATCATATAACTTTGGAGTAAAAAAAGGTATTGATATTTCTGATTATCAAGATACTATTTCATGGGATAGAGTAAGTGAAACATCTGATTATGTAATAGTTGAAGTTGCTAGAATCAAGAGTGATACTTATTTAGATACAGCAAGTGAACATATACAAAATGTTATTACTAATAATATTGATTTAGGACTTTATATGTGTCTTGGAGGAAAAGAAGAAACATCTATTGTACTAGAGAGAATAAGTAATTACCTAGATAGATTAGATAGTGAGTTAAAAAGCAAAAATATTAATATTGATAAAAGCAAAACACCTATATTTATTGATTTTGAACTTGATAGTAGTGATACTAATTATTATGATATAGCACAAGGATTTAAAGAATTATGTAATAATCATGGATTTATGAATGTGGGTATATATGGCAATTATAGTACTTTGGATAGTATAAGTAAGAGTTTTAAAAGAAATGGTAATTCACTAAAAGATAATGACTTTTATATTTGGACAGCAGGTGGACCTAATTATAAAGATGAAAGTAAATGGATTAATAAAGGATTTAAGTTAAGTGAACTTGAAGAGGTAACTGAAACAAGTAATAATGATTATACAGTTTCTATGCAACAAGTTACTAATGTATGTACTGATACTGGTGCCACAAATTCTATGGGCCACTGTGATGTAAGTTTCTTATATGATGAAAGTATGTTTAGTGATAATAGCGAAGTAGAAGATAAAGAAGAATACACTGAATATTTAGAAGTAGATTTAAATAAGTATAAAAATGTTCCTTATGAAACTATTATTCATGGAGTACAAAATTCTTTAACATTCTTTACAGCTTTAGGATATAGTGTATTATTTCTTAAGATTGTAGGTAAGAAATTAATATTATCAATTAAGAAACGTAAAATGATAAGTGATGAAATTAAAAAGGAATTAAAAAAATAGAAGCATGAGATTTATGCTTCTTTTTGATTATAAATAATTAAGTGATGTTGACTTCTTGTACATGCAACATAATATAAATATCTTTCTTTATATGTAAATTGATTATCTTTTTCTGTATAGACAATAGTTGCATCATATTCAAGACCTTTTGCCATATATGAAGGTATTACTACTAGTTCACGACTAAATGCTTTTGAATTGTTCGCAATAAGAGTAAGTTCATTCATATCTTTCTTAAGTAGTTTATATATAGTTGCAGCTTCAGTATCTGTTTTTGTTATAATAGCAATACTTTTATTATCTTTCTTTAAATTCTCTATATCTTTGATAAGTTGTTCTTTTAAATTATCTTCGTATCTAAATTCAACTGGAATACTTGTATTTCTTCTAATTGCTGATACTAAGTTAAGCCCTAATATCTTATTTGCATGTTCTATTATTTCAGGACTAGATCTATATGTTTTATTAAGTTCTATATAGTTAACTGAATCAGTAAATACCCTTCCAAGTTCATTAAGTGATTTATATTCATAATATGGATTTATTGTTTGATTAATATCTCCTAGTATTGTAAATTTACTTCTTTTAAGTATTTTCTTAAGCAACATATATTCTAAAATACTATAATCTTGTGCTTCATCAACTATTGTTTGTTCAATTAAGTAATCATTTCCTAAAAACATAAGTAAACTCTTCATATATACAAATAAACACGCATCTTCATATGAAATATCTTTTTCATCAAGTCTATTTATATAAGATTCTGGAAGTTCATGACCATAAATATCTATAAATTCTTTACTTCTAAAGAAATTCTTATATATTTCTTTCATATCAATACTTATATTTAATCTTTCTCTTAACCATTTTCTTATTTGTCTTGCTTTTGATTTATTATTTCTAAATTCTTGTTCAGCTATCTTTAATGATATTTCATCTATTCTTTCAAGTAATGGAATACTACTATACCTTTCATTTAAATAATAATTTAGTTTTTCAAGTGGAACATATAATTCTCTATTGAATATTTCACTTGTGAATCTTGCTTTTTTAGTATAATTTTGTATATATTTTTCAATAACAGGTATTATTTCATTAGATTGTTTTAGTTTAATTAAATCTGTATAGAGTTCTTCTTTTTTATAATATCTTTCTATAAATGAAGTAAATGATTCAATATTTTTATATTCTTTTATATATGCTTCTAAGAAATCACTGAATGTTGTTTCTTTAGTATTTTCTTCACCAAGTTCAGGAAGTACATTTGATATATATTCACTAAATATATGATTAGGTGCGAATATAAGTACTTTATCACTAGTTAAATTTTTAATCTTATAGAGTAGGAATGCTATTCTATGAAGTGCTACTGATGTTTTACCTGAACCAGCAATACCTTGAACAATTAAGTTTTTATCTTCTACATTTCTTATTATTGCATTTTGTTCAGCTTGAATAGTATTAACTATATTTTTCATATAATCATTATTTTTTCTTGTTAATACTTCTTGTAACATTTCATCTTGAATAGTAAGTTTTGAATCAAAAACTCTTTTAATTTTTGAATTTTCAATCGTAAATTGTCTTTTATTATGAAGATATCCGTCGATTATTCCACCAGGAGCACTATAGCTACATTTACCATGTTCATAATCATAAAATATACTACATACAGGACTTCTCCAGTCATAAATAACATTATCATTATCTTTAGTAAGGTAGGTAAGTCCAATATAAATATCTTTGTTACCTTCATCATCTTCAAAAGTTATTTTACCAAAATATGGACTGTTTTGTATTTTGTATAATTTCTTGTAGTACTTAGCCTTCATTTCTAAGTCTTCAATTTCTTTGTCATTGTTTGAAAGTATAGTTTTCATTTCAGTAGGATCTAGTTCTGCTTTAGTATCCCAAATATACTTCTTAAATTCTTGTTGTTTTTCCTCATTGTCATATAAATCTTGAGCAAGAACACTAATGTTCTCTCTTAAAAGTGTTGTAGTTAATTCTAGATGCTTTTCTTCTTTTTTTAATTCTTCTTCACTTAAATTCATTATAACCTCCTATAAATTCAAGCACACATCATTTATAAATTAACAAGCATGACAAAAATATTAGCAAATAAATTACAAATTTGTCAATAGTTTTGAATTGAATTTTATAATAAATTCAATTATAATTATATTATTAAGGTAAAAAGGATAGATATGGAAGAAAAAATTAAAAAATTTTGTAATATTAATGATGAAAATGTATTAATGATAGTTTTAGCTTTTATATCATTTTCAATAGGAATTTGGTCTAATTATAGACAGCTTTGGCTTAAAAGTATAGGCTTTGATGTTGTTAGTATAAGTAGAATCTTATCAGTAGCATTAATATGCAGTGCTATGATATCATTTGTTATAAGTATATTTTCAACTAAAGTAAAGATTAAAAGCGTAACATTAATGTGTATCATATTTAGAGCTATAGCTCTTTCAATACTATTAGTAAATAGGAATACTTATATAATAAAGATATGTATGCTTCTAAGTATAATGTGTGATGTTATGTTCTCTATATCATATTATCCGTTATTATCAATTGTAAATAAAGGAGAAAGTGCTTATAGAAAACAAAATCTTATAAGTTATTTAGCTAAAGATACAGGCGTTATATCTTGTGGTTTATTAGTTGGTATTACAATAGGTAATAGAATATTTGATTATAATTCATGTCTTTTTATAGCATTAATTTCATCATTAATGGGAGCATTTATATTAATACTCTTTAATCAAGATAAATATTACAAAAAAAGAAATGTTTTACCAATCAAAAAAGCATTAAAAAATCTATATAAATCAAAAATAAATAATTATTTCTTATTTACACAACTTATTATGAATATATCATATGGTATTGTATTTGGAATAATGATGCTTATACTAACTAATTATATTAATTTTTCCGTATCAGTCGCATCTATATTTATTATAGTTTCTAACTTATTAGGAAGTATAGCTTGTTCTTTATTTATTAAGCATGGTAAAGATTTAAGCAATTATGCTAGTATATTTATTAAGTATGGCACTAGGGCACTTATGTATATAATAGCGTTTCTAACTAATAATATAGTTTTCTTTGTAATTGCAATAATAGTAGCTCATATAACAGGTAGAATACTTGATGATAAAATAAATGGCGTTTATGTAAGAAAGATTGATACAAATAGTCAATTTCTATTTGGAAATATTAGATATTTTGTACTTAGTTTAGGAGAAGGAATAGGTACATATTTATCAGGATACCTAATACAAATATCATTTAGAAGTATATTTTTAGGTGCTGCGGTATTCACAATATTACAAATAATATTATTTGTTAATTTAGGTAAAATAAAGGAGTGAAGTATATGAAAATAGATAAAAAATATATAGTAATAGCAGTATGCATTTTAATAGGTGGCGTGTTAACTGCTACATTAGCATTTATCGGACCAGATATTATCACAAATGGAACAATTAATCCAAATAATGTAGTAACAGGTAATTTAAAATTAAA
>ULVW01023533.1_pt1 | contig 13601 bp, 14 predicted proteins | sample 1959801 | NCBI WGS metagenome assembly ULVW01 (sample SAMEA4835796, study PRJEB28245) | human gut metagenome | biome: gut microbiome; material: fecal sample | place: Denmark | collected 2008
TAGCGGTGCTTATATGTCTTTCTTACACCATCAGCCATTGAATAATCAAAGTTGGGGATAGACTGTCCGCCGTGCTGATCGTTCTGGTTTGACTGGATAGCGATGCAGGCAAGTGCAGAATAGCTGCTGATCTCATTAGGCTCTCTGAGGAAGCCGTGACCTGTCGAAAAGCCGTTCTTGAACAGCTTGATAAGGTCAATCTGACAGCAGGTCGTGGTAAGCGTTAAAAAGTCAAGGTCGTGGATATGGATATCGCCGTCCCTGTGTGCCTTTGAATGTTCGGGAGCGAGTACATACATCTCGTTGAACTGCTTTGCACCCTCAGAACCGTACTTGAGCATGGTACCCATTGCGGTATCGCCGTCTATGTTAGCGTTCTCACGCTTTATATCACAATCTCTTGCAGCCTTGAATGTAAGATCCTCATAGATCTTCATAAGGCTTGTATTCATTTCTCTTACTCTTGTTCTGTCTGCTCTGTAAAGAATATATGCCTTGGCTGTCTTTGCATGACCGCTCTCAACAAGTACCTTTTCTACAGCGTCCTGTACTTCCTCTACAGTAGGAAGCTCACCTGATTTACCGGTGTTCTCCTCAAGATAATTGCAAACTTTCTCAGCCATTTCAGTGGCTTCCTGATAATCGTTACCGCCGACAGCTCTGGCTGCTTTATATATAGCATCAGCTATCTTCTCAACGTTGAACGGTACTGTACGTCCGTCCCTCTTCTGAATTTTAGTCAGCATTTGTTTCTCCCTCTCGTTGAAATTCCTCGCCATACCACAATATATAGTGGTGAGCGAAATACAGTTAATATTATATAGTGTCTTGCTCGGTTTGTCAATACGTCTTTTAGGAATAAGTATATAAAAATCAGACTGCATTTTTAGACAATTTGTCAATTGACTGAATGTAAACACCGATGAAAACACGGTATCACGCGCACAAAAAAACCGCCGTTTTGCTTAAAGCACACGGCGGCGTAATTTTTTCTGTGTCACAGACTCATATAGAAGTTGAGCAGTATAAGCCCAAGAACTACGTTGAAGCCGATGCCGACGCATATATACGGTATTCTCATGCGATTGGTGCGCAGGAAACCGGAAGCGATACCGATCCATACACACGACGCCATAACCGCAAGAAGAAGTATCATAATGGCGACATTGTTCGGAAGTTCATAGCCTAAAAAGCTTGTACATACAAAGCTTGCCACGCAGTTTACAAACGGCAGTATTCCGAGCGGAATTGTCGCAAGCACCCAGCGTATCCTGTCTGCTCTTGCAAACGAGAACACTATAGCACCAAGTATAAGGGTAATTACAAGACACTCTATAGCCATAATGCTCTCCTTCTTTCAAAAATTCTCTTACTTAGCCATTGAGTTGAAGTCATCAATAGCCTTTGCGTTATCGGCACAGATGATAAGTGCAACATAGTTTCCGCTCGTAACAACGTTCTTTCCGTCTATCTTATACATCTCATCGGGGGTATAATCCTTGAATGTGGCTGTCTGAGCCTCAACACGCTTTTCAAGCATAGCCTTTACATCAGCGACATCGTCAGCCGACTTGAGCTGGAATACGGCAATCTCATCCGGATATGCGCCCGATCCGCAGATGTATGCGCTGAAGCTTTCTATCTTGTCACTTGCTACATCATAATAGCCCGACATACGGTCTGTGCCTATTTCTGCCATACCGGGGAACTTGACGTCTGCCTGGATCTTAGCTGTGATTTCAGCTGCTGTGCCAGAAGCCTGAGCTGTATCGGAGGAAGCTTCTGTACTGCTTTCTGCTGTCGAACTTGCTTCGGATGAAACAGCGCTCTCTGTTGCGGATGACTGAGCGTTTCCGCCTGAGCAACCGCATATTGAAACTGCGATCATAGCGCAGATAATTCCTGCCATTATTCTTTTAGTAAAGCTTTTCATTGTTCATAATTCCTTTCTTTTATGCACATTTTCTATTAAGAATGTTTCTCAAGGAAACTTAGCATAACCTGATATGTCGAACCCATAAAGTGTATTCCGTCCATCTCATGATACTCTTCATAATAGTATCCGTCGGGAGCGGTCAGCACCGAATGCAGGTCGAGAAATTCTGCCTTCGTGCCGGATATGACTTTTTCAAGAGCACTGTTGTACTCGTTTATCGCAGATGTTGTAAGTGCATTGTCATAATCCGCTTCGGCATAGTAAGTTATAGGCGGTATTGACAAGACATACACCTTAGCTTTGCTGACCTTTGAAATATGCTGTACAAGCTCGCCCATGCAGTCGGCAAGATAATTGCCGTCAGCATATCCTACGCTGTTGGTGCCAAGCATTATATATATCTTTTTTGGGTTATTCGACTTGATCTTGCTGTCAATCGTTTTCCCGTCAATTTCGCTGTCAAGTGCGGTTGAAGGGGCAAGCCCAACCATTGCATACACAAGCGACGGGTCAAGATATCCATAGAGGTAAAGTCCTGTAGTGATACTGTCGCCAATGAACAGCGAGTCATCAAAAAATGATGTGTCAAAATCAGTCGGCGCTGTCGGCTCAGCTACGGAAACAGGTTCCGGGGTTTCTACCGGTTCTGTCGGCTCAGGCTCAAGTTCTGTGGCAACAGTTTTAGTTTCCGGCAACGTGGTTTCGTTGGTTGTAGCGACTGTAGTTACCGATGTGGTAACAGCTTTTGTAGTGGTCGCAACAGTAGTAGCACTTGTGGTACTTATTGATGTTTTCGCCGTTGTTGCGGTTTCGCTGGGCACTTCTGAACTTTCCTGTGAAGAAGTAACGTCTGCGCAACTGCACAGCGCAACTGCTATTGCACTTATCAAGGCGACTGCCGATGTTCTGAAAGCGGCTGAATATTTCATATCAATATATCACCCTGACTTTTATGACGATTGCTTCTGTAAGTAGCTGAGCATTACCTCGTATGTCGTACCCATGAAATGGATACCGTCCATCTCGGCATAGTCAGCGTCAAAATATCCATCAGAGCCTGAAAGTACGCTGTTAAGGTCGATGAATGTTGCCGAGCTACCGGCAATTACCGTTTTCAGCTTAGTGTTATAATCGGTAATATTCTTAAGTGTAAGAGCGTTCTCTTCTGACGCTTCCGCTTCGGCAGTTACGGGTGGAATAGATATTACATATATCTTTGCCTTTGTCAGTCCTGCTATCTTATCAACAAGCTCTTTCATACTTGCCGCAAGGGTTTCGTTATCAGCATATCCGACGCTGTTTGTGCCAAGCATTATAAATACCTTCTTAGGCTTGAATGAAGCTATCTTATCTGAAAGTGTAACTCCGTCTATCTCAGCGTCAAGTGCAGTAGAAGGAGCAAGACCCTGCTGTGCAAACACGTTTTCCTTATCAAGGAAGCCATACAGGCTCAGACCTGTTGAGATACTGTCGCCTATAAACAGCGATGACGAGAAGTATTCCTTGTCAAAGTCTATTGCAGGCAGGTTATCCGAAGTGCCCGAAGAATTGTCAGATGTTTCTCCCGACGATACTGTGCTCTCCGGAACCGAGCTTGTGTCTGATCCGGTAGCGGGAGCTTCTGTTTCGGGCGGCTCCGATGTGACAGCGGTGAAAGGCGGCTCGGATGATGTGCCGTCATCTCCGTTTATTATATTATAGGTAAAGAAACACACTGTACATATGATAAGAACCAACAAAAGGTTCAGGAATATCATAGACGGTGTTATTCCGAATTTATTTTTTCCTTTTTTCTTCTGTGCCAAAACACACACCTCGCAATCATACTGTATTATTATACAGCATTTTAAGAAAATAATCAATAGATAAAAACAAAAAAATCGATGCCGATAAAGCACCGATTTTTGTCAAGCTGTTTATAACTTAGTCAGAAACATAAGGAATAAGAGCTACCTGTCTAGCCTTCTTGATAGCTGTTGTAAGCTCTCTCTGGTGGTATGCGCAGCAGCCTGTTACTCTGCGGGGCAGAATTTTGTAACGCTCTGTCATACACTTCTTGAGCTTAGCTACATCCTTATAATCAATGAATTCAGCTCTGTCAGCACAGAAAGCGCAAACTTTTTTTCTTGTACGCTTCATAGGACGAACTGTTGACTTTTCATTCTTTTCTCTTTCAGCCATTGTATTATCCTCCTTATTTTGATCAGAACGGGTAATCGTCATCATCGGCAGATTCTGTAAAATCTGCATTGTTACCCTGCGACACTGTGGGCGCGGTGTTTGTTGTCTGTGCAGGATGTGCAGGTGCGGGAGCAGTCTGTGCGTTTCCGGGATAGCTCTGGTAAGGCGATGAAGCCTGTCCGCCGTTTGCCTTTTCACCCGTAAATGTTGAACGGTCAACTATAATCTCTGTAATGTATGCGGGATTTCCGTTCTTGTCGGTATATGATCTGTTCTGAAGTTCGCCTTCAATAAGTATCATACGACCCTTGGCGAAATATCTTGAGATAAATTCCGCCTCGTTGCGCCAAGCGACTACATTGAAGAAATCCGACTTTCTTTCTTCGCCCTTTGTCTGGAATCTGCGGTCTACTGCTATTCTGAAAGAAAGCACTGACGCACCCGAAGTAGTGGATCTCAGTTCGAGGTCGTTGACTATACGACCCATCATAATTACTTTGTTATACATATGTTACCGCTCCTCCTGTATACTCTGCAGACAAATTACTTGCGTACCGTTACGAGCGAACGGAGAACGCCGTCAGTGATATTGATGATACGCTCGAATTCCATAGGGAAATCAGGCTTGCAGTCGAAGCTGTAAACTACATAATAACCGTCGGTCTCGTAGTTTATCTCGTAAGCGAGCTTACGAGCGCCCCATTCATCAACGTCAACTAATGTGCCGTGTTCCTTGATCAGATCAGAGAACTTAGCAACGAGAGCCTTTACTGCATCCTCACCGTTCTTGAGTGAAAATACAACAACTGCCTCATACTTTTCGCTGAGCTTTGCCATTATAAGCACCTCCTTGTGGATTTTAAGCCCGTACTTCAGCACGAGCAAGGGATGTTGACAAAGTTGTATACTTGTCAAGCTATATTATTATAGCAAACCGAAAACGGTTTGTCAAGACTTTTTTGAAATTTTATATTTTTCCGAAAATCAGCAGGAAAAAGACCATTGCTACAGGCTGATGCAGTACATATATCCACAGTGTATATCTGCCTGCAAGCGCAAGCGGTCTGCAATGGGTCTTGTAAAAGAATGCCGGCATTTTGTTTTCAATGGCATACTTACCGGTATATGCACCTGCCAGGAATACGAAAAACCACGGCATGAGCGGAAAATAATCCATCGACTGAAAGCTCGGCGACCTGAATCCGAGCGGGAAAAGAAGTCCTGCATTGTAGATAAACTCAGGCAGCTTTATTCCGACGCCTGCCGCAGGTCCCAGATAGCCGTACATAATTCCTCTTGTTAAAAAGAAAAGCACTGCGCACACGGCGATTCCGACCGGTGGCGGAATCTTAAGGAAATATTTATCACCTATCGCATAAATCATCATAGATACGCCCATGAAGTGCAATATTCCGAACAGGATCGGCGCATTCGGAGCAAAAAACGCAAATATAAAAGTGATTATCATACCTATGAAGAAGCACTGTATGCCACGCTTTGCATTATTTCGAGAATAACGGCTGCTCATACCCGATATGAACATAAAAGCTCCTGCAAAAATATCACGAATAATATCAAACCAGCTGTCGAACATTATCGGAATGTGTATATTATAGGTGTAGTTAAGGTCGAAGCAGACATGGTACACTACCATACAGAGTATGCAGAAACCTCTTACCTCATCCATAAAGCCTGCACGTCTGTATTTTTTTACTTCTGTGCCGCTGACGGTTGCTGTATTTTCCATTTTTATCTTTCCTCTTTTTTAGTCGGATAAAATTATTATATCACTAATGCACGTTAAGTTCCATTGTACATTTTTAACAATAATCACGTCATACATATAGGTGATTTCTACAAAAACGAACTACATTTGCATATTGCAATGGACTGCTGTTTGTGATATTATATGTATGAAAAAAACAGCGGTACCGACCGCATTACGAAAGGGACGACTAATTAATGCTTATTGCAAAGATAACCGACAGCGATTTCTTTGGTGGTGAGCCTCAGTATATCGAAGATGACGCACGTTATAATACAAGGGGTGTTATGACCGACGGCGAAGGAAATATCGCTATGATGAAGATAGAAAACTCCGACTATTACAAACTGCCCGGCGGAAGTATAGAGATAACAGAAACTCCCGACAAGGCTTTTTTACGCGAAGTATCGGAAGAAACAGGCTACCCTGCCGAACTTATCGGATATCTGGGTTGGATAGAAGAACACAAGTTCAAAAGGAAATTCTGCATGGTATCTCATTGCTATGTGGCAAAGAAAGCCTCGGATAAATGCGACACAGCGGCACTTGAACGTTCTCAGGAACGTCTGGGATATAAAATAGAATGGATGCCTTATGACGAGGCTGTAAGCAAGCTCAAAGCGCTTTCACAGCAGTGCAAGGAATATCAGATGAGCTTTGTTCTTAAAAGAGAACAGCTTATTCTTGAAAAGGCAAAGGATTTGATTGTAAAGTAAGGGCAGATATGAACAACGAAAAAGAAACGGTAATCCCTGATGAAAACGAAAATCACGAAAATGACGATATGATTGCACAGGATACGGTAAAAGAAGATGAAACGCTGTCATTTAAGCCTAATGAAGATGCTCGTCCTCAGCACACCTGGACAAAAAAGCAAAAAAGAGCCGTATGGATCGCAGCTGTTGTTGCGGTTGTGCTTTTTCTTGCAATCAGTTTTCTTCTGAGCCTTGCGGGGGTTGATGTGTTCAGCCTGCTGAGCGGAAACCCTGCTATGCAATAAAGTAAATAACGCAAAGACCGCACTCGTAGTAAGGGTGCGGTCTTTTTGTATTCGGACTTATAAAATCAGACATATAAGTCCGTTACAGCCGTCATTGATAATTCTCTGTATAGCCTCCTGAAGTTTGGCTCTTGCGTCTGCAGGCATACGGCTGAGTTTATTATGAAGTCCCTCGTTTACCAGTTCGTGGAGCGACTTTCCGAAAATATTGCTCTCCCATATCTTTGTCGGGTTTTCTTCAAACTCTCTGAGAAGATATTTTACAAGTTCCTCAGACTGCTTTTCGCTGCCGACGATCGGGTTTACCTCTGTGTTGATGTTGGCAAGCGTCATATGGATAGACGGTGCCGACGCTTTGAGACGTACACCGAACTTACCTCCCTGTTTTACGATCTCCGGCTCTTCAAGGGTGAGCTCTTCAGCTCCCGGCATTACAATGCCATAGCCCGTTGCTCTTACTTCTTCAAGCGCAGTGCGCACCTTTTCGTACTCTTTCTTTATCTTTGCAATTTCGATCATACATGGCATAAGGTCGCCCTCGTCTGCGAGTTCTATACCGGTGGTTTCGCCCAGCACCTGATAGAATAAATTCTGACCGAGATTTACGGTAATATAAGCCGTTCCGGAACCGAGTTCGGTTTTATCCTTACTGCAACAGCTTATACTCTCACACTGCCCTATTCTGTCTATAAAGCTGTCGATATCTCCCATACAGCCAATATTTTCAGCCGCCTCACGAACTGAACCGAACACCTGCTTTTTGAGATAATGATCGTTGTCGAGCGATGCCAACCACTTAGGTAGCCTTATGCCGATTTCTCGGACGGGAAAGCCCATAAGTACATCTGACAGAAGCGATTTTATATTTTCTTCCGTAATATCAAGGCAGTTAAGCGGTGTAACCGCACAGCTATATTTTTCAGAAAGCCTTTCGGCAAGCCCCTTTGCCTCGGCAGATTTAGGGTCGCTGCAATTAAGTACAACGGTGAACGGCTTTTTTATACTTTTAAGCTCATTGATTACACGTTCTTCAGCAGCCTCATATTCCTCTCTCGGAATATCGGTGATACTTCCGTCAGTCGTTACCACAAGACCTATTGTACTGTGTTCGGCGATTACCTTGTGCGTTCCGACCTCAGCTGCCATATTGAACGGTACTTCTTCGTCAAACCATGGAGTTTTGACCATTCTCGGAGCTTCATTTTCGATATAACCCTTTGCTCCCGGAACTATGTATCCGACGCAATCGATCAACCGTACATTGAGATTGACGCTCTCGTCAACTGTTATGCTTACCGCTTCCTCAGGCACGAACTTAGGCTCTGTGGTCATTATTGTCTTACCTGCTGCCGACTGCGGAAGCTCGTCAACCGCTCTTTCTCTGCGGAACTCATCTTCAATTGACGGTACAACGATCGCATTCATAAACCTGCTGATAAAGGTTGATTTTCCCGTGCGCACAGGACCGACTACTCCTATATAGATATTTCCGCCTGTTCGCTCGGAAATGTCCTTATAAATTGATTTTGGCATAATTTCTCCTTATCTGCTCACATACTGTCTTATCTCCGTGCGGGAAACAAGCTTATTACTTTTAAACTATCGGTATCAGAAGCAAGCCTGAAACCTTTCCGTCAGCGACCTCGTTCTCGGCTTCTATCGCTGCCGCAGATGTGTTATAGCGCTTTGCTATATTCCAGATATCCTCGTTTTCATCGGCAAAGTACAGCTTTAACGAATAATCTTCGCATTTAGGCTTTTCGGCATTTTCATTTACTTCGACCTGCTTTATGACCTGCTCGTTATTGCAAAGATACATACATCCCTGCATAAGGACGGAACATCTCAGTTCTATGCCGTCATCGGTTATGCTGTAGCTTAACGATGAGATATTGAGTACCGGCTGAATTACGCAGTCGGCAGTGACTGTGCCTACCGAAACGGACGCTTCAAACGGCAGAGCCTTTTCTGAAAACGCCGGCTCGTTTTCCTTTACTGCTGAGATAACGCAAAGAAGCTTTCCGCTTATGCAAAGCTCACCGTTATCGCTCGGTCGGCAGATTATCTCCGACACGTCGCAGCTAACGTCGATCACACTGTCGGGTACACCGTTTTCATAAGGGATAAGCTGTTTTAAGTTAAGCGTCTGACTTATGAATCTGTGGTCGGCTTCGGTTTTAAGTGAGGCGGTAGTAAAGGACGTTTCATAAGCGGTAGAATACATATCGGCAACGGGATAAATGTTTTCCTCAAGCGTTGCGGTTATCTGAGAGCCGATAGTCAGCTCACAGCCGAATACTCCCGATGCATTGTCATCGGCGGATTTTACCGACAAAGAGCATGACAGTACCCTGAAAAATGCGTAACAGTTATGCTTTTCATCTACACCCTGCATATCCACTATCTGACTTAGCGGAACTTCGGCTTCCATAGTCTGCAGCGATGTTCCGTTGTCGTTTTGTATAAGATAAAGCGCCTTGAGCTTTGCCTCGCCTTTCAGCACAACTTTATCGGCTATTATCTTGCAATCGTTTACCACTGCGGTTGCGTCACAGCTGATAACCGCCTTTACCGTGCCGTCTATGCCGGAAACTCCGATGTCCTCACGAACAACAAACTGCTTTCCTGCCGTGAGCTTTCTTGTACAGCAGACCTTGTTCTTTTTAGTCTGTATGTTACAGCCGTCAATGTCGGTTATGATCTCAAACGGCGTTACAGCGCTTACTTTTATCTTGAAGCTCACTGCGCCTCTTACATCGATGCGTCTGCCCGAAACAGCACGACAGGTAGCATAATCTACCTTTGGTTCGATTGTTACCGAGCCGTTGTCAGCGGATTTAGGCAAATCAACAGTCTTTGAGTAGCTGTAACGATGCTCGATGCACTCCATTCCGCCGCCCTCGCTGAGATAAAGCACCGTAATGCAGATAACACCGTCACATATCAGCTTATCACCCGAAATATTGTAAGATACTATCCCGGGACGCAATGTGCACCTTAAAATCTTGAAGATATCGGGATAATAATCCGGCAGGACGTAATCAAACTCAACGCCCTGCTCCGCCTGTCCGTCATATATCACTTCCGTGACAAATACAGGCTCTTTCTTTACAGAAAAGTCCATATAATCCTCCTTTAGCTGTTTCCCTCTTGTACGGGTTTTAACACAATATATGAGGACACGGGACATAATATTACAGTTTGTCAGGGAAAAAGAAAAAGCTGTACCGAAAAGGTACAGCTCAGATTGTAGAAAAAGTATGTTTTTGAAACAAACTTCTAGCTCACTCCCCCTATCCCCCTGCCCCCTTTCCCGGGAAAGGGGGATTTTACTGGGGCTACCGCCCCTAGACCCTGTCAGGGGCTACGCCCCTGCAACCCCATTTTTAAAAATTATATAGGTTTTTCGACAGCCTGCAAATGTATTAAGTTAAGCTATCAATAAAATCCGCCGTCAACTCCGAGAACCTGTCCCGTGACAAATCCTGCCGACGCAAGATACACTGCGGCGGAGGCTACATCCTCGGGTGTTCCGAGCCTGCTGAGAGGAGTTTCCTCTATTAGTTCGTTCATCTCATCGGGCGACAGATGAGCGTTGTTCATAGGGCTGTCGATTACTCCCGGTGCAATGCAGTTTACCGTTATGCCGCTCGGTGCGACTTCCTTTGACAGCGACTTTGTGAAGCCGATAAGTCCTGCCTTGACCGTTGAATAAGGCACTTCGCATGACGCTCCGTATACTCCCCATACGGATGAAATGTTGATGATACTACCTTGCTTGCGGCTTATCATAAAAGGCAGTACCGCCTTTGTCATATTGAATGCGCCTGTCAGGTGAACATCAATCATATTGTACCAGTCAAGCTCGGTGACGTCGCTGAGTAGCTTTATCTGGGATATGCCTGCGTTGTTTATAAGCACATCGATTTTTCCGAAATCAGCCGCTATGCGTTCTACTGCAACCGACGCTTCCTGAGCGGAAGACACATCGGTCTTATATGCCTTGCAACCGAGTTCTTTTTCAAGCTGACGGGCTTTTTCGTCGGAGCTTTTATAAATTATCGCGACGTCATTTTTTTTTGCGAAGGCACAAGCCATTGCACTGCCGATAGCACCCGTGCCGCCTGTAATAATTACTGCCATAGTAATCCTTTCGATTATAAAACAGGCATTGCATTACCTGCTGACGTTAATGCAATGCCCTGCTTATTTACTTGCCTGTTACCTTTATCTCATCGCCGTCTGCGTCAACATTAATTTCAGAAACGTTTCCGTCGGCTTCAACTATGATATTGGCTACCTTATCCTCAATATCCTTGCGGACTATCCTGCGGACATCTCTGCCGCCGAACTTGCCGCCGGACGCTTTCTTTGCAACAAGGTCGTACGCCGCATCGGTTACATTCAGAGTGATATTCTTCTCACCGAGAGGCTCTTTCATCTCGCCTATCATAAGGTGAGCGATACCGTTGTACGCTTCAAGCGACAATGGCTTGAACACAACTACTTCATCTACACGGCTTAAGAATTCCGGACGTAAGAACTCGCCAAGAGCCTTCATCGCCTTATCCTTAGAAATATCCTCCTCACTCTTTGCAAAGCCAAGTCCGCTTGTGTTGAACGAAGAGCCTGCGTTTGAAGTCATTGCGATAACGGTATTCTCAAAGCTTACCGTTCTGCCGTGGGCGTCGTTTACCTTACCCTCGTCAAGAATCTGTAAGAGAATGTTCATTACATCGGGATGAGCCTTTTCAATCTCGTCAAAGAGAATTACGGAATAGGGCTTTCTGCGTACCTTTTCGGTGAGCTGTCCTGCCTCATCGTATCCTACATATCCGGGAGGCGAGCCGATAATTCTCGACACGCTGTGCTTTTCCATAAACTCGGACATATCAAGTCTTATGAGCGGGTCAACTGTGTTGAAAAGCTCGTTTGCAAGCACCTTTACAAGCTCGGTCTTACCGACACCTGTAGGTCCTACGAATATGAATGACGCAGGTCTGCGGCGTGCAGAAAGCTGAACTCTTGTTCTCTTTATGGCGGCGGCAACAAGCTCGCAGGCTTCGTCTTGTCCGACTACCTTTGACTTGAGTACGCTTTCAAGGTTTGCGATACGCTTGAACTCTGTTTCAAGGAGCTTGCTTGCAGGGATTCCCGTCCACAGCTCGATAACCTTGCAGACATCGTTCTCGGTAACGTGTACTTCCTTTATCATAGGCTCAAGCTCGTCAATACGGGCTGTATTCTTTGCAAGCTCGGTCTTTATCTCGGCTATACGCTGATAGTCTTTGTTCTCGGTTTCGGCAGAAAGATTGTTTTCTTCCACCTCAAGAGCCTTGTTTTTCTTCTTGAGCTGCTCGTATTCGGTAAGCTCCTTGCTGTTTATGCTTGCACAGGCGGCGGCTTCATCAAGCAGGTCTATCGCCTTGTCCGGCAGATATCTGTCGGTAATGTAACGCTCGCTGAGCACTGCACAGCTTCTCAATATATCATCGCTCACATAAAGTTTGTGGTATTCTTCATAGTATTCCTTGATACCCTTGAGCAGTTCAATAGTGTCCTCGATCGACGGCTCATTTGCAGTCACAGGCTGGAAACGCCTTTCAAGTGCGGAATCCTTTTCAATGTACTTTCTGTACTCGTTGAAGGTGGTAGCGCCTATTACCTGTACCTCGCCTCTTGAAAGCGCAGGCTTCAGGATATTTGCGGCATTCATCGTGCCTTCTGAATCGCCTGTTCCTACAAGGTTATGAACCTCGTCGATAAAGAGAATTATGTTACCGGCATTCTTTATCTCTTCGATAAGCGCCTTTACACGGCTCTCGAACTGACCTCTGAACTGCGTACCTGCTACAAGTGCGGTAAGGTCGAGCATATAAAGCTCCTTGCCCTGAAGTCTGAAAGGAACATCGCCGTCAGCGAGCTTCTGTGCGATGCCCTCTGCTATAGCGGTCTTACCTACACCGGGCTCGCCGATGATACAGGGGTTGTTCTTGGTACGGCGGGATAAAATCTGCATTACACGGTAGATTTCCTTTTCTCTGCCGATTATGCGGTCGATCTCGCCTTTTTTCGCCTTGGCTGTAAGGTTTGTGCAATAGGTATCGAGAAATTTTCTTTTTTTCTCTTCTTTCTTCTTGCTGCGCTTTTTGTCGTCCTTTACATCCTGCTTTTCACCGTCTGTCTTGCCGTCGGAATTTGATACGGCGTTGTTTGCGGCGGCGAAACGCTGAAAGAACGGCAATACAGTGCCTGCTCCTCCCGGTGAAAATTCATCGTCATTGTCTTCGCCTTCGTCTGTGTCAGCGTCGGGGTCGCCCTCTCCGAAAAGCATCTTGTATGTTTCTTCAAGGTCATCATCACTGATTCCCATCTTTTCGAGGTAGTCGTTTACCTGCGGAACACCGAGTTCCTTTGCGCAGATAAGACAAAGACCTTCATCACGCTTTTCAGTGCCCTGTATTGTTGAGATAAATACGACCGCCTGTCTTTTTTTACATCTTGAACAAAGCATTTATATCCAACCTTTCTTTAGGTTCTGTCTGTATTTCTGTTGTCTTGTAAGCTGTTGTCGCTTATGAGATAACAGTTCAGTCTGTCAAAAATAAAATGGGGGTTTAGCGTTGCTTGCTCTGTTGGTTTTGCATCATGCAAAACTTTTGGCAAGCAACCAAAGCATCCTTGCTTTGGGCGTAGCCCCAATGCGGGTTGTCAGTCGT
>ULVW01024785.1_pt1 | contig 13596 bp, 10 predicted proteins | sample 1959801 | NCBI WGS metagenome assembly ULVW01 (sample SAMEA4835796, study PRJEB28245) | human gut metagenome | biome: gut microbiome; material: fecal sample | place: Denmark | collected 2008
CTCAGCTGCCTATAAATTATATTTACCTTCATCGGCCGTTTTTCAAAAAAATCCCACTCCGGACAATTCTTGGAAGGATTCTATTAAAGCATTCCGACGCCTTTGCAATGCCGCGCATTAAAAAAAAGTAAAATTGTCCCGAATAATCCGCGAGCCGCATAACGCTTATTTATACAAGAGCAACCGCGCCCTCCAAGCAATGCGAAATCCCAAACGTCTCCTGCAAAGGCAAATCCTGACAAAGCGGCAAAATCGTAATTATTCCAAAACTCCTGCCGCAAGCTTCACTTGCGCGGACGTCCTTGCCGCAAACTCAGGATTGTGCGTTATTAGCAAAAGCGACGTGGAATAAGAGGAACATAAAGTCAGAAATATATCCATTACCTCAAGCCCCGTTGCCTCGTCGAGATTTCCGGTCGGTTCATCTGCCAAAATCACGCGCGGATTGTTCATAACCGCCCTTGCAATAGCCACACGCTGTTTTTCTCCGCCCGACATTTGAGACGGCAAGTGCCTCAGCCGCCCGGAAAGCCCCACACTATCCAAGAGTTCTTTTGCCCTCTTGCGCGCGGATGCGTCAAACTTTCCCGCAATGCGCGCTGCAAGCTCCACATTTTCGAGGGCGTTTAGTTCCGGAACTAGGCAGTAGTTCTGAAAGACGAACCCCATAAATCCTGCGCGCAAACGCGCCTGCTTAGAGTTAGACAAATTATCAACACGTTGTCCGTCCCAATAAATCTCCCCCGAAGTCGGAGATTCCAATCCGGCTATTACGTTTAAAAATGTAGTCTTGCCCGCGCCGCTTTCACCCCGCAGGCTTATGCTCTGTCCGCGCGCAATTTCCAAGTTTGCGCCGCGCAATACGTCTATCGTCTCTCCGTTTGGCGATTTGAAAGACTTCTTTATTTCCTTTGCACGCAGTATTATTTCATTCATTGCGCATCGCCTCCGAAGATTTTAAGCGCGCAGCCCCCAGCGCAGGTATCAACCCTGCCAAAGTGCAAAGAACCGTAGCAAATACGCACGCGCGCCAAGCATCGGCGAATTCATATTTTACGGGAAGATGCGCAAAATGATAAAACTCTATAAGAGCTTCCCTGCCGACGATAATTTCGACAATCGGCTCTCTGAAATGCAGTATCAAAACAGTGAGAGCCAGTCCGGCAAACGACCCCAACACTCCTATAAAAAAGCCCTGAAAGCAATATGTGCATGCGATTTGCAGCGGCCGCGCGCCCATTGCGCCCATAAGCCCTATTTCCCTTGTTTTTCGGAGCACTGACGTGTAAAGAGAAATGCAAATAGAAAAAGATGCCACTATAATAATTAAAACAATTATCAGCGACATCATGACCTTTTCCATTTTTATTATCCGCAAAAATGCCGCGTTATTTGTAAGCCACGTAATCGCGCGCATAGGATAGCGCAGATTTTTTGATATTTCCCTAGCCATCAGCTCGCAATCGGCGCCGTCTTTCAACCTCAAAATAACCGAATGCGACCCTTCTCCAAGGTTGTACAAGTCCCTAAGCCTGCGCAGCGAAACCAGCGCTATGTTTGAATCGACTTCAGAATAGTCGGTTGCGAGCAACCCCACAACCCTCAAACGCGCCGGCATGGGAACTTCATCTTTTTTAATTTTATTTAGCATTGTGGGAGAAAATATCTCCACCTCGTCGCCGACGCCTATTCCCATCGACGCGCCCAGCCGCTGGCCTACTATTATGGAATCGTCGTCCAAATCGTCTATATTCCCCATTTTCACAAAGTCTTTTTCTTTTATTGGAATCGCGCATTCTCCGGTTATTGTATCGTAGCTGCGCAAAACGGGGAAAGCGGGAACGTTTCCGACAAGCATCATCACCGGCCCTTGGGCGGCAAGTTCAACAGACTTAACCGCGGGATTTTTTTTGAGAGACTCAACAAGCGGCTGGGTATCGTACATGGGCCTTCCGCGGTTTCGGATAATTACGTCGCCGGAAGTGTCGCGCAATTTCACGCCAATCTGTTCGTGGAATCCGTTCATAACGCTCTGGGTTCCAAACAGCCCCAAAACGCCAAGCGCGACCCCCAAAATCGACACCGCCGCAAAAAACGACACGAACTTCCCCGACGGGAAGAGATGTTTAAGGGCAATGTACAGCCACCATTTCATCTGCTATTCGGGACGCAGGCTTGGGAACAAAATAGTATCGCGTATATTTGACGCCCCTGTCAGCAAAATGACAAGCCTGTCTATGCCGACGCCCATTCCGCCCGCAGGAGGCATTCCATACTCTAGCGCATTCAGGAAGTCTTCGTCGAGATTCTGTTTTTCCTCGCCGACTTGCGCCTCGAACATTTCGCGCTGGATAAATGGATCGTTTTGTTCAGAATAGGCCGGAGCTATTTCCTGTCCGTTTATGCAAAGTTCGAAGACATCTAGCACGCGCGGATTTTGCTGGTTGAGCTTCGCAAGCGGGCAAAGCTCGCGCGGGACTTGCGTCACAAAAGTTGGCTGTATTAGGGTCGGCTCGACTAGTTTCTCGTAAACATCGTTTGTGATTTCATGGTCGTCGAGAGCCGGATCAACCTGTATGCCGAGTTTCTGGCAAGCCTCCAGTTTTTCTTCGCGTGTGCGGCTGAACCAGTCAGGGTCCCCGGAAGCCTGGCGGACAAGGTCGCTGTATGTGACCTCGCGCCACTCTCCGCCGAGCTCTATAGTCCCGCCGTCAGCGCGCGGTATGGAAGTAGTGCCTAAAACATTCTGGCATATGGAGGAAATCATAGAGCGTATAAGTTCCATCATTCCGCGGTAGTCGCTGTAAGCTTGATAGACTTCAAGCATTGTAAATTCGGGATTGTGCCTGCGCGACAGCCCCTCGTTGCGGAATACCCTTCCCATCTCAAAAACCCTGTCGAACCCGCCAACGAGCATTCTCTTTAGGTAAAGCTCCAGCGCTATGCGCAGGTAGAAATCGCAATCCAAAGCATTGAAATGGGTTATAAAAGGACGCGCCGCGGCGCCGCCGGCTATGGAGTGCAGAGAAGGAGTTTCAACCTCGACAAAATCGCGCGACCATAAAAACTCTCTTATTTGGCGGATTATCTTGCTGCGCAGCTTGAATCGTTCCGCGGAATCGCGGTTGACGATCAAATCCAAATATCTCTGGCGGTAAATCTGCTCGTTGTCGGTCAAGCCGTGCCACTTTTCCGGAAGCGGGCGCATGCTTTTTGAAAGCATCTTGTAATCGTTTACGCGGACTGTTATTTCGCCAGTCTTAGTTTTAAATAGCTTGCCTTTAGCCCCTATTATGTCGCCTACATCCAAAAACTTTTTGAAGTCGTTGTTATAAACTCCTTCAGGGAGAGCGTCGCGGGAAACGTATAGCTGTATGATTCCGTCGCGGTCTAGAATTTTTAAGAAGCTGGCTTTGCCCATAAGCCTGTAAACCAATACCCTGCCAGCAACGCTCACTTCGTGTTCGGTGTCTTTGCCCTCCTCCAATGAATTGTCGTATGACTCTATCGCTGTCTTGCTCGTGTGGGTTTGATTCCAATTTGCGCGGAAGGGATCGAAGCCATTTTCGCGCATAGCTTCAAGCTTGGCCTTTCTGACTGCAAAAAGGTCGTGGCTTATTTCCTGTATCGTTTTCTTTTCTTCGCTCATCTCTTTTTATTTTTTTAAATTCCAAATGCGTTTATTTATATTTTTCGGGAAGCGAACGCACCAAAGCTTTTACGTCTTCGGCTTTATCCTTGGAGCAAACCAAGGTTGCGTCCGGCGTATGAACCACTATTAGGTTTTCAACCCCTACAAAAGCTGTCGCCCTGCCCGCTGCGTCGAACAATACGCAATTTTTTGCCCCGTTAAAGTAGGCTTCGCCGCCTGCAGCGTTCCCGCAAGAATCTTTCTGCATATGGCGCCCGGCGGCCGACCATGAACCAACGTCGTCCCAGTCGAAATTTGCCGGTACTACATACGCGTTGCCTGCCTTTTCCATGACGGCATAGTCTATGCTTATTTTTTCAAGCGGAGAATACTCTGCGGCTAAAATCTCGTCCAAAGATTCCCCCGCAGACAGCCTAGCCCTGATGCGCCCGAAGGCCTCCGCGCTTTTGGGCAGATTTTTTTGCAGCGCCGAGAATATGGAATCCGTACGCCATACAAACATACCCGCGTTCCAATAAAAATTTCCCGACTCAACATATTCGCGCGCCTTATTTAAATTGGGCTTTTCAAAGAACCTCTCCACCGCAAAATATTTCTCTCCCGATATCTCTAATTGCGCTCCGCGCTTTATATAGCCGTATCCCGTTGCAGGGTGGTCGGGAGATATTCCAACCGTTATAAGATTGTCGCCTGCCTCCGCTATCCTAAAAGCCGTGTTAATTGTGCGCGCAAAAGCTTCTTCGTCTCCGATTACATGGTCGGAAGGAAACACGGCAAAAGACGAATCAACTCCGTTTGAGCGCGCCATTATTATTGCGGCTGCAAGGCCTATCGCAGCGCTAGTATCTCTGCCGACAGGCTCGGATATTATTTGAGAAGCGTCTAAGTTTGCGCAGATTTCGGAAATAGCGCCGGCCTGCCTGCTGTTGGTTATTATTAAAATGTTTTCGCGGCAAACCACTTTTGAGACCCGGCGGATTGTCTGTTCGAGCAGGCAGCCATCCCCGCCCGCAACGTTCCAAAGATGCTTGGGCCTCGAAGCGCGGCTCAACGGCCAAAAGCGCTCTCCTACGCCTCCGGCCATTATGACTGCATATCTTTCCATAATCCGCCGATACTGCCACTTTTTTGCGGGTTGTCGAGCAATAAGAGCTCAAACTTCCCCAAAAAATCTGATTGACCATCGCCGCATAACCGAACAATACTTTTCCCTCACAAGCAACCTCAAATGCTGACCCGCGTGACAGTAATAAGGCATCCGAGAGAGAACCTAAAAAAATGTTCGCTCAGGCATTTGCACGCCCATCCAAATTTTGAGTTTCTAAAAGCCTCCGACGGATTTCGATTCGACGCAACAGGATTTACCGTGCTTGAAATGAACGCTCCCGCAATTTCAATGGAAGACTTCGGACGGCCCCTGCTGCTGCTCGACAGCACATGGTTTCTTCTTCCTAGGATACGCGCCAAAATTTTCGGAGATTTTATTAGCCGCTCGCTTCCGCCAACGGTAAAGACGGCGTATCCGCGGGTATCAAAGATGCATTCAGACCCCGACGGCCTTGCCACAGTCGAGGCTTTATATGCAGCTTTGAAGGCCATTGGCGACCCCGACCGGAGCATTTTAGACGGATACCATTTTGCCGAAAAATTTCTAGAAATAAACGGCTGGCTCCCCGACATTCCGCGCGCTTAAAAATATGGCATGCGCCGCGCAAAACGCATGCCGCCAGCATGGAAAGAACTTAAAACGGCGGCGCAAAAGACTTTGGCATTCAAGACAAATAAAAATTACGTTCTAAGCCGCTCAAACCCTATTTTATAAAATCCCCCTTTGCAGGCGCTGCCGCAAAACCATATGCAAAACGTTAAATTTGCATCTTATAAATTAGAAAAAATCATATATCTTTAACTGCGCCGATTATCAATCGTAAATGCCTTTTATTATGCGCGCAGGAACGCCACCGACTATTGTATTGGCGGGAACATCCTTTGCAACGACACCCCCCGCCGCAACTACCGCATTGTCACCAATAGTTACCCCAGAAAGTATTACGGCGCGCGCCCCTATCCAAACTCCGTTTCCAATGCGAATTGGTTTATGGCGCAAATTTTGGCGCTTTTCAGGATTCAAATCGTGGTTTAGAGTCGCCATTACCACGCTATGCCCGATAAGACAATTGTCCCCTATAAAAATCCCGCCCTGGTCTTGGAACTGACAGCAAGAATTTATGAAAACCTTTTTTCCAACGTGTATATTGCGCCCGAAGTCGGTATAAAAAGGCGGAAACATAGAGAATCCATCATCGACTTTTTTCCCGATTATTTTCCCGAACAATTCGCGCACTTCTTGCGGAGTATGGTATTTAGAATTCAGCTCAAACTGAATTTTCCGAGACAAATCGCTCTGGGCACGCATAAATGCAATCATTTCGTCTCCTTCCAGCGGTTTTCCGTCGGATATCATTCGTTGAAACTCATCCAAGGTCATTATTCAGCCTTTACAACAGGTTCATTATATCTCTGTTAAAAATACGCCAATCGCCGCGCCAGACATCCGTGCGCAATCCTCCTAAACTCCCGCGGCCAAACTTGAAACGCCAGTGAGAACTTCGAGCGCCCCTTAACGCGCAAGCTTCACGGTGATTAGGACCCTAACCGTGCGCCCGGTATCTCCGGAGAACTTGCGCCTTATTTCGCTATACGAACCTTGCGCGTCCAAAGGAGATTTTGGGGATTCTGGTTCCTTTGCCTCTGAAGGCAGCGACGCGTCTCCGCTTCCGCTGAAAAGAGAAGTAGCCGCAAGAGCCTCCTGAAAACTCTTTGCCTCGTCCGGGGACATTCTTGCAAACTGGAAACAGTAAGTCTTGCCGACATTCAGAATTAGATTTTTAACGCCCAATTTTTCATAGCGCTCAAAAATCGGGAATTTCGTAATGGTATTGTCGTTGTTGTTCCCCTCTGAATAAAAAGAAGAAAGTATGCGCGAATACGCATAATTGAGACGCATTGAAACAGCCTTGTCGTTGCCTTTTTCAATGGTCATCCTGCAATAGGAGCCCAATTCAACCTCCTCGACATCGCTAGTCCCTTTAGGACGGAGCTTCATTAGACGCTCGTAATTGGCATCCTCCTCGGCATTGGGTTCATACTTTTTCATATACGCGGCATATGCTGCGGCAAATGCGGCGGGATTGCGCTCGCCCTTGGAAACAACTTCGTCTAAAGCTGCGATCTGGTCGCGGAGAGTTTCGGCGCGCATCTTTATTTGCTCCGAACGCCTTTCTCCCATTGAAAGTTCCTTGCGCAGAGCCGAAAGCTTCTCCTGGGCGATTTCTATCGGTTTTTTTTCTGCGGCATTTTCTTCGGCGACCTCCGCATTTTTCTTTTCGGACTCCATTAAATCTGCAGGATCTACTTTCAAAAACTTGTGTCCATAGCCGTTTGTCCGATAACGTTTGGCCAATATTTTTGAGTCGAACCCCTTATACTGGGGCTGCCCAACCTGCATTGTGAAATTGAATCTGTCTTCTATTTTTCCGCCGACTTGGGTTTCAACAGACACGTTATATGTTTGCGCGTTTGCAAGAAAACCCGACGACAATGCCAATGCAAAAATAAAAGTTGTCCTTATAATCATAGTAAATACTGTGTTAAAAAGCCAACTGCATATCCGACCATGCCGCATTTGTCAATTATCTTTAAGCGTATGTGAGGCAATTTTACAAGCGCGCAAAAACGTAAATCTATTGCTTTTTTGGGGGAGTATAATAATTGGCGTCAAAACCTCCCGCCAAATCTTTATAGACCACATTCTCTATGGATAAATTTCGGGCCTTTAATATATTCCAAAACGTATTTACCAAAGCCTTGCGGATCTCCATTTCCCTTTGGAAATACAACGGATAGATCACGCTTTTTTTTGAGTCCAAGACAACGAGAGACTGGTTTAAGATATTGGACATTTCCCTTAGATGCTGGACGTAAGCCCTATTAAAATTCACGCGCGAGATTTTTCTGTCGCCCATAAAGATTTTGGCGCGCAATTTTGCGGCATTTGAAATTTCGGGATATTCCTTAGAAAATTCCTCCCCTATCATATAGGCAAATTCGTTCTTTGCCAACGCCTTTATCATAGCCCTATTCTGGCGCGCAAGCGTATTTAAAAGAGCGAGGTTTTTCTCCTCATCTTTCAAGTTGACCGTTGGGTTTGCCGCGATTGCTGGAATTCGGAGGAAACAGGGTTCGTACAAGAATTGCGACAACGGCATCCGCTTGCACGCATTTATATTTTTCTCCAAACCGGGAAACATTTTTTCAGATTCGGCAAACAATGCGTCTTTTTCGGCGACAGTCATGGATATTTTATCTTCGTCCAAGACGAAGGTTCCTCCGGCCTTGAACGCCACAAACGAATCGGGAGAATCGTCCCATACAATAGACGAATGCGATATTATCTGCGGAACTTCGCTTGAATACATTGAAACTTTTGATCCGTCCGCCGCCATTGGAACAAAAGTGTCGTTGACATCCATATTCAAGAGGTTCTTTCCAAGAATCTGAAGCTTGTCGAATGAGGACTTTACATTGTTTGCGTTTAAAGGCGTTGCCGTCGGTATCTTATCGGGAGCCAGAACGACGCCGTAATTATAAATTCCATATTTTGCCAACGAGCACTTCAACGTCTCATCGCCTTTTTTTATTTCTATGTCCTTAATCCCGTTTTCCAGAATCTTTGCGGAAGTCACAAAAAAATTCTTTCCGTTTAGTGAAACAAAGAATACCGGCAAATCTATGTCGCCTACGCGGGCAAAATAGACGGAATTTTCAAATATGCTTTTGATTGCCGGATCCTTTGAATTTTTCCAGTCTTCAACTGAGCAGTAAACTTTTTCGTCGGACAGGCCCAAAGGCTCAAGGTTCCCTTCAAGCACGCTGCGCAAAGCCTTCAACCTTTCCACAGGGCTTTCATATTTGGATTTTATTAATTCTTTTACTCCGTTGAATTTCTCAGGATATTCGGTAAAATTGAAATTCCTGATAGCTTCAATAGACTGGCTTGCCATAGCAGCAGAAGTTTTTGGTGACGCTTCAAAATCTTTTATAAAATTTCCGTATAGTTTGGCAAATTCCTGCGGCGTTATCCCCTGCCCGTCGTTTTGTTTTTTTATCTCGGAAATAATGGCGTACAACTCGTTTGCATGCTCCAGTTGGCGCTGGAAATCATCGGAGGATTTAGCTGCCATGCGCCGTACAATCTCATACTCTTTATCCCCCAAATCCACCCTGGTTGCCAAGTTCTTTAATCCTTCCACTGCAATCATCCGGCTAACCACGAAATCGTATCGCTGGCTGAAATCTCCGGGATACGCTTTTTCGGCAAGCTCCAAAACCTTCTTGTAGTCTCCGGAAGTTTTATCGTACGGGAGAGAGTCCAATCTGGACTTATAATTTATATTATCCGCCACCCATTGCTTTTGTTTTTCCGAATCGGAGGGAAACATTTTAGAAGCTTCGGATTTCAAGCCGATCACATACTCGGACTCCTTTTCTACAATCGAATCCTTAAAGAAATATCCGACCCCCGCGGCGACAGCAGCAGCGAAAACCAACAGTATTAAGATTTTTTTCATATGTTTTATTATTTGCTCTTTAGTCTGAACTTTACTTTTCCCATAGAATCGTTGACACGCGAATCGTCTGGGCCGGAAGCCGCTTTATTAACCTTTAAATTGGCTTTGTAATACCCTTTTTCGAAATTGTCAGACAAATCCGCATGCAGCATTTTTGGATCCATGGCGTGCTCCACCATACCTTTTAAAAGATCTTGCGTTTTTTCCCAAAGCCCAAGCTGCGCCATTGCAGTGACGCGGTTTTGATAGTAGAACGAATCAAACAAATCTTTTTTTGCAAACATCGCGCTTCCGACTCCAGTAGAGTTTATATCGTGGAGATATGAACGGTAATCGCTCATGAAAGCGCTTTTGGCAGTATTGACTTTCTTAAAAAAGCTGCCTTTGTGCTTTTCGGCAACCTTGCGGAACAAGGGATTCTCCAATGCATTGGCGTAAGTGTTTTCCAACATAAAATCGCAAACCCCAAAATTCAGCCAACGCATTTTATCGATTAACGCCAGCTGCTCTTTGTTCTTAGACGAACTAAACTTCTGCCACCCTTCTATATCGTCGAAAAACACCATTTTAAAACGGCGTTCGGAATCGCTGTTTATTGGCGCCATATAAATTTTCTTAAAATCTATATTGGAATTCCCCATAGCCTTGTCGTTGGTTCCCAATACCTTGTTTTTAAAGTAGGCAAAATCTTTATAGTCTCCTATTCTATACCCTTTCACGCCGCTGTCGGGAATCTGCGCGAAAAACCCTATTAAGACTCCGCTTTTGGAATCTATTACCAGCAGGTTTCCAAGCATATCCAAACCTAATTTCGCTTCGACATTTGCCGAATAGCGCAGCTCTCCGTCTACGAGACTGGCGTCAAAAACGATTTTTTTTGCCGTATCGTCGAACCCTAAAAGCATAACGTCAAACGTACCTTTTGAATACGCGCCCTTGCCGTCCGCCAAGCGAATGCTTTCAAATTCGGATCCCTTTGGCACATCGACTATGGCCAAAGGCGAATTTGTGGACATGTGTATGTCTCCAGTTCCCGACAGCCCTATGCGCGAGAAACTAAAAGAATCTTCACCTATCTTTTGAATCAGCAAAGATGGAACTACCAAGAAATCTTTTCCTTTAATCGATGCAAACACGCAAAAATAGCCTCCGTCGTCAAGCATGCACGGATAAAGAGACTTGTTGGCATCTACCCGGGAATCGGTTTTTTCGGACGCCAATGAAATTACAGAAGCCCCGCCGCCGGCAAGCTTTCCCTGTATGCGTTTGTCAAGCTCTGCCAATTGCGCAACAAAGTCTTCGGGATAAATGTCTTCTATGCCGCTGCGCAAATCGCCCCAGGCCGGAGAGATGGTCTTTGTCAAAAAGTTGTGGCGCGCCAAATATTGGCGCTCAAACTCTTTCAGGGCATTTTCAGGCGAGACCGCTATTTCATCCATGGCTTTGCGCCTCAAAATGTTATAGTCGCGTTCGCTCATCATTGTGGCTTTAGACTTTATAGAGTTGTAAGCGTCTATTATTTTTTGGATTGCATAAGATTGCGACACATAATCGCCCTCCATATTTTTAGAGGCGGCAGAAAGAATCTCTGCGGTTTCAGACGCGCCCAACTTGGCGCTTGAAATCGTTTGCAACATGCCAATGGCAGCAAGCTCCTGCTTTGAAACTACATCCAACTGCTTGTCGTAATCCAAAGGATATTTCCTATCGGCAAACTTCCTTATGCTTGCGGCTATTTCAGGTGATATTCCGTCGCGGACTTTCGATATTTGATTATATGCGGCCATCTGGCGCTCAACCCAAGCCGCGCGTTCCGAAACTTTTGTGGGAAACAGCTCCTTTGCTTTTTGTTCAAGCTCCAGTTGTTTGGAATCTAAGGCGCTTTCGACAGCCTGCGGTTCCGAGCCTTTTTTAAAGAATGAAGATTTCGCATAATGGATGTCGTAATAATACCATCCGCCCCCGCATATTAAAATTAATAATACCAAATAAAATTTCATAGTTATCCTTTAATATACTTGCGCCCTCCTAATGCTTGTATTTCCAGACGAGTCTGTGGAACGCCTTTCGGGGCGTGCCGAATCGTAATAGCGGGTTTTTAAATCCACGTGGAGTATGTTTGCCATATTTCCGTCTTTTATAGATTCCGCCAAATAGTTGTACATAGCTTGCCGCAGATTTATCTGGTACTGCATTTCATCGCGGTATATGGGAGAGAAAGAATCGGCGCTCTTGTACTGCAAAAGCTCCCGCCGCATTGCGTAAAGGACATCCAGCATATATTTTTTGTAGGTAGTCTCAAACGACCTCCTGTCGAGATAATCCTCCATAAGCGGGCGGCGATAGCGTTCGGCTATGTCCCGCAGGCGGTTTAAACGAAGGGATTCGCCAAATTCGTTATATTTGAAAAACATAAGGAAATCGTTGTTGTCGTCGGTAAAACGCCTTACGCAAGTCTTTTGGTCTTTCAAATCCGCAAGGGTTATCTCGTCCCATCCTTCCAGGGCGGTGAGGCGCAAGAAATAAATTTGGCTGCGGGGCTTGTAGGATGTACGCGACACCGTGCCGTCGAATTGCCGCACAAGCGTGTTGAAATCCGGGAGATTCGAGGTTTCGTGCCCTATTATTGAGCCCGTTTTCCCGCCCATTTCTATGATTCCGGGCGCATAGTATCTTATAGCCAATGACGCGAGCTTGCCGCTTTCGGGATCTATTACCATTGCGTGCTCTCCGATGTCCACGATATCGGTGACCGACACCACAGTCTTATTTACATCTCGCCCCATTCCAGTGATGCCGATTTTTCTTTTAATGCTTGGAGCCGTATCCGATGTAAGATTTAAAAATTTTTCATCCTCCGAAAATACCCTGACGTTCCTGGCGGTAAAGCCCGTTCCGGAGGGCGCTATCATATACAGCTCTTTTTTATAGAGGTCGAACGATTCTTCCGGAGACACTATTTCAATAGCCGAAAAATTGTCAGGCGGAGTGTCGGGAATCATCATTATTACGGGAAACTTATCGGAAACGTAAAATTTTGAACATACGATTTTGCCTTTGCTATTCGAAAAAACCGCCTGGGATTTTTCAGGCAGAAATTCTTTTGTGCACAAGATAACTTTTCTCCCCTTTATTTTTACGAGCACCGCCGAAGATATATCTGTGGAGCCTCCTATCGACGAATGCCGTGTAAAAACGCAGTTTCTAAAAATATCCTCGGCTTTTTCGCGCAAGGAATCTGGAGCATCCGCGACCTCGCTGGGTTTTTCCTTAGAATCCTCCTCCGTTTTGAGCACAAGCCCTTCGATATCCAAATTTTTGTTTTCAAGATATAGACGCTCTATGTTTTCAAACTCGGAAAGCTGGCGCTCAAAATCAGACGGGTATTTTTTTGCCACAAATTCTTTTACCCTATAAATATTCGCGGGCGTCATATTTTTTATTCTCTTTCCCTTCAACCGCCCCATCGCAAATCTTTGGGAATTCAAATAGTTCTTGCCGGAGTTGATATTTTTTAAAGCCTTTTCCAGTGCGTTTTTTTTAAAATCGCCTGCGGCGTCCGCGCTTAGATTCCCTGAAAATGCCGAAAGTTCAGAATAGAAATCTATCCACTTGGCAATCTGCCTAGACTGCTCGACATAGTCTCCGGGATAAAGCTCTCCAAGGTGCTTTATCGCGAACTCGTAAGCTGCCGCATTTGAATATTTCGACTTGTCCAGCGACTTCAACCCGTCTATTTGCCGCAACATATCGTTGTACGCCTTTACATAATCCTCGGGATTTTTCTTCTTTGCGCTTTCGCGAATCTCGGAAAATTTTTGCAAATCCACATCGGGAATATACGAGCTGATGGAATCAAATGCCTGCATCTGCATTTTTATCCACTCGTCTTTCGCCGCGGAGTTTCCAAGGAAATACCTGTCGGCTACAATGCCGATCCTGGCTTTAAACTCGGAAAGCTCTGGTGATTCCGATGCCTCGCTCGACGCTGCTTGCGGCGCGGCGTCCTGGACGGATTCTTCTTTTTTCTCGGATTTTTCGCAACCTGTAAAAATCAAACAAACAAAATATACTAATATTACTTTTAAAGGCTTAAACATACTTGGATTAGGCTATTTTATTTTACTAATTAATATATATCTAATCTAAAAATATTCAAGATTAATTTACAATAGAAATAAAAAAAAGCGCCCGGAAGAATCCAAACGCTTATAATTTCTAAATGCCCGGTATGATAAGATATTGAAAAATTATTTTAGAGCAGAAAGTATATCGCCGAACGGGACTTCTTTTTCCTCGCCGGTTTTAAGATTC
>ULVW01010855.1_pt1 | contig 13565 bp, 9 predicted proteins | sample 1959801 | NCBI WGS metagenome assembly ULVW01 (sample SAMEA4835796, study PRJEB28245) | human gut metagenome | biome: gut microbiome; material: fecal sample | place: Denmark | collected 2008
TTATTATTTCATATAATTCTTTTCTAATTGTTTTAATTATGAAAAAATCTTACACTTTCACTTGGATTGGGATTGTAATATGTTTACTGGGACTGTCGCCGGTAAGTTACGCCCAAGCTATCGAAATCACCGATAGCACCCCATTTTTTGAAGATTTTAACGAAATCTCCTCTTCCGAAGAAAATTTTGGATTGAGCGGTTGGACTCTAAAATCGGGATATGCGACAGGAAGCACTGCGACCAAATGGTCGGTAAATACATCAAGTTCAAATGCATGTGATGGCTACTCATTAAAAGCCGATGATGCCAGAGCTACCTCAACGGCAATATTAGTGACCCCGAAACTGTCTTTTGCCTCTGGACGAACCGCTAAAATTTCATTCTTCATGAATCGAGATACAGGTACGCGCCAGCCCAATGAGGGATTTAAAATATACGTCAACTCCATAGGCGATATTTACAGCTATGACGATGATAACAAAGTAATTATCAACGGAGACCAAACCGTTACGACTCTAAGTGAACCCATTCTTCACGCCAAAAGATACGCAGGCACTGAGATTACTAAAACCGGAATGTACGAAATGTCGGTCGACATACCGTCCGAAATGGCCGGGCAAGAGTTTTACGTTATCTTCGAAGCGATCCAAGAATATGGAAACGCCAATTATATCGACAATATCAAAATCGAATTGATATCGGAGCAACCCAAATTAATCAACGAAACGAAAAATATCGATCTGGGTATGGTGAAAGCCGGAGAATCGGTATCACAAGAATTTATACTTTCCAACGAGGGAATAAACACGTTGAATGCTACCCTTTCCGTAGAAAACGGCGAATCGTCGCCTTTCTCCGTTACTCCGACAACGACCGATATCGCTTTCAACGAACAAAAAACAATTACTGTTAACTTCTCGTCGGCAGAAGTAAATTCATTTACCGGGAAATTATACATCGACTCTAACGGAGGAAAAGACACGATTACCCTATCGGCCGAGACCTATCCGGCAACAGCCTACTACGAAACATTCGACGAACTATCCAAACTTCCAGACGAATGGGTGGTCGTTAAAAACGGAAATGAAACTACCTATTCCATCAACAGTAGTAAAGGTGTAAACGGATCAAAATGTTTAAGCGGTTCTATCGGCTCTTGGGGAGATGAATCGACCATCGACACGATATTTACCCCTGTCATATCGGGAAAAGTAACATTCGATTTCAAGAAAGCCGGAGGCTCTTCCGATGCTATTCAAGCGTATATCGTAACAGCCGACGGTACGCAGACCGCAATAAATACGGGAACAGGCTCTTCGTCATCTTGGACAACAGCCAATGTCGACGATGTACCCGAAGGATCACGCATAGCCTTCACACTGAACAATGTCTATGTAGACAACTTCATAGCATTCACTCGGCAGGAAATTTCCAAAGGCATACAGTTGGTTAAAGAAGCCAACAACAGACCAAGTAGTTGGATGACATTATATGCAGGCCCCGACAAAGCCACTCAAAACACATTGCAATTTGCAGTTAAGAACATCGGGACTCAAACAGTCTCAGCCGACAGCTATAATTTCACGACCCAATTAGTGAACGAGAACAATACCGTAGCCGAAGGCGTCTCCTACAAAACTTACATCATTAACGGAGAAGACACAACCTTATACGAAGACAATGTTATCCCCGGGCCTGAAATAGCCGCAGGCGCAGGAACTACAATCAAGGGTTATCTGTTCATTAGCAGCAATGACGAAAAAAGTAAACTATCGCTCAATGTAAAAGTAAACAACGTCGAAAATACACATTTCACCCAAGTAAAAACGGGCGATAATATAACTATCAAGCCCAATAAGGGGGATGCCTCCTTATCGGCTATAAACTTTGGATTGGTAAACAAAGCGACGACATTGGATTATGTAATCAAAAACAATAGCAACAACGGAGCATTGACCGTATCGAAAATCACAGTGCCATCGGGGTCAGCATTCTCGGTAAATGCAGCACTGCCATTGGTTATACCCAGTAGCAAATCCGATACGATCCAAATCACTTTCAATGCCGAACCGGGCATATATAACGATAATATCACGGTAGAACATGACGGTATAGGCAATACGGAATTTACCGCCTCCGGTACAATGCTATCGGCTACGGCTTTATTAGAATCGTTCGAAGGCGAAACCTTCCCGCCAATCCTTTGGGATATGAAACAAGGACTTTGGGAAAGAAATACGACGACTAAACATCATGGTGAAACCAGCATTGTCAATACAGAATCCACAGTCGATACGATCATCACCCCCTTGCTCCATCTCTCGGCAGGAGACTCTATTGCATTCTCTATAAGAGCGACCTCATCTTCTGGATATAACACAGATATTCTGTATTCCGCAGACGGAAAGACATGGAATCTGTTAAAATCTTTCGCCATTTATGGCGATTATTGGAGTGACTGGACTGAGATGGCGGCTTATATGCCCGAAGACTTTACCGAAGGTGATTATTATATCGGATTCGCCAGCAAAAAGACTTATATCGACTTGGTTTACGGCCCACAAATTGTTTATCAAGAGCACCGCATCGACATTAAAGGATTTACCGGAGAGAACAAAGGTATGGTAAACTACACTCAAAACTTTACCATCGACGTGGCTTGCTTGGGCACAGCCGGAGAAACGGCCGAAAGCTATTCGATTGCCTTGATGAACGGCGAAGAAAACATCGGCAACTACACGGTAGAACCTATGATATTGGGCGACATGAAAAGCTACACTTGTTCGTGGACCCCGAGAGCCGCCGGCGAAGCATCGATCTATGCACTGCTTACACTCGACGACGTAGTGACCTCGACCGACACGATTACGGTATCTGTTGCCGAGGAAAGCCTGATTTCTACTGTTATGATAGGCGATTTATCGACAACGGCCCCCTCTCCCAACTACAAGCACTACCTCTATGAAACACTTTACACTCCGGAAGATCTTGTAGGATTGCAAGCAGGCGACGTGATTGAAACGGTAAATATCCCCTATTACGCCACAGATGCAGCCGTAAAAGGATATCGAATAAATATCTGGATAGGCAATACCGAAAAAACGGCTCTCACTACCGACAAAATGAGCGAAGCGGACATAACAGGATTGAGCCATATCGGAGCGAACTTGCGATACGAAGCAGGAGGAAGTAAAGAATCGCCCCTATATTTCGAAATGAGACCCGAAACCCCGATCACTTACAATGGTGGAAACCTTAGCCTCATTGTCTCCGTAGACTCCACATCCTACAAATCGGGTGTCTACTTCTTCACTCAAAAGACCTCCACCAAATCGATGAAGACTTATAGCATAGACGGTAATACCAGTGCCGATTATATGGATACTTGGATAAATGGCGGATATATCCCGAAAGTGGCCGAAAATATCATGGTGATGGAACTGGGATTGGCAACCGAAGCGCCAGTCGTACACGGCATTGTAACCCGGAAAGATAACCAAGCCCCGATAGAGGGTGCAACGGTAACCATGCAATCGGGCGAAGTCATTTATACCGCTACCACCGACGAAACGGGAGCTTACAGCATTTCCGTAATGCAACCGGGAAAAGAATATGAAATGACGGTTAGCAAAGACAACTACACAGGTGTGGACGGTGTGCTCGTGACAGTAAACGAAGATACCGAACAGAATTTCGAATTAACGATTATCAGTGGAATAGACCATACGACAGAAAATGCGACGAAAATATTCACCGACCGCACGGGAAACATTCATGTCGTAGCCGATGCCGTTATCGAAACGATAAAAGTATACTCGACGAGCGGAAGCCTCTGCATAACCGAAACCCCGGCAAGTGAATCGGCCGTTATAAATGCCGGTGATCTGAAAGGTATTTATGTGGTAGAAGTCCAAACAGCAGGCAGTGTGAAGCGCGCGAAAGTAAGGCTATAACATCGACTTGAATCACATAGCGACAGGCGGAAGAACTCTGGTTCTTCCGCCTGTCTTTTTCTTTCCCCTTTTCCCTTCATTCCCCTCGAAACCGCCCTTCGCTCTGTACGCACAAGAGAGAATATTTCTCCATACAGAAATAAATCCTTATATTTGTAGAATATAGGAGGCGGTTCGACATAGTCAAATCGGAAATGTGATTTCCGTTTGCCTTTGCACTCACCTTTCGCTATATTTGCCTTACGGGTGGAAACAGGCTGCGCTTCGGCACAACCGAATAAATTTGTTTCTACTCTCGCTTTGTACTATTTTTGTAATCATAGGAAAAGAAGCCATCGATGAAACGATATGCGATCATAGTAGCCGGAGGAAAAGGAACTCGTATGGGAAACGACATTCCCAAACAATTCATCGAGATAGCCGGCAAACCGATATTAGCCCATACGATAGAAAATTTCTACCGATTCGATCCGAATATCGATTTAATAATCGTACTTCCTCAAAATCAACAAGAATATTGGAAACGGCTATGCTCGATTCACCGAATCACAATTCCCCATCTCGTTGTCAAGGGGGGAGAAACACGTTTTCATTCGGTTCTTAACGGACTATCTCTTATCCCGGACGAAGGGATTGTCGCTATCCACGACGGGGTACGCCCGCTCACGGCTCATCGCGTAATAGAAAATTGTTTTCATGTCGCAGAAGAAAAAGGCGGAGCCATACCCGTTCTTCCTCTAACCGATTCATTAAGACAAATATTTCCCGACAAATCCAGCAAGGCCGTCGACCGCACGGCATTCGTGGCGGTACAAACTCCGCAGACATTCCGGGTCGAAGAAATAAAAAAGGCATACAAGCTCCCTTATAACGACACTTTCACCGACGATGCCTCGGTGTACGAGGCTGCCGGATACATTCCCGAATTGGTCGAAGGGAATCGGGAAAACCTGAAAATAACTCTGCCGGTCGACTTGGCAATCGCCGAAATAAGATTGAAGGAATGACAGATTTAGCCGGTTTAAATATCAAATACCTTCCCGGGGTCGGCCCTAAACGCGCCGAACTCCTAAACAAAGAATTAGAGATATTCACCTATCTCGACCTGCTGCACTATTATCCGTATAAATACATCGACCGAAGCAAGACCTACAAAATAAACGAAATCGACGGTTCGATGCCTTATATTCAGCTACGAGGTAAAATCGTTTCATACACCACTCACGGAGAAGGGGCACGCCGCCGGCTCACCGCTCTGTTCTCCGACGGTTCGGGAGTCATAGAGCTCGTTTGGTTCAAAGGAATACGCTATATCACCGACCGTTACAAACCGGGAACGGAATATACGCTTTTCGGGAAACCCACTCTTTTCAACGGGAAATTTAACATCGCCCACCCCGAGCTCGACCCGATAGACGATCGCATAGACAACACGACCGGACTACAAGGATACTATACCACGACCGAAAAGATGAAAAATGCTTTCCTCAACTCGAAAGCCATACAGAAAATGGTATATACCCTTCTCTCCGGAATACAAAACCCACTGCCCGAAACATTGCCCCTTCCCATTATCTCGCGAATGCAACTCATGAGTTCGACCGATGCCCTACGCAACATTCACTTTCCGGTGACGATAGGCCACCTGAGGCGGGCAGAATTCAGGCTCAAATTCGAAGAGTTATTCTATCTGCAATTACACATTTTACGATATACCCGGTTACGGAACCTGAAATTGGGAGGATTCCGTTTCGACCATATCGGGAATTATTTCAACGACTTTTATCATCAAGTGCTGCCCTTCGAACTCACCCAAGCTCAAAAACGAGTCATCAAGGAGATTCGAGCCGATATGGGCAGCGGCAGACAAATGAACAGACTGTTACAGGGAGATGTAGGCAGTGGAAAAACATTGGTCGCGCTCATGAGTATGCTCATCGCCGTAGACAACGGTTACCAAGCCTGTCTAATGGCTCCCACCGAAATATTGGCCACCCAGCATTACGAAGGGCTGAAAAAGATGGTGGAGCCGTTAGGACTACGTATTGAACTACTCACGGGGTCGGTATCTAAAAAACGAAGAGCTCCCATTTTAGAAGGGCTCCTCACCGGAGAAATAAACCTGCTGATAGGAACCCATGCCCTTTTGGAAGACTCGGTAAATTTTGCGAATCTGGGTTTTGTCGTCATCGATGAGCAACATCGGTTCGGGGTAGAGCAACGGGCTCGGCTTTGGAGAAAAAATAAAATTCCGCCACACATTTTGGTCATGACTGCCACCCCCATTCCCCGGACTTTGGCCATGACTGTTTATGGCGATCTCGACGTATCGGTCATCGACCAACTGCCCCCCGGACGCAAACCCATACAAACACTCCTTCAATACGATAACAAAAGAGCCCAATTATACGCTTCTTTGCGCAAGCAACTACAAATCGGGAGACAAGCCTATATCGTGTATCCGCTCATACAGGAAAGCGAGAAAAGCGACTTGAAAAATTTAGAAGAAGGATATGAACACATTCGGGAAATTTTCCCCGAATATCAAGTGTGCATGGTACATGGAAAAATGAAAGCGGCCGAAAAGGAAACCGAGATGCAAAAATTCGTATCGGGAGAAGCCCGCATTATGGTGGCGACTACGGTCATAGAAGTCGGGGTGAACGTACCCAATGCATCGGTCATGATCATCGAAAACGCCGAACGTTTCGGTCTGGCTCAGCTACACCAGCTCAGAGGGCGTGTAGGTCGTGGCGCCGAACAATCGTATTGTATTCTGATGACATCTTATAAAATCAACCAAGACACCCGAAAAAGGCTCGAAATCATGGCAGAAACCAATGACGGGTTTCGCATTGCCGAAGCCGACATGCAAATGAGGGGACCGGGGGATATGGAAGGGACTCAGCAAAGCGGAATTGCATTCAATTTACAAATCGCCAACTTGGCAAAAGATGCACAAATATTGCAAGTAGCTCGCGATGAAGCAGGTAAACTGCTAGATTCCGATGAACTGTTAGAACGACCCGAAAACCAAATCGTACGAAAAGAACTAAACCGTATTTTTGAAAAACAAAAAAACTGGGGATTAATCAGTTAAATAAAGAGTTTTTACTATTTTATGTTGTAAAACATGTTTATACATAAGTGCATATAAATCAATATTTTATATAGAAAGCACAAACAAATCGACTTACTGGATACCTAAATTTTGTTAATCAACCAGAACACATTCCTCCAAAATTCATTATCTTTGAAAAGTGTGTGCAAAAATATACGCATCTTTCTTTGGTGGGCTTAATAAAAAGGCTACTTCGACTATTTATTTTAGGACGCGGCTTATGCCAGAATTAGATAAATAAAATGTATTTCGGAAAAACAAAACATTACATTCTACCTCTCCTGCTTGCATTCTCGCTAGGTAACTTAAATGCCCAGCACAATAGGAATCTCTCCACTCACCTACACTCCAAACAACACCAGGACCTCATCGCAGGGCAACAAAATATACACAAAGAAATAAACTTGGTCGATTCCATCGCCCTACTCGAAATGCTCGAAGAAGAGGAAGAGGAGTTTCCCGGTATCGATATTTATGGAGAAAATTGGGATCAAACATGGGTAAACCCATACAAAGTCCCGATAGAAAAATTGCCCGAATCCGCTACTATCGATGTCTCGGAATATTGTATGCCCATCATTGGCCATGTTACATCGAACTACGGTTGGCGACGCAGACGCATGCACAGAGGAGTGGATTTGTCTCTTCATATCGGAGATACGATACGTGCGGCCTTCTCCGGAAAAGTGAGATTAACACGATATGAACGCAGAGGATACGGATACTACGTAATCATTCGTCATGGCAACGGCCTCGAAACCATATACGGCCATCTCTCCAAATTCTTGGTTAAGCCCGATCAAATCGTAAAAGTGGGAGAACCCATTGCTTTGGGAGGTAACACGGGACGCTCCACGGGTCCTCATTTGCACTTCGAAACACGCTATTTGGGAATGGACATCAATCCCAATAAGATTTTCGACTTTGTAAATCAAGTACCTCATACCGACCAATATACTTTCAATCCGAAAGAATTAGCCAGCAGCTTGGGATACGGCAGATACAAGGGCAGTAACAACGGAGCGAAATACGTATCCTATCGAGTTAGAAAAGGAGATTCACTATCAAGGATAGCCAATAAATACGGTGTCTCGATCAGTCATCTGTGCAAGCTCAACGGGATTAAGCGAAACGGAGTATTGCGCGAAGGCAAAATCTTACGCATAAAATAAACACATAGCGAAATAACAAATTTGAGCGAAGCGTAGCGAATGGCACTGAAACAGTGTCTGTTACGCTTCGTTTTTGTGTGGTAAGGAAGCAACTGAAAGTCTCTTTACAGCCAAAAGAAGCCAGAGTTCAGTTACCACCCCATTACTGCCGTAACGGATGAAAGTTTTCGGTTAAACGCTTCTATTTCTGCGATTTGCGCAGGTTTGCATATCTGTCGGTAACTCACTGTAGCTTAATTTTGTAACCCAAAAAAGTGTGAGTTATGCGAAGTACATTCAAAGTATTGTTTTACGTGAAGAAAGGCAGCGCAAGGCCCAACGGCAACCTGCCACTGATGTGCCGTCTTACAGTGGACGGAGAGATTAAACAGTTCAGCTGCAAGATGGACGTTCCCCCACGCTTGTGGGACGTGAAAAACAGCCGAGCTTCGGGCAAGAGCGTCGAGGCGCAGCGAATCAACCGAGCCGTCGATAAAATCCGAGTGGACGTGAACCGCCGCTATCAGGAGCTTATGCAGACGGACGGGTATGTAACCGCCGCCAAGCTCAAAGACACCTATCTCGGTATCGGCGTCAAGCAGGAGACCCTGTTGAAGCTGTTTGAGCAGCACAACGCCGAGTTCGCCAAGAAAGTCGGACACAGCCGGGCACAAGGGACATTCACCCGTTATCAGACCGTATGCAAGCATATCCGGGAGTTCCTGCCCCATACCTACAAGCGTGAGGATATTCCCCTCAAGGAGTTGAACCTCTCATTCATCAACGACTTCGAGTATTTCCTGCGGACGGAGAAGAAATGCCGTACCAATACCGTGTGGGGCTACATGATTGTGCTGAAACACATCATCTCGATAGCGAGGAACGACGGACGGTTGCCGTTCAACCCCTTTGCCGGATATATCAACTCCCCCGAAAGTGTGGATAGGGGCTACCTTACCCAAGCGGAAATACAGACGCTTATAGATACACCGATGAAGAACGGGCAGCACGAACTTGTACGGGACTTGTTCGTCTTTTCGGTGTTCACTGGTCTGGCGTATTCCGATGTGAAGAACCTCACCACAGACCGCCTGCAAACCTTCTTTGACGGCAATCTATGGATTATCACCCGGAGGAAGAAGACGAACACGGAATCCAATATCCGTCTGTTGGACGTTCCCAAGCGTATCATAGAGAAGTACAATGGGATGACACGGGACGGTCGTGTGTTTCCCATGCCGAGCAATACCACCTGCAACAAGATACTGAAAGAAATCGGCAGACAGTGCGGTTTCAAGGTGCGCTTGACCTATCATGTCGCAAGACACACGAACGCAACGACCGTGCTTCTATCGCATGGCGTACCCATTGAAACCGTGAGCCGTCTGTTGGGGCACACGAACATCAAGACCACGCAGATATACGCCAAAATCACCGCCCAAAAGATAAGTCAGGACATGGAAGCCTTGTCGCACAAGTTGGAGGATATGGAGAAGAACATCTGCCGTGCCATTCAGTAACCTTAAAAGCGAATACCGATGAAAGAGGAAAGAAACATTATCACGACGGACGGGCATGGCAATATCATCATGCCGACTGATACAGCCAATGTGTGGATGTCCGAGCCGGAACTTGTCGGGCTGTTCGGGGTAATTGCCCCTACAGTCCGTGCAGGAATCAGAGCCGTTTACAAGAGTGGAGTTCTGAAAGAATGTGACACGAAGCGTTATCTGCGTTTGGAGAACGGCTACGGGCTGGACGTTTACAGTTTTGAAATGGTTGTCGCCCTCGCTTTCCGTATCGGCTCATGCGGTGCGGAAAGGCTGCGCAATGCCTTGTTAAAGAGGATGTACCGGCAAAAAGAGAAAATATGTCTGTTCCTGCCATCATCCGGGGGTGCGTATTGCTGTTAGTGCGTACCCACACACGAAACATGTGCGACCGTTTCCGTCGGAAGATACACCGTTATTCTGATGAATTGTTGAATATAAGTATTAAATATGTGATAATAAGCAATATACATTCTCAACAAAAACTCAACAATAGAAATCGGCTGTTGAGGACGGCAGGCAGGAACACTTGCCTTTTCTCTTTTGGTTAGTACTTTGTTGAGAAGTTGTTGAGCTGTTATAATGGTGAATATCAATATCATATATACTCTATTCATCAATTCAACGGATTTTCATCTGTCATCAATCCGGCAGGGAAACGGAGATAGGGAGAATTTCCATTTGCAGCAACCGGAACAGCCGTTCCCGTTTTCAGAGGCAAAGGTAGCATGGGGCTTCGGTGTCGGCAGCAAGGTCAGGCGGCTACGCCGTCATGGGAACAATCTCCACCCTCAACTTCGGGTAGTATTCTTCCCATGAACCTTGTATCCGACAGCCCCAAGCGGAAGAGCCTCTGCAAACGGAAACGACCGCCCCGGCAACCGACGACGAAAGGGAAAAATAACAAGGGGAGTTTGTGACGGCTGCAATGTTGACAGATTACCGACTCTCTGTTCACATTGTCATGTATGCAAAGTTGGTAAGCAAGGCAGGCAAAGCAAGCTGGCAGGGACGGACGGCGCACGGGTATTTGCGGACAGAAAATACCATAGCTTATTAGGGAATTTTCCGAGCCGCATTGCAGGCAACGCTGAAAATTCCCCAATAAGGCAAGGGGCAAGCCCCTCTGCACACCCCATCGGGAACGGCTTTTTGCCGTCCCCGAAGATACGAGGAATCATTGTTTCACAAGCTAAAAAAGAAAGGAATTTTATATGGGATTTGTAGTATTACACATGGAAAAGGCGCACGGTTCCGACAGCGGAACGACCGCCCACATCGAGCGTTCCATCATACCGAAGAACGCCGACCCCACACGCACGCATCTTAACCGAAAACTCATCGAATACCCCGAAGGGGTGAACGACCGTTCGGCGGCTATCCAAAGGAGGCTGGAAGAAGCCGGGCTGACACGCAAAATAGGCAGCAACCAAGTCAGGGCAATCCGCATCAACGTGTCGGCAACGCCCGAAGACATGGAGCGCATCCAACGGGAGGAACGGCTGGACGAATGGTGTACCGACAACCTGCAATTCTTCGCCGACACGTTCGGCAAGGAGAATATCGTGGCGGCTCACCTGCACATGGACGAGAAAACGCCGCACATGCACGTCACGCTCGTCCCCATCGTCAAGGGAGAACGCAAGCGCAGGAAACGGGAGGAGCAGGCGAAGAAACGCTACCGCAAGAAACCTGCCGACAGCGTGAGGCTGTGCGCAGATGACATCATGAGCCGTCTGAAACTGAAATCCTATCAGGACAGCTATGCCGCAGCGATGGCAAAATACGGGCTGCAAAGGGGTATTGACGGTTCGGAAGCGAGGCACGTTTCCACACAGCAGTACTACCGTGACATAAAGCGTCAGACGGAAGAACTGAAAGCGGAGGTGACGGAGTTGCAGGAACAGAAAGATACGGCACGGGAGGAACTTGTACGGGCGAAAAAGGAGATACAGACCGAACGGCTGAAAGGGGCTGCGACGACCGCAGCCGCCAACATCGCCGAGAGTGTCGGCTCTCTTTTCGGGAATAACAAGGTCAAGACGCTGGAGAGGGAGAACACAGCCCTGCACCGTGAGGTAGCCGACCACGAGGAAACCATCGAAGCCCTGCAAACACGGATACAGACCTTGCAGGCAGACCACAGCCGCCAAATGTTGGATATGCAACAGAAGCATATCAACGAACTGGCACAGACAGAAACAAATCTCAAACGTGAGATTTCACGACTTACGGTGTTGTTAAACAAGACCTTGAAATGGTTTCCGCAAATCAAAGAAATGATTAACATTGAAAGATTGTGCCTTGCTGTAGGTTTCAATAAAGAACAGACTGCAACATTGCTGACTGGTAAACCCATTGAGTACAACGGCGAGTTATATTCGGAAGAACACAAGCGGAAATTCATGGCAAAAGATGTTAAAGCCAAAGTATTCTCTGACAACGGTAAGTTTATCCTTACGATTGACTTGCGACCCATCGGCGAATGGTTCAGGGAGCAGTTCGAGAAACTAAGGCAGACCATACACCAACCCATTATACAGCAACGGAAAAGCAGGGGGATGAAATTGTAAAAGCCCCCTATTCCATTGAGGCTGGCAAAGAAATACATTACAAGATAAGCGATTATCGCAGCTTTTTTATTACTTTTGCGTTTGGATTGGGGCGACCCTTTCCAAGACATGTTAGAAAAGAAAGAAGCGTTATGCTTATCTTGTAAAGTTGAAACCTGAGAAATTTCGAATTTGATACAAGAGGTAGCATAGTGGTTCTCACGCTATAGCGTGGGCTGCTATCACCATATTAGTATCAAAGGTTTTCTCAGGACCTCAACTTTAGATGTGGCATTTGCAGTTCCACGCTTGAACCAATAATAATTATGTATAACCCTGATACAAAGGCCAATGATGAGGTCCTATCTACAAATTGATACCATAATGTTCCCGTTATTGTCAATGATTCAAACACAATCAAGGTCGTTTATAGGAATAATCATAGTCCAAGAATAGGAGTAATAAACTTCGAGTTTTTATTGCTTAGTAAAAATGGTTTTAATCTGTAACATTAACGTGAATATCGTATTCGTCTTTTTTGTCTTGAATCTTTTTAACTTCATTAATCCAAAAGCTAACATTGTTAATAAAACTATCCCATCTAACCATATGTATGTAACTGACATAACCACGGTAAACATTATCGCCAATATTGCAAATTGAATGTGTTTTCTCTATTTGATTAAACATATTCGCTCGTAAAACTTTAAATAGTTTATTTGTATGCCATAACATACATCCTGACTGACAGCATCTCTTCGGTTCGAGCATATAATCATACCTACCGTTAATATCAGGAAGAACGACTGCCAGTATACCATTTCTTCTGCTGGTTCTGTCATTTCGAGTTGTCTCTCTTAGAGAATAAGACACTTCCCAAGGAATCCATTGATCATCTTCGCTTTTATTTAATTCTTTCATATTAGGAGAAATAAGTACAATAGTAATGCTACTATCAAAAATTTTGTTTCTTAATTTTGACTCCACAGTGGAGTCTTTAAAATTGGATAGATCCTCACCATCTAGTTCTCCTTTATTAATGTGATCATCATCTTCAAGCTTATCCTGTAGCTCATCAACATAGTGACGAACTTTGGTTGATTCGTACCAAGGTGTTCTTTCAAGATGTTCCACAGAAGTATCACCATATTTATATGATATAAAAATCTTATGTCCCATGATTATTTATAAATTAAGTCACTAGTGTCCGGAGAAAAATTCTCCGACAAGGGTTTAAT
>ULVW01050181.1_pt1 | contig 13487 bp, 14 predicted proteins | sample 1959801 | NCBI WGS metagenome assembly ULVW01 (sample SAMEA4835796, study PRJEB28245) | human gut metagenome | biome: gut microbiome; material: fecal sample | place: Denmark | collected 2008
ATAATTTTCCAACATATCTGCCTCCAGAACCATATTCACGAGAAATAGTTATTACAATTTTTTCTGGTAACACTTTTTCATCTTTTATAATGTTTTTACTAACTATTTCATTAACCACAATATTACTCTTCTTTTCTTTAACCATAAATATAGCAATAATAAATGCTATAATATCTGCTATTAAAGCTGCCCAAAGCATTCCTGTAATTCCATAAAGTTTAGCTAAAATAATTAAAGATGGAATAAATAACACAACATCTCTCATTACAGAAATAAACATTGACTTAAATGATTTTCCAATTGCTTGAAGATAAATACTACAACTCTTAGTTATGTAAATAAATTCTAAAACATAAAAGTGCATATTCATTATATAAATCTGATTCACTACCAAAAACATTAATTATATATTGAGGAAAAAACTGAAAAATGATAAATGAAATTATACCTACTCCCAAATTAATTTTCAAAATTAACTTAAACGTTTCTTTAACACGACTTTCATTCCCAGCTCCATAATTAAAACCAATTATAGGTTGTCCACCAATAGATGTTCCAATTATCAAAGCAATTACAATCCCAAACACTTTCATGACAATGCCAATTGCTGATAACGGAATATCTGCTCCATACTTAGACATCGCCCCATATTTAACAACTAAATTATTACAAACAGCAATTACTAATACAATAGATATTTGGGTTATAAAACTTGATATACCAAGCAGCATTTCATTTTTAACAAGTTTAAAATCTAATTTTAAAGATTCATTATTCAACTTAAACTTTTTAGGTTTAATAAAATAAATACAAGTAAGAATAAAGGTAACAACTTGACCAACTACCGTAGCAATTGCAGCTCCTTTTACACCCCAACCTAAAGAAAAAATAGCGATTGGATCTAAAATAATATTAAGTATTGCCCCACTTAAAGTAGCAATCATAGCATACTTTGGACTTCCATCTGCTCTAATTGTACCATTTAGCCCTTGACCAACAATATAAAATGGTAAACCAATTAAAATTACACTTAAATATTGATTTGCATAACTAAAACTAGCTTCAGTTACCCCAAATAAATGTAATATTTCATCTTTAAAAAGAAAACCAATACCAGTTAACAATAAAGAAACTACAATTAAAGTAACTACAGACTTTTGGATACCTTTTCCTTATCACCACTTCCCAGGGATAAACTAAATAAAGCTGATGCACCATCTCCAATAAGTAATGCCAAAGAAAGTGCTATAACAGTAAATGGATATACAACATTAGTAGCTGTATTTCCTAAATAACCTACACCCCAACCAATAAATATTTGGTCAACTATGTTATATAAAGCTCCAACTAACATAGAAATAATACACGGAATAGAAAAATTAAGCAACAATTTACTAATCTTATCTTTTCCTAAATCAAAATTTTTCATAAAATCAATCCTTTCTTGTGCAAAAAAATAAGTAACATAAGCCTGGACTTACGTTACTTAAAACTACACAGCAAAATCAATTATAGCACAAAAAAATTTTTTATGTAAGCAAAAATTTCACAAATTTAACGAGTTACTCCAGCTAATTTTTCATAATTTTTTCTTGAAAGACCAAATATAGAATTAAATCTACCTGTTTTTGTTATTAAACTTTCTCCTTGACTTTCTATATACTCTTTTCTTTCCATTATTTCATCTAGTGTTAATGTTAAAATAGATGCACTTTTAATAACGTAAGAAAGTAAACCTAAAGAATCCAAATAAGGTAATACTTTTTGTAAATGTTTTACATTTTTATTAACCACCAAAGAAACTAAATATCCTTGACCATAAGTACTTTTTACATAATCAATTGAAGCCTGTATTTCTTCTGCATTTTTAGTAAATATACTACCTGTTATTGGTATATTAATTTCTTTACAAATCTTAATTATTTGTTCTATTTCATTGGCTGTTTTAAAAAACACACTGCCTGTTATTGGTATGTTATTTTCTTGACAAATTTTAACTATCCTTTCTATTTCATCTGCTGTTTTTAAAAACACACTTCCCGTTATTGGTATGTTATTTTCTTGACAAACTTTAACTATCTTTTCTATTTCATCCGCTGTTTTTAAGAACACACTACCTGTTATCGTTATGTTATTTTCTTGACAAACTTTTATTATTTGTTCTATTTCATCTGCTTTTTTTTGGAACAAATTGCCAGTAATCGTAATATTATGTTCTTGACAAACTTTTATTATTTTTTCAATTTCTTCTGCTGTTTTTTTAAACACACTGCTTATTATTGGTATATTATTCTTATTGCAAACTTTTATTATTTTTTCAATTTCTTCTGCTGTTTTTTTAAACACACTGCCTGTTACTGGTATATTATTTTTTTTGCAAACCATTATTATTTTTTTAATTTCATCTGCTGTTTTAAAAAATACACTGCTTGTTATCAGTATGTTATTTTCTCGACAGACTTTTATTATTTTTTCTATTTCATCTGCATTCTTCTGAAACACACTACCTGTTACTAAAACATTATTTTCTTGACAAACATTAACTATCTTTTCAATCTCATCAGCAGTTTTTATAAAAACATTTTCCGTTATCAAAATATTATATTTTTGACAAATAGAAATTATCTTTTTTATTTCATCAGCATTTTTTTGAAAAACGCTTCCCGTTATAGGAATATTATTTTCATTACATATTATAATTATTTGTTCTATTTCATCAGCAGTTCTTCGAAAAACATTTCCCATTATAGGAATACTATTTTTTTTGCAAACCCTAATTATCTTTTCAATTTCATCTACCGATTGTCGAAACACGTTGCCAACTATCGGAATATTATTTTCTTCACAAATCTTAATTATTCTTTCTATTTCATCTGCTGTTTTAAAAAACACATTTCCAATAACAGAAATATTATATTTACGACAAATTGTTAAGACTTTTGATATATTCTCTACAGATAAAAGAGATATTGCAGCTGAAATCACCAATGACTTATCATTTAATATTTTTTCTATTTGTTTAATTCTATCAACATTAACACGTAATATTGAAGTTGTTCTATTTATATACTCAATTCCATAATTATCTAAAATATACTTATAAGTTTCCTTTAAATCACTAGGATTTGCACATAAAACATGTAATGTAGTTTCAACATTACTTAAATTAACATTACTATTTTTTAAAAATTCATAATTTTCTCTGATATTTTGTGTGTTATAAAAAAGTATACTCGGAGCTTTTTCTATATTTCTAGGACTAATTTCACATTCACGTACTAAAAACTCAAGAACATTTTTAATCTCTTGATACTCACCATATGTTAGTACATTATCATTTTTTCTTACAACCTTACTTGCATCAACACCATATTTGCTAAGCAATTCATCTAACTCATAACTTCCAATCATAAATTCACCTGCATACCACGTAATTTTTCATAATTTTTTCTTGAAAGACCAAATATAGAATTAAATCTGCCTGTTTTTGTTATTAGACTTTCTCCTTGACTTTCTATATACTCTTTTCTTTCCATTATTTCTTCTAGTGTTAATCTTAAAATGGATGCACTTTCAATAATGTAGGAAAGTAAATCTAAAGAATCTAAATAAGGCAATACTTTTTGTAAATGTTTTACATTTTTACTAACCACCAAAGAAACTAAATATTCTTGACCATAAGTATTTTTTACATAATCAATTGAAGCCTGTAAGTCTTCTGCAGTTTTAATAAATATACTTCCTGTTATTGGTATGTTATTTTCTCGACAAACTTTAATTATCTTTTCTATTGCATCCGCTGTTTTTAAGAACACACTACCTGTTATTGGTATGTTATTTTCTCGACAAACCTTAATTATTCTTTCGATTTCATTTGCTGTTTTTAAGAACACGTTACCTTCAATTGGAATATTATTTTTTTGACAAACATTAATTATTTGTTCTATTTCATCTGCTGTTTTTTGGAACACACTACCTGTTATTGATATATTATTTTCTTGACAAATAGCAATTATCTTTTTTATTTCATCAGCATTTTTATGAAAAATACTTCTGGTTATAGGAATATTATTTTCTTTGCAAACCTTTATTATTCTTTCTATTTCATCTGCCATTTGTCGAAATACGTTGCCTTCAATCGAAATATTATTTTCTTGACAAACTTTAATTATCTTTTCTATTTCATCTGCAGATTTTCGAAATATACTGTCTGTGATTGAAATATTGTTTTCTTTACAAACTTTAATTATCTTTTCTATTTCATCCGCTGTTTTTAAGAACACATTGCCTGTAATTAAAATGTTATTTTCTTTGCAAACTTTTACTATTCTTTCTATTTCATCGGCTTTTTTTATGAACACACTACCTGTTATTGAAATATTATTTTCTTGACAAATAGCAATTATCTTTTTTATTTCATCAACATTTTTTTGAAAAACACTTCCCGTTATAGGAATATTATTTTCATTACATATTATAATTATTTGTTCTATTTCATCAGCAGTTCTTCGAAAAACAGTTCCCATTATAGGAATATTATTTTTTTGACAAACTTTTACTATTCTTTCTATTTCATCCGCTCTTTTTTGAAACACACTGCCTGTAATCGAAATATTATTTTCTTCACAAATCGTTATGTCCTTTAATATATCATCTATAGATAAACGAGATACTGCAGCTGAAATCACCAAAGACTTATCATGTAATATTTTTTCTATTTCTTTAATTCTATTAACATTAATGGCTAATATTGATGTCGTTCTATTTATATACTCAATTCCATAATTTTCTAAAATATATTTATAAGTTTCCTTTAAATCATTAGGATTTGTATATAAAACATGTAATGTAGTTTCAACATTACTTAAATTAACATTACTATTTTTTAAAAATTTATAATTTTCTCTGATATTTTGAGTGTTATATGAAAGTATACTTGGACATTTTTCTATATTTCTAGCACTAATCCCACATTCACATACTAAAAACTCAAGAACATTTTTAATTTCTTGATACTCACCATATGTTAGTACATTATCATTTTTACTTACAACCTTACTTGCATCAACACCATATTTGCTAAGCAATTCATCTAATTCATAACTTCCAATCATAAAAATCCCCCTTTACAAAAGTTCATCAAATAAACTAATATCTTCTTCTATCATTTCTACATAATTAGTACCAAGTTTGTTTATCAGTTTATTCATTTTAGTCTTAAACTCGTTATGTTCACATATAAAAGCCATTACCTGTCTTTCAAATATATCTTCCGTATCATTAAAGCCAAGCAAATAAAAATATTCGACATTTTTCATAACATCTTCTTTCATATTATAAATACTATCAATTACACTTTTTCCATAAATTTGTTCAATTTTATCAAAGTTAATATCCATTCTTCTTACCTTCTTTTCTAAGTACATTGTATCAAAAATAATGTAACTACGCAATAAAGAAAATCTGTACTATACTACAAATTTCTCTTTATTAATTGATTCAACTCAACAGCATATTCCATTGGAAGTTCACTTTTAAATTCATCAATAAAACCTAAAACAATTAACTCCGTTGCTCTTTCTTCTGGAATACCTCTACTCATCAAATAAAATAATACATCATCACTAATTTTTGATACTGTTGCTTCATGTTCAATGTTACTTGTAACATTTCCAACTATATTCGTAGGTATTGTATCAGACATAGATCTATCATCTAGTATTAAACTATCACATTTTACCATGGCATCACTATTTAAAGCATTTTTCTTTATTTCAACCTTACCACGATATGTAGCATTTCCACCATTTCCTGCAATACTTTTAGAAACAATATTACTTTTTGTATTTTTTCCAATATGAATCATTCGAGCCCCACTATCTTGCTCTTGTCCACTCTTAGCAACACTAATTGTTATACACGTTCCCCTAGAATTATCTCCTTTTAAAACACAACAAGGATATTTCATAGTTACTTTGGAACCAATATTTCCATCAATCCATTCCATAACCCCAGATTTATCCACTAAAGCTCTTTTTGTAACTAAATTATACACATTTGTTGCCCAATTTTGAACCGTTGAATATCTACATTTGGAATTTTTACCAACATAAATTTCCACAATCGCTGCATGCAAGCTCGATTCACTATACGATGGTGCAGTACACCCCTCTACATAATGCAAACTAGAATTATCATCTACAATAATTAATGTTCTTTCAAATTGTCCAATATTTTTACTATTTATTCTAAAATAACTTTGTAAAGGTCTATCAAGAACAGTATTTTTAGGAACATAAATAAATGAACCTCCACTAAACACCGCTGCATTTAAAGCTGCAAATTTATTTTCAGTGAAAGATACAATCTTGCCAAAATATTTTTTAACTAAATCAGGATATCTTTTAATAGCATCTTCAATTGATGTAAATATTACATTTTTCTTTTCCAACTCTTCAATCATATTATGGTATATTACTTCACTTTCATATTGAACGCCCATACCCCCAAAATGTTTTTCACTCTCTAAAACACCAACACTATCAAGTTCATCCACAACTGGTTTTAAAATATTATTCCAATTATTCTCTAGCTTTTTATCTGCTTCATTATTTTTATAATAAATAACATCATCAAAATTTAAATTAATTTTCGGACCAAACAGAGGCATCTTTTGTTCCACAAAAGACTTATATCCTTTTAACCTATAATCTAAAACCCAATCACTTTCATTTTTTATTTCAGATATTTTTTTTACTTTTTCTTCACTTAAACCAACAATTTCCATCTTACTTATCTACTCCATCAAGTATTTTAACAGCACTCTTACTTGATAAAAGTGCACAATTTTTTCTAGCCGGTTGCATATATATTTCATCAAAAACATTAAGTTCTCCAAGGACTTCAGAATTATATTTTTCTTCATTAATCATATTTTGATAATTACTTATTATTTCTTTTGCTTTATCTACACTTTTGCCAATCAAACTTTTAACAATTATACTTGTTGCACTTGTACATATTGCACATGCTTCCCCATCAAAACAAGCATCAACTATCTTACCATCTTCTATTTTCATCATTAAATCTATATTATCAATACATGAATCACTCCTTGTATTAGCTTTAACATAAGATTTATCTTCTTTTAAACCTCTATTCGTAGGATGTTGATAATTATCAAGTATAATCTCTCTTTTAGTTTCTTTATCCATTAGATACCTCCATTATTTTATTCATAAACTCCTTCACAATCATTTCTTCTTTATTACCATTACCAATTAACAATGCCTCCATCATTAATTTAGTAGCATCTATCTTACTTATCCCCCTACTCATCAAATAAAACATTTTATCTTTATTAAATTCTCCGATATATGCTGCATGCTTAGAAAATGTATCATAATTTCTAATAAGTAAATTAGGTTTTATCACTCCAACTCCATTACTTAAATTAACTATTTGATTTTCTTCTAAGCAACTTACTTTATATGCTTCTTTTGGCACAATTCCTGTTATATCAAACTCTAACACACCATCTAGTACATTAACACCATGACATATTACTTCACTACTCGTATTACCAAATTTATGTTCCACCTTAACACTACACTTATTACTTTTATATCCCAATATGCCTAAGTGATATTTTACTTTAGCAAACTCTCCATTTAAATTAATATTTACAGAAACATTTTTATCCACAATATAATGATATATTTCTAATGTTTCATTTTCTTTTATATCAAAATTAATATTCTCATCATTAATATATATAACTTTATTCATTATAACCTACTTGTTCAGTTTCTAATGCCAAAGACATATCACCAGTTTTAACGATTTTGCCATTTTTCATAATATGAACATAATCTGGTTTAATAGCCTCAAGTATCCTTGGATAATGTGTAATAATAAGGATTGATGTATCAGGAAACTCATTTTTATACTCATTTATATTTTCACAAACTACTTTTAAGGAATCAACATCTAACCCAGAGTCAATTTCATCTAAAATAATAAGTTTAGGTTTTAATATCTTTATTTGTAACACTTCATTTTTCTTTTTTTCACCACCAGAAAAACCAGCATTTACATCTCTATGAATCATATCACGAGAAAAATTTAAATCATCTAAAGATTTATTTACCTCACTAATAAAATTAAAATAATCAATATGATTACCAGTTTGTTCTTCATAAGCATTTTTTAAAAATTCACTATTTGTTACGCCATCAACCACTGTTGGATCTTGCATTGCCAAAAATATCCCTGCTTTAGCTCTTTCATCTACACTTAACTCATTTAATCTTACATCATTAAATATAATATCTCCATCTAAAACATTAAAAAGAAAGTGTCCCATTATTGCTTTAGAAAGTGTAGACTTTCCTGTTCCGTTTGGCCCCATTATTGCATGTATTTCTCCAGCTTTAATTTCTAAATCTAATCCATTTAAAATCTTTTTATCCTCATTATTTAAACTAACAACTAAATTTTTTATACTTAACATATTTACCACCTTACTTATTTATCTTTTCAACTAATGTTATTACTTCATCAATTATTTCTAAATTATTATTTTTTATATTATCAACCATACACCCCTTCATATGGCTCGTTAAAATATTATTACCTAGACTTTTTAAAGAATGCATTGATGCCGATAGTTGCATTATTACTTCACTACAATATCTATCATCTTCCACCATTTGCTTTATTCCTCGAATCTGTCCTTCGATAACATTTAATCTTTTTATAATATTTTTCTTTTCTTCACAACTTCTATGTTTATTTTTCTTACACATTTTACATACTTCGTGCATACTTCTTCCACCCAAAAGCATTATACACCCTAGGGGGGTATAATGTAAAGATTTTTTAACAACAAAAAAAGTTCGTAACTACGAACCTTTTATCTTGAAGAACCATAATTTCTACTATTTTCAAATTGTAAATATTCAGCATCACTAGCTATAGCTCTAACAATCTTGTTTCTTGTCCAAACTTCACTTTCTTTTTTATTAACAATACCAACCACATTCATATTTCTTAAAGGAACTTTAAATTGTTCCAAAGCAATTTTTATAGCTTGCATCATATAATCAGTCTCCTCTTGTTTAACAAAAAAGTCAAACCCTAAAAAATCAGGTCCTCCACAACGAACATCAACTGGATCATTTACTACACAATCAACAGATATATGAGAACAAGAAATCATTTTTTCATTTTTCATACCCAAAATCCTCCTTGCGCTATATAATAGCACAAATTAAAATTTAAAACAAGTTTTTTACAAACCTTCACTTGCATAAATAAATATTATCTTGTATAATTTAGTTACGCCGCTATAGTATAATGGTATTACAAATCCATGGTAAGGATTAAATCAGTGTTCAATTCACTGTTGCGGCACCATTAAAAGATTTAAGTCCGTATCTACGGGCTTTTTTAAATTTCTAAAAACCAATTGAAATAAATGGATTTTTAGTCATAAATTTGTTAAAATATATTTGGAAGTGATTTTCATGTACATAAATAAGATTATTGAGCTTTTACAAAAATATATAAATGATTATGAAGCAAAAAAATATGAACTAGAAGTTTTAAAAACAAAAAAACAACTTTACGAAGAACTTATTCCTCTACTAGAAAATAAAACAGAACTAAATGATAACAAATTATTTATAAGTGTTCTACTTAGTAGTATATATAATAATGAAGAATATAATATAGAATTCTATAAAGCCCTATATTCATACAATCAAAATGATGTAATACCTCTGGATTATCTTGATATCAAAATAAAACAACAATACAAAAATACTGTTGAAAAAGCCATATCTTTAAAGAAACAACTCAAAAATGCTTATTACAAATTTTCAACAGCAAAAAAAGTGCGTTTTCCACTTCAAAAAAGAAAACCATTATTTGACCAAAACTTTACATTCAAAAATATTCAAGCAATAATTTCTTACTATGCTACAATGGGAGAAATTTCTGAAAAAGATGAAATTTTACTTAACAATGAGTTAGAATTTTACAACAATAATATTATACCAACACAAAATCAAGAAAAAGAATACAAAACTAAAGAGTATAATGAAGTTCCAAATATTTTAGATAGTGGTTTTGAAATGTTTGATCTAATTGAAGTTAATTCCAACAGATTAGAAACAATAAATAGTTATGTTAATGATTTAAAATCATATATTAGCCAACTTAATATTGATGAAATAATACCAGTTATTGAGTCTTATCAAAAATACAATTTAGAAACCAATGAGTACAATTATATTGTCAATGAGATATTAAAAATGTTTTTATTCGAAGCATTTGATTATTGTAAAATTCTTTTTGATATAAGTATATATAGAGACAAAGAATCAAGATATGAAGCAATCCAAACATATAATGAATACTTAGATAAATACCTATTAATAAGGGATTACTACAATAAAATTACAGACATAGAATTAAATGATGAAGTTGAAAGTTTAGAGGAACCCGAAGAATTTTATGAACCAATAGATGCAATAAATCCACGCCGATTAATATTCTCTCACCCAGCTAGTAATCCGACAAAATCTAGATTAATCGATGATTTAAAAGATGTACCAGAAGAATATTTTGAAAGAGTCCAATCTTTATTAGAAAATTTTATAGTTCACAAGAAAAAATTTAAAAGTCTTACAACTAATAAACCAGGCTTCATGGAATTAAAAGATGACCAAGTTAGAATTGTTATGAAACATACTGCTAATAATATTTATTGTGTAATGGGAGTTTTCGCTAAAAAAGCGAACAATGACAGAAAAATGTATCGAACAATGTGTAATAGAACTGTTACAGATATAATAACAAAAGAAAAAGAAAAGCAAGAATTAGCTTTAGGTGAATTAACAATGCAAGAACTAGCTAGAATTGTTAAAGAAAAAGCAAGAAAAGGTTCAAGATAACACAACTAAAAAGGAAACCCAATCGTTTCCTATTTTTTATACATTTCTTTAGTTTTTTCCATATTTTCTTTAGAGTAACCAACTAAAACATTAGGTACTTTATTAATGATGTCTTGATATAATTCTTCATATGAAGCTTTATTTTTCTTACCCCATGTATTTACTACAGCAATTACATTACTTTTACCATTATTAGTTACAACATAAATACTTTTACTAGTTGTAATACCATTTTGTTTAGTTATAAATGGATATACCCACACAATATCATTTAATTCAATTAATTTAACACCACCAGCATAACTAAGTAAATATTTATCAGTTAAATAAACTTTACATTTCTTATTATGAATTCCTTTACCACTATTTACATCTTCTTCTATTTTTTCAAGTTCTCTTCCATATTCTTCCAATATCTTTTTACTTTTTTTATTTCTAACAAAATAAACTATTATTAAAATTAATCCACTTAATGAAAAAACACCAAATAATATTAAAGCAAATATCCCTTCTTCTTTATTATCCCATGTTGTATCAAGATAATTTTCTCCTACTACACTTTTAAGCTCATCTATTGTATAAGTATTACCATCTTCATCTTTCAAAAATTCTTGTAAATATTTAAACACTTCTGTATCACTTTTTGATACATTTCCATAAACCATCACTGGATTAGGTTTTTCTATTTCTGTTTCACTTAAAGTATATTCTTGTATTTTTCTTAAACTTTCCAAACCACTTTTATCAAGTACAATTATAAAAGGATTATCATTTTCATCAAAAGCTATATAATAATCTTTTTCTTTACCATCCAAAGTTTCCGTAGCAAAAGCACTATCAAGTAAACTTACATTTAATTTAGCATAAACATTTGCACTAGTATTTTTAGTTAAAACTTCATATTCTGCATTAACTTCACCAGAATATATAAGAAGACCTAACCCCATAAATACTACAAATAAAATAATACCTATAACAAGCATACTTTTATGTCCTTTAATATTTTTATAAACATTCATAATTTAAACACTCACTTTCATAACAACATTATACTTTTTTTAAACATTAAAGTAAACAATTATTTATAATATCTAATACTAAATTTAGTACCATTATTACTACTTACCCTAATTGTTCCATTATCTCTTTCTATTATTTCTTTAGCTAAAGAAAGTCCAATACCAAAATTATTACTATTATTATTTTTCTTATAAAATCTATCAAATATATGTTTCATATCTTCATTACATATACCTTTCCCGTTATCAATTATATCAATGCTTACATACATTCCATTATCTTTATAATTTACATAAATATCTCCATTATCTTTACTATACTCAATTCCATTTTTTAATATATTAGTTATTGCTTCACATTCCCATTTGTAATCTCCCTCAAAAGCTACATCACTTTTACCACTTACATGAATATTTATATTTTTAAGTTCTCTTAATATATCAACATTTTTTAAAACATCAAATAACAAATCTTTAACAATTATTTTTCTTTTTTCAAAAACCACTACATTTGCATCAAATCTTGATAATTTTAGCATTGCAATAATTAAAAAATTAATATTTTCAATCTGTATTCTTATATCATTTAAATATTCTTTTTGCTTTTCTTTACTAACATGTTCTTCAAGTAATGTATCAATCATAATCATAATTGATGTAAGGGGTGTCTTTAATTGATGAGATATATTAGCTAAATTATCCTTTATTTTAATTCTTTCTTTATTTTCTTTAGCATATAAGCTTTTTAAACCCACTGTAGTGGTATATACTTCATTTTTTAAAATAGATAAATCTCCTTCAATATTATCAATTATTTCTAAATCATATATTCCATCATTTATTCTTTTCAAATAATTCGTAATATTATCTATCTCTTTACATCTTTTTTTCTTATCAATTACATATAGAGCAATACATAATCCTCCGAAAACCCCAAACAATATTACATTAATAACAATATTTTTATAAAAAGAATCATTCATCTTACTTAAATAATTTATATCACTATCAGTAAATCCATATTTTTTTAATATTTCATTATTATCTTTATTACTTCCATTAACTATTTTAATTAATTCTTCTTCATTTACATTTGGATAATTTTTACTTACCTCAGTAACTACACTACCCACAAAATCATTTATTACTTTACTATATCTATAATAATCAATATAACTAATTAACATTATTAAACATAAACTACCTAAAAACCATAAACTAATTTTTTTCATAAATCAATCCTATACCCTATACCTTTAATAGTTTTTATTATATCTTCGCAACCAATCTTTTCTCTAATTCTTTTTATATACACACTTAAAGTATTATCATTAACAAATTTTCCTGACACATCCCAAATTTTATCTATAATCATATCTCTCGTTACTATTATTCCATTATTTTCAAGTAAAAAAAACAATAACTTTAATTCTAATCCAGTTAAAATAATTTCTTGATCATCCTTATATACTCTATAACTATCCATATCAAATATTATATTTTTATACAT
>ULVW01044886.1_pt1 | contig 13388 bp, 4 predicted proteins | sample 1959801 | NCBI WGS metagenome assembly ULVW01 (sample SAMEA4835796, study PRJEB28245) | human gut metagenome | biome: gut microbiome; material: fecal sample | place: Denmark | collected 2008
GCGATTCTGCTGCGGTATGCAGATAAATTTATGACGATGGAGGAAGCGGCATGAAAAGAAGAATGCTTGCGCTTTTGCTTGCGGTGCTGATGCTCGCCATGCTCACCGCCGCCGCATTCGCAGAAGACACAGTCCTTGGCGTTTACAATGTGACGGGGCCCCTGACGGTGCTGAACGGCACAAAGAATGGCAGCTTCTACGCAGACGCGAACGAGTTTGAGTTGAACTGCAGCGGCCTGACCGGCGAGTATTCACTTGTGCTGCTTCTCGAAGGCGACAGCCCCGTCCCCACAGACGGGAACATCCAGTACATCGACCAGATGAGCATCGCAAACGGCGCAGTGAAATTCACACTGAAGCCTAAAGCGCTGAAGGTAGGTACATACAACATCTACATCAGCACGACCGACGAGGCGCTCAAGAAGGTCGCATCGTTCAAGTACGGCGAGAAGCCGCTGATTGAACTGGGCGATGCAAATAACGATGGCAAAGTAGATACAAACGATGCAACCGCGATTTTGCTTTATGTTGTTAACAAATACACAATGACAGATGAGCAGTTGATGGCTGCAGATGTGAATGGCGATCATACGGTCAATACAAATGACGCGGTTGCAATTCTACTTCAGATTGTCGGAAAATAATGACTTTAAATGAGAGGTAAGAAACTATGAAAAGAATTCTTGCGCTGGTGCTGGCAGTTACGTTGCTGCTGTCCCTTTTTGTGGCACCGGTTGCCGCTGAAGGCGGCGAGATCAGCTTCGAACCCGCACCGTCGGTTAATTTGACGGCTGTTTCGTATGTACGAAAGAGCAACACCTATATTTCGGATACAGGCGCAATTACAAGTGCCAAGCCGAATGAGTTGCTTGCGGTGAAGCTTACGCTTACGAATAACGCTGAGAAAACTTTGAACTGGGCAGGCGGCCAGTTTTTCATCAAGTATGATGAAACCGCATTTGAGCCCTACAGCTTTATCTATAAAGATGAAGATGCTGGTGAAGAAATTACTGTAGGTCCGATTGCGAAAGCACTGCCAAAGGAAAACAATGGTTTCAATTATAACAGTAAGTGGATTGGCTCTGAAAACGTCGATGTTCCGGGACTGATTCAGTTTACAAAAGCATCTGCTGAAGGACAGAAAGCAATTAATAAGAACGAGTCGATTACGATTGCTTACATCCTTTTCAAAGTGAAAGCTGGAGCCGAAAATGGCGTGCAGAAGTTTGAGTTTGATACTACGCGCCCCAACGCGGTGTCAGCTGCCGAGGAAATCAATACGGCATCGAGCAACATTGCAGGCATTGATTTTTCGGAAATTCACACAGACAATGTCAGCGTGGTAGAGGGCGCAGCCCCCACGCTTGCTGCTACCTCTGTCAGCAAGAATGAAGTTGTATATGGCAGCGACGAAGTGCTCACCCTGGGCGCAACGTCTACCTCCAACAAGGACATCACCAGCTTCGTCACCTTCAAGGTGAAGGATGCAGAAGGCAACGACGCTGCTGGCTTCGTTGTCAACAACGGCAATGAACTGAATGTTACTGCAGCAGATGCCGGTACATACACTGTCACTGCTGAGCCGAATGGAGACAACTGCAGAATCGACGAGAGCGTGACTGTTCAGAATGCAACCTTCACGATCACCAAGCAGGAGATCACCGCGCCCGTTGCAACGGTCACGAGTTTTGCCAAGGGTCAGCGAATCTTTGACCTGAACGTCGAGACGACGACTCCCGGCCTTTCTGTGGGCTATACCTGCTATGAGGGCACGAATACCGATGGCAATCCGCTTGATTCCCAAGAGAAGTTTAAGGCGGGCACGCTTTACAGCATCGTGATCGGGCTGGAAGCGGACAAGAACCATGTGCTTAACGCCCAGACGCTGACCGTCACGGTCAATGGCGGTGAGCCGCAGACGGTCGCAATCGAGGAGAGCGGATTTGCCGGTGCATACAAGGCTGTTGTAACGGCTACGACTGCGGATAAGGATGCCCCGACGATCACGCCGAATCCGATCAACGCCACCTACGGCGATAAGCTGTTCACGCTCATTCCGACCGGCACTGCAACCTTTAACGGCAAGCCTGTTGAGGGCACGTTCGCATGGTCGAATAAGTACAATGCAGAAACCACGGTCGACAATGCTGGCGTGAATGAATTTGATGTAGTCTTCACGCCCACCAACACGGACCTCTACGCCACTGTTACCGGCAAGGTCACCGTGACTGTCGCACAGAAGGAAATCGACATTACCGATAAGCTTAACACATGGAGTGCCAACGAGTTCACCTATGACGGGAAAAGCCATTCTGTCGAGCTGAAAATTGATGAGGATCTTGTTGGTATCGTCAAAGTTAAGGAGTATACTGGTGACACTGAGGCGCAGGCCGTCGGTGAATATACGGCCTCTGCATCGCTTGAACTGGTAGACCCGGCCAATTACAAATTCAACGAGGACAATGTTCTCACGCGCGAGCACACTTGGAAGATCAACAAGGGTGACCTCACGCCGACGGACGCAGAAAAATCCGTGCTCTTCGGTACAAAGGAAGTCACGGTCGCTCCGGCTGATTTCGGTCTGACGCAGGACGGCATTGAAATTGCCGTTGTTCAGGCGGGAACAAGTCTGATTAAAAGCTACTTCGTAAGCACCGACAAGACCTCTGTCACGTTTACGCTGAGAGATACGGATAAGACAGATGCTGCTAATAACGCGTCTGACACGGCTACATTGAAATTCTCTTCGGCGAATTATAACGAGGCGTCCGGTACGCTCACCATCAAGATCATTGACAAGAACACCGACGCGAATACGCTCCAGATCGACGTTCCTGCTACCGTCACCTACGGCGATACTGTTACCCCCAGCGTCGGCGAGTCCAAGCCGGCAGGTGCAGGCGAAGTTACGTTCAAGTTCTTCGACAAGGACGACAATCAGGTTTCTGACCAGCCGTTCCCCGTTGGCAAGTACAAAGTGACTGCATCCTGCGAGGATGCTGACACCATCTACACTGCTGAGAAGGAATTTGAGGTCGTTGCCCGCGAACTCACAGAAGAGAATGTCACCTTTGGCGAGAATCTCGTCTACACCGGCAATGAACTGACCCAGACCGTGACCGTCACCGTCGGCGGCAAAGAGCTGACCAAAGACACGGACTACACCGTCACCGGCCTGACCGGCACTGAGCCGGGCAGCTATCCCGTTACCGTCGCCGGCACGGGCAACTACACTGGTGAGGTCACAAAGTCCTTCACCATCAGCAAGGCGCAGATCTCCAGCGCTGCGATCACCTATGATGCCGGCCCCTATGGCTACACTGGCAAGGAATGGAAGCCTGAAGTTACCGTTTCCTTCAACAGCGCTACGCTGACAGCTGGCAACGACTACACGGTTTCCTATGAGAACAACATCAACGCCGGTACTGCGAAGATCATCATCACCGGTATAGGCGATCACTTCACGGGCTTGACGGAAAAGACCTTCACTATCAATTCTGCGGAAATTTCCGGCTGCACGTTCGCGCCTATCGCTGACGTGACCTATAACACCGAGGCACATACTCCGGAAGTGACCGTTGCGATCAGCGGCAGAACGCTTGAGGCAGATAAGGATTACACCGTTTCTTACGCCGCCAACGTCAACGCTGGTACTGCCACCGTCACCGTCACCGGTAAGGGCAACTTCACCGGCTCGGCGAACACGACCTTCACGATTGCAAAGGCTGACCTGAACCTGAGCGTCTACACCATCTCGAGCCTCTGCACCGAGACTGAGGTGAAGACCAGCACGCTCCCGTCCAACTTCTTCCTCGCCGACGAGACGGAGACTGGCTTCTCCATCGCACTCACCGCCGCTGGCGGCGACGCGATCTTCACGCAGGCGCCCGCTGTGGTCGATGGCGAAAACGTGATCACCTACCAGCTGAACGGCGGAACCGGCGAAGCAACTTTCAACGTGACTGTCACGCCGGTCTCCAGCAACTACAAAGCCGGCACCTATGATCTGAAGATCCAGGCCTATGACAAGACCAACGTCTCCAACCGCATCGTCTTTGAATCCGGCTCCGCTGTCTACACCGGCTCCGGCATCAAGTACGAAAAGGCAACCATTGCAGGTCACTCCAGCGGCATGCACTATACCTACGCCCCCGATGTAGCGACCGGTGCAACGCTCGACGCAGCTGGCCTCCCGCTGACCGTCGGCACCTACACCGTCACTGCGACCTACTCCGATGCAAGCAGCTACGGTTACAAGACTGCGACCTTCACCATCACCAAGGCGACCCCGGCCGGCACGCCCGCCTACACCAAGATCGAGACGAGCGGCAAGACCCTTGCTGACACCAAGCTGACTGTCGGCACGATTCGCCCGGCCGGTACCATCGCATGGGATCTGCCCCTCACGACTGTGCTTAAGGATGGCAAGGAATACGCATGGACTTTCACCCCGACTGACACGCACAACTATACGACGCTCACTGGCAAGCTGATTCCCTATGTTGACGACGGCACGGATTATATCCCCGGCGTGATCGACGGCAACTCCGGCAGCTTCAACTTCCATGATGTGAGCCGCTTCGACTACTTCTACGACGCAGTCAAGTGGGCCGCAGAAAACGGCATTGCCTCCGGCACGGGCCGCTACACCTTCTCTCCCGACGCCGTCTGCACCCGTGCACAGACTGTCACCTTCCTCTGGCGTGCAGCCGGTTCCCCGATGCCCAGATATCGCACATGCGCGTTCACGGATGTGGACTCCCGCGATTACTATTACAACGCAGTTCTCTGGGCAGTTGAGCAGGGCATCACCACCGGCCTCACGGCTACCACCTTCGGCCCCGACGTCACAGTAAGCCGCGGACAGGTTGCAACGTTCCTCTACCGCGCAGCCTCCGCATCCAAGCCCAATACGTTTAACCCCTTCACGGATGTTAAGACTACGGCTTATAACTACGACGCCATCCTCTGGGCTTATGACAACCGCATCACCACCGGCACCAGCGACACGACCTTCAGCCCGGACGCTTCCTGCACCCGCGCACAGATCGTGACTTTCCTCTACAGATATTATCAGGGGCGCTGAAGCTAGATAAAAAAGGGTCGCTGCCCCGCGCAGCGGCCCTTTTTCTCATCCATGCGCAAAAGAGAGAGGAGTATTGACATGAAAACACAACTCAAGCGCCTGCTGGCGCTGAATCTGGCGATCATTCTGCTGCTCTGCGCCGTCTTCCCGGCCTCCGCCGCAGGAACTGCGGCCCAGCCCGCCGCCGACGCCCAGCCCCAGCAAACTGCCCAACCCACCGAAGATTCCACCCAACCGCAGACCACCGCACCCAACCCCGGTACGCACACCCTCACCATCAATGGCGAAACCCGCACCATCGGCACAGGAACCGTGACCGGAGACGGCTGGGAAGCCTATGCGTTCCTGAACGGCGACAACGAGCCGCTGCTCGTGCTGGCCCTGAACGATTATAAAGGCGGGCCGATCAGAATTTCCGATCCAACCGGTGTCGGAACAGCCAAGCAGGTCTACGTGCTGGTCAGCATAAGCGGAACCAACACCGTCACGGCGCAGTCCGGCGCAGGCATCACCGCGGAAGGCTATACCGCTCTGACCATTGAACGCTACAGCCGGACGGCATCCCTCACCGTCAGCGGCCAGCCCGCCGTTCAGACGGATGGCTGTCTGCAGATTTTCAGCGGCGGCATCACCCTCGACGGCGGAACCGGCGCGGCATATGCGGCTGCGAACGGCTTCGTCTATAACGACGGACGCTGCGAGGCAAACGAAACGAAAACAGGCGACCTCGTGACGAAGCTCGTCATGCGGGATATCTCCCATTATCTGGTCGTCGACGGGCAGCGCTATTATCTCAGCGAACAGTACCCGCATGTCTCCGGCAGCGGATGGGGCGCGGTGCTCACCAAAAACGGCGACGGCCTGCCGACCCTCTGCATCAGCCTGTACGGCTACGCGGGAGGCGCAATCTCGTTTAGCGCACCGTATAACGCGGGCGAGACAGCGGACGTGATTGCGATCCTCAACTACACTGGGCAGAACCAGATCACGAACGAGTCTGGGGCTGCGATCGCGGCCTACGGCTATTCATGGCTGACGCTTCAGGAACAGGCAAACGGCAGTTCGCTCACCTTCAGCGGCAAGCCCGCTGTTCGGACAGACAAGGGACTGACCCTGAGCGGACGGAACATCACGCTCGATGGCCTGAACGGCCCCGCATATACGGCAGGTTCGTTCAGATACGACGGAAGCGTATGCAGCGTGAACGAGGAACGGCAGGATGGTGCCGTTGTGCGCGTCACGACAGGCGAGCCGATGCGTGTCACGATCACGGTCTACAGCGACGAGGCAAAAACGCAGACAGTCACACGGACGGTGAATCAATACGGCCTTGTCGACCTTACCAACCTTTTCACGCAGGCAAAAAAGTATGTCAGATTCTATAAGGACGAAAACGGCAACTGGTATGGGGCGCTGTTCAACGCAGACCGCGATCTGGAGCTGACAGCGTTCTGGGAGGACTGCAACGCGGAGGTTCCTGCCGTGTTCTATGTAAACGCAACGAACTTCACAGAGGTAAAGGTCGTTGACGCGGCGGCGGACGGATGGAAAGCGCCGGAGCAGGCCGGATATACCAACGAGTACGGGCAGACGTCGGTGACCTATGAGTTCCTCTGCTGGGAGCGGAAAACCGAAAACGGGTACACCTATCTTCTGCCCGGACAGGAGCAGACTGCGCTGACAGCAGGCGTGGGCTATTATGGCCGGTATACAAGCAGCACAACGGGCATCGTCTTCTACGCAAACGGTGAGACATTCCCGAACGGCATGGCCGTTGTGGAGGACAGCAATGCCCGCCGGACGATGAGGAGAGGCTCCCAGAACGGGAAAGTCCTGACCGGCTGGAACACTGAGCCCGACGGCTCCGGCACAAGCTATGCGGCGGACGGCGAAGAAGTCCCGGCGGCGCACACCAGCCTTGTCCGCCTCTACGCACAGTGGGCCGACCCCGAAAACAGCGTGCGCGTCAGATTCTACGCCGGTGCGGTGGGTTATGACGAAGAAAAATGGCTTCCGCGCGGCAGCCAGATCCAACTACCGGAGTTGGGGGCGTTGTACGGACAGGAACAGCCGTATTGGGATGTGGATTTCATCTATGCGGATGGAAGAAGAATCCGTGAGAACAAGCATCTGTCCGGCCAGACCATCACGATCCCGGCAGATGCAGCTGAATGCAGACTCAACGCCTATTGGCTTCCGGCGGAGCCGCTTGTGATCGGAGGTAGAAGCTTCTCGCTTTCCAATAGAACCAGCAGCTTTTTCGGAGAAAACTGGAGCGTACGGTATTATCCATATGAGGGGCTATTTATCGTGCAGCTGTACGGATATCAGGGATCGGCGATCAGCCTGCCTGCGTATACACAGCTGAGAGTCGGATTTGGTGAAAACACGATCACAGCGGCAGCGGGAAAACCCGCAATCGCATGTATCGATGGACTGGAACTTGTAACCGCGTGCAGCGACGACAGCCATGCGTCACTTCGGGCTTTCGCCGGTGAGGGTGCGCCCGCAGTCATGGCAGTCCGCGTGATAAACAGCCGCGCGCCGCATATGGAGTTCCACGCAGGCGCAGGTAAAAATGTATTTGCGGATGGAACAGCCCTTGAATTGGGCACAGCTGCTTGCAGCTATTCCGGCGTTCTGAACGGAGAAACAGCTGAAATTACGCTCGATCCTTCGGACATGCCCGCCGCGATCAGCGACCTGTATATCCACCCGCATATGAGCACACTGACCGTAAAGGGCGGAGGTGCGACGACAACGGACGGTGGAACGCAGGTCAGCAAACAGGTCGAAGCCGGACAAATGACAAGCTACCACACGTTTGGATTTACCTATCCGGGCTATTGGTGCTCCGGCTATCATAATGTTGTTGGCAATGTGGCTGGCAGCACCTATGAAGTGTCTGTCCCAGAAAGGGACTGCACGATTGAACTGGAATGGGTGCCGACTGGCTATGCGTCCTTCCTTGCCTTCCGTGTCAGCGGTGAACTGAAGAATGAGACGAAATTGGATCCTGCGCATTTCTTCAAAACAAGGAGGGAACGTGTTGTATTTGTAGATTACCAGAATGGCACAGCAGCGGTTCCGGAACTGCAGTTTGAGAATTATGCCAGCTACGGTGATCTGCTGTACTGGTATACCGAGGACGGCAAGGCATCTGAAACGAAGGATAGCCAACAGTTCTTGCCGGGGGAGAGCATCACAGAGAAGGAAAACGGCATTCAGAGCGGCACAACGCTCTGCGCTGTGGCAGATGGAGAGTATCGCCTTGTCTTTTATGCCAACGGTAAGCTGTTTGATAACGGCGGTAAATACGGCAAAAAGGTCATAGGGTCTTACGGAAACTACAGTGAACGCTGGGATGCAACGGATGGTTCGCAGCTGTTCAGCTGGAACACACAGCCGGACGGCACGGGAACCAGCTACGCGTTCAACAGAGGGATTCCCGGTAATGTCAAAAAGCTTTACGCGCAGTGGCTGGAAACAGGGAGTGTCCCGGTTAAACTGTATAATTATGTGGATTACAGTCAGGAGATCAGTTCTGCGAAAATCGGCTCTTCCTATGTCCTTCCAGAACCCTCCGAGACTCCGGATGGCCTTCGGTTTACGCAGTGGCGCTGCTATTACCGCGACCAGAACGGAAGGTATCAACAGATCGGCATGATCGCAGCAGGCGAGTCCCTAACCGTTACGGAGGATATGAAGGAAATCAATGCGGTTGCCCGCTGGCTGCCAGACGGAAAGCTGACTGTCGATGGTATAGATTATGCGGTTGAGGCTGGACACACTTCTTTCGAGTTTGATGGATGGTCGGCATACTTCCATGTTGAATCCGGCAGGCTTGAAATGGAACTGCGCGGCTATCAGGGCAGCGACATTTCTCTCCCGTGTGCGGCGAATGTACGCGTAATAGGCGGTGAGAACTGGATTGACGGAACACTCAGCTGTGTGGGGGAACTCTATCTCGATGAGAGTTGCGCATGGGGGGAGCATCCCAGCCTGACGATTACGGCAAAAGAGGCGGACAAGCCCGCAATCCAGATGAAAGCGTTGATTCTCAGCCGAGCCCCGCACATGACGCTGACCGCTGGTGCAAGCAGCAAGGCGATCGCCAGTCTGAGCGGGAAAGAAGAGTTCAATATCGATACGGATACTACTCACTATTACGGCAGAACCAGCAGGGAAGCATCGGAGAACTCCGTAGGCGAGGGTGAGATCGGCGACATGTGGCAGCTGCGCACCGAACCGGTCATGTGTACGACGACAGTGGATGGTAACGGCGGCACGACAGCCGACGGCGCTGCATCCATTACGCTTCAGCTTGAGTATGGCGAAGGCTACAACCTGCGCAGCGCTGGGTTTAAAAAACAGTACGCCGATCTGATCGGTGCAGAGGGCAGCACGGGCAATTCTTATGGCACGACGATCTGGAGCTATCCGCAGCTTGCGTTCACGCTTACATGGAAGGACCTCGGTTATCCGTACATCGCGTTCCGGGGAAGCGGCATCCTGAAAGGAGAAGGCGTTCCAGCTGACAGCTACGTTGCCTATTACCGCAACAGCGACACGCTGACTGCGCCGAAGCTGGTCTATCAGAATGCCGCCAGTTATGGCGATCTGGTCTATTGGTACACATCCGAAAGCGGAACAGAAACGGCAGACAGCCGCTGCTATCTGCCGGGCGAAACAGTTCAGGAGCCGGACGACACGACGCTCTATGCCGCGTCGATCTGGGCGGGCGAGGTCGCGCTTGTGGCGACCGGTACGACCTTCAAGAACTGGAGCCGGATCAAACGCGCCGAAAGCTGCCAGCAGCTGGTTTCCGAGGACGGCAGAGTGGTCGAAAGCTGGAACACCAAGCCGGACGGAAGCGGAACACGTTATGAGATCGGAACATACGCCATCCTGATCAAAGATTCGCCGCGCGTGCTCTATGCGCAATGGAAATCTGCGTTTACCGCGTCTGCCAGTACCGACAGCGCGACAGGCGAGACGACACTTACCATACAGTCATCCAGCGACCTAATCGAGCCGCCGAGAAATACGGACGATAAGCCGTTTGAGCAGAGCGTCCGCGTCATTCTTGCGGCCTACCAGGACGGACGCTTTGTCAGGATGGTCTACGCGGAGGCGCGGGACGGCGTAATTCGCTGCAAACTCCCGCACGGGCTGGATTACCGGAACTGCGAACTGAGGCTGTTCTTCCTGGAGGGCGGCAAGCCGTCCAGGGCGCCGGAGGACATTCAGATCGAAGCTTGAGACTGTCCGCAGCTGACAGTGCATACGCGCTGTCAGCTGCGGCACAATGGAAAGGGAGGACGACATGAGAAAATATCTGACCCTGATTCTGAGCCTATTGGCCCTCATGTGCGCGCTGTGCGTCAGCGCACTGGCAGAAGCGCCGGAGACGGAACAGGCGGCAGGGAAACTTTACATCAAAACCATCGATGAGATCGATATTTTAGAAGCGCAGAGGCTGGCGGAAGCGCAGGATGCACAGTCACCGGTCAACACTGAAAACTGGGAAGCAGCTAAGCGCACGTTAAAACAGGGCATACGGGAAATGCAGGGCAGTATCGACATTTCGCAATACGAGATTCCCGAAGCAAGCATACTGAAATTTTACCTTGAAGCTATATTTGAAAGTCCGGAATTATTTTATGTAGTAAGCGCTTGCAGTTACACCTACATCCCTTCCTCTAGTGGCAGAATTATATCGTCTGTCTCTCCGTGCTATACGGTGAACGGAAGCGATAGGGTGGACCGGCTAACAGACGAAGATAAGCAGGAGATCAGACAGCAGCAGACTGTGTTGGAGCAGAAACTTGCGGAGATCATGCAGAAAGTCAGGAGCGATTGTTCAGACCTGACGAAAGCCATGTATCTGCACGATTACATTGCTGTGCATTGTGAATACGATTCTACGCTTACATTTCGAGACGCATACCGTATGCTGATCAATGGAACGGGCGTTTGTCAGGGCTATATGCTGGCCTACCGTCTGCTTCTGAATCGGGCTGGCGTTACCTCCAGCTGGGTGCAGAGCGACAGCTTGAGACATGTCTGGTCGCTGGTACAGCTTGACGGGGCCTGGTATCATGTAGATGTCACATGGGACGATTCGACGTGGTTCGCAAAGTCCGGGCGCAAGTATTTCTGCATCAGCGAAGAAAAAATGAAGTCTGCAGAACTTAGACATCTGGAAAAAGACGACTGGGTATATGGCACAGATGTGCAGTCAGACAGTAAAAAATACGATAACTATTATTGGCGCGATCTCGATAGTCCGATTGTGGCAGTTGGAGAAAACCTGTATTATCTGGATGGAAACCAAATCATGGAGACGAATGACCCGGAATATCAGGGAACCGCGAAAAAAACGATTTATGGGCAGTGGCGTGGATGGGGCTGCTATTCAGGATTGTCGAGTTACAACGGCAGGCTGGTCTATAACACGATGGACAAGATTTACAGCTATGATCCGGAAACGGAGCAGGAACAGGTGCTTTATACGCTTACGGACGAAGAGAAACAAATAGGCGATATTTATGGCTCCGTAGTAAATGGAAACCTGCTGCAGTATGTACTGCTGCAAAGACCGTCGCGGCCGGAAACGATATACAGCATCCAGATCAGCCCCTACATCACCGTCACGGAGGGCGGCTATGCCTATTATCTGAAGGATGGAACGCTCCATCTGAAGCGCAGCGGCACGGAAACCGGCAGCGTTATCGCAGCGTGGTACGACGGGAGCGGAAAGCTGCTTGGTATGCGGATCCTGAATCAGCAGGAACTGGATATCCCCGTGCCTGGCGCGGCAAAAACCGTGAAGATTTTCGCCGCCGCAAAGGGAAGCTATGCGCCGCTCTGTAAGGCGATAGAACTTCGTGCAGCAGGATAAAAAACCTCCCTCTGCCGTATGGGCAGAGGGAGATTTTTCATAACAAGACTTAGTTCGGCTGATTGACCAGACCGACGAACAGCGGCAGGCCGTCAATGCCGGTGATAGCGAAGACGAACGGGTTATCGAGTGTAAAATCGATCTCATCCTCCGGCCCCATCATCGCAGTCGCCTCGACACCAAGGATGGTATAGGCCGCTGCCTCGCAGCCGTCCTCGTCGATCTTCACGCGCGCAGCGTGCTTGGCCTGCGTCAGCGCCAGCGAGTCGTTTGCGGCTGTGAGCGGCGTGAAATCAGATTTTATGCCGTCCAGCACATCTGTCATGCCAAGCTGGGCCAGCGTGTCCAGAATGTCCAGATCGGAAGAAACGTCAAATTTCGGCAGACTCAGATTGACGATTGCGCGCTGCGTCTGCGACCATTCGCCGTTCGCCAGCAAAAAGCCCAGCGTGTCCTCGTTTTGCAGCAGTTCAGCCGCGTCTACACCCTCATCCGGCTTCAGCAGCCACATCCGGCCGCTGTTCTCCAGCGAAAGCCCGATGGCCGAGAAGCCATCGCCGTAATATACCATGTTGGAATCGCTGCTGTGCAGGAAGTCTGTGCTCACATCGCCATTCGGCGCGTGAAAGACGTCCTGCGTGGTGGCGGCGCTGGAAAATTTGTCGTGCCACGACGCGCTGTAGTAGAGCGTCGATACCAGAGCCAGAACCGTATCGGCATTCAACTCCAATTTGCCTGCCTGCTCGGTCAACAGGTTCCCGGTATGCTCATTGATCCAGTCGCGCAGTATATTGTTGTACGCGTCAGACCCCATTTCCCCGGAAAACGCGGAAGCATAAAAATCTTCCCCCAGCTTTTGGAGCGTTTCACTGTTATAGTTGTACCCATCCCTCAGCCAGATAGAGTTTGCAAGCGTGCTGGTGACGAGGCCATCGTCCCAGCTGTTTTCCGCCCAAAGCTGTGCGGCCTGCTTTTGAAGCGCGTCCAGAGACTCTGCGCCCAGTGCGTCGAGAATCTGCTGCCGTGTTTCACCGCCCGTCACAGCGGCCAGCATGGAAAGCGCCATGTAGATATTCAGCGGCGAGCACACGCGGTTTTCCTTGCCTGCGTTCTGCATCAGGGCTGGAATGCTGGTCGTGAACCAATGCGTCAGAGCGGCGGGGTCGGTCATATCTGCGGTTTTTTCCTGATAGCTTTCCCACCATGCGTCCCAGTCCTCGTCGTATTTCTCGGAGTCAAAGTTACCATTGCTGGCTGTGTACTTTGCTTCGTTCGGATACTGTGGCATGGAAACAGCAACAGGTGCAGCCAGCTGCTGCGTCGTCGGGTCGCCGATGCAGTCCAGCTGCTCCTCTGTTGCTGGGGGAGCGGAGGCGTTCGGGGTATCTGGAGTGGCCG
>ULVW01069685.1_pt1 | contig 13212 bp, 7 predicted proteins | sample 1959801 | NCBI WGS metagenome assembly ULVW01 (sample SAMEA4835796, study PRJEB28245) | human gut metagenome | biome: gut microbiome; material: fecal sample | place: Denmark | collected 2008
GTTCATGGCACATATTGACATAAGGGAGTTCCTGAGTGAGAATACATCGGTAACTTCTGTGAAGGTATACGACGGTAACACAAATAACTCACTGATCCTTGCGGACGGGCAGTTGTTGGGAACCGACGGCGGCTACGAATACATCGCTCCGATGCAGTCCTTCTTTGTCACTGTGACGGGCGATGCCACGGAATTGAAGTTGACATATACGGAGCGGATGCTGGTGCAGAAGCCCGGAGCAAACCTGTTCACCCTGCGTGGCAACACCCGAAGTGCTACCCGGAGCATGGGACGCAGTGTCCCCGCCGGGCATCAGACGCTCCGCCTGTCAGCCTATTACGAGGGCACATCCGCCGACTGCCTTGTGCGTATCCAAACCAATGCGTCGGACGGCTATCTGGCAGACGAAGACTCAAAGCTCCTTATAGACAATGAGGTCGCCCCACTCATATCGGTCTTTACCGAAGCGGACGGAAAAGCACTCGACATTCAGCAATTCAGCAGCCGGACAGAGATCCCGGTGGGCTTTAGCCTGAATGATTCCGGACGCGTACTGCTTACGCTGAGCCATGCTTCCGGCAGCAAATGGGACGACTGGAAACTGGTAGACAAGCAGACAGGCAAACGCTATCCGCTTTCCAAACCGGAAACCTTGGTCGATCTTGGAGAAATAACTACTCATGCCGGTCGGTTCTGTCTGGTGAAAGATAAGTAATACCAAAAATAACAATAGATATGAATCATAGATTTTCACATACATTGAAGGGAATGCTCCTCTTCCTGACCTGCCTGACAATTGCCGGCTGCGAGCAGGAAGAAATGCCCACTCCCGATGCACCTGACGAGCACAAACCGCAGGTGGTTCTCACCTTCAGTGCCTCGCCGGGCTTGATAACCCGTACCCAGCTACCGGGTCCGGACAATCTGCAACACGTCCAAACGGTGCAGCTCTACATTTTCAACGGAACAGGAAACGATGCCCAGTGTGTAGCCTCCGAAGCGGTGGACTGGGAGGATATTAAAGCTCCTGCAAACGGAGCAAATACAGCCTCTAAGACACACTCGGTGCAGTACAATCAGTTTACGGCGGGACAGCCCTATACACAACTTGCCAAAGGTATGGACAACTGTTCTGGCGATACTTACGGTCTGCCCGCTGCGGTGCAAGTAGGTCAAACTACGTTAAGCGATGCCAAGGCGGTGCTCGCTTCCGGTAAGAGTCGTAACGACATCGCCGTATCCGAGCTTTTCGGCGGTTCCACCGTGCTCACTCCTGTAGAGAAAGGGCAGATAACAGGCACCATAGACCTCTACCGCCGTGTGGCAGGCGTGATGGGCTGGTTCAAGAACATCCCTAAGCAGGTGAATGGAAAAGATGTGTCCTCCCTGCGGATCGAGCTGTACAAGGCGCAGAACAAGAGTATCTGGCTCACCAAACCCCAATCGGGAGCGGATGTCATCATGGAGCCTATTGCTGAAAACGATGACAATAAGACCTTGGTGCAAATAGACTTGAAAGATACGGATTTCGGACCGGAAACAGTTGTATCCAAAGGCTCGTATGTGCTCCCCATGATTGCACCTTTTGCCACGGCGGATGAAATGACAGAAGCCGGGTATAGCGATGAGAGCATCTACGTAAAAGATTATACCCTCCGGGTAGTCTTGGCAGATGCAGACGGCAAGGTCATACAGGCAAAGCGGGTGAAAAACAAAGATACTAATACCAATGGCGGAACAGAAGGCGGTACCGGTATCATCACCACAAGCGAAGCCTACCGCTTCCCCATCAACGCCAACTGGTTCTACCCGATAGGTACAAAAGATGCGCCGATAGACTGGCCGGAAGAGGGAGAAGATGGCAATATTGTAATCACCGTATCTCCTAACTGGGATTGGAAAGGAAATTTGGAATGGGCAGATTAACGAATAATAAACCACGGAATAACATGAAACGATATTTCTTTTTATGCGGATGCCTGCTGGCCCTCTTCGCTTCTTCGTGCAGCGACGACATAATGGAATCGGGAGGTGCAGGAACAACAACCGGAGAAAACGGTAAATGTATGATAACAATTTCGCTGCCCAGGTCGAACGCACGAACGGGTGAAGTTGTGGGCAATGGTGAAATGAATGCCTCTGGAACATGTGTGGTAGATAAGGGCCTCCTTCTCATTTTTGAGTCGGATGCTCGGTATAATAAGGATTATGCACTCAAAAAAAGTGTGGATCTCAGTTTTGTCAACAAAGATTATAGTACAGAAACAGGATATATTTTTAACGAAAAGAGATATACAGCAGAGGCTGAATTTGTCCCTGAAAAAGGGAAATTCTATCGGCTTTATGCGTATGCCTATAATTCGAATGGCGTGAAGCCGGAATTTGTTTATATTGGTAAGGTGCTTCAGAACCTCAATGAAAAATTAGGATCTGATAGACTTGCTTCCATTGCTATGCCTATGCCATCAGAAGTGCCGACCTTCAATGAGAATGTTACGCAGGAAATCTACGGTGGGTTTTTGGATGCTTTTGGCGGTACTGAGCCATATCCGCAAGATGGATGTAATGCTCTAATTGACCCGACAAACAACTATTATTTAACTGGAGGTATCACAAACGGTATCATTGTAGGAGATGATGCAGACCAATATATCAGCTACGGCGCAGACATTCGCCGTCAGACAGGGCGTCTTGACATCACATTGAGCGATATGACTTCACATAAAGTGACAAAAGCTACCCTGCTGATAGAACGATATACGGACAAGGCTCCGATAGGAATGGAAGTTATTCCGGAGATTGGTTATTACAATCCTTTCGAGAAAGAAATAAACGAAGTGAAGGTAGCGACCGCTACACCTGATACTAAAGGAAAGATTCGCCTTTGCGCTGACATGCTGCGTTTTGAGAACTCGTATGTCTATATCGAATTGGAATATGAAGGCGGAAAAAAATCCCGTTATTTGGTACGCAGTGCCGACAAGGAAGTACCGGCCGGTCCTGATGCAACGGTGACACAAATCTCAAAGGATTTCAAAATAACCCTACTTGAAAACATCTGGATTTTGATGGAGGGGACTTATGACAATTTAGTGAAGAATAATCTGAAAATAAAAGTGAACTGGGAAGCGGACGTAGAAGGTCCTGACCTGATTGTGCAATAAATTAAAGCGATATGACAATGAAAAAGATATATGACAGCCGAATCCTCTCTGGGTTGCTAATGCTCCTAATGGCTGCATTTTGGACATCCTGCTCGGAAGATACCATAGGAACAGAAACCAACGGGGGCAAGCTATCCTCCGTCACGTTCCATATAGGTGGAATAGAGGGGCTGCGCACCCGTGCGGCAAACGGTATAGAGAACATAAACTTCAGTAAATATGGAGCCAAGCTCTATCTGTTCAAAGATCAAATTAAAGATAGTCAAACCGATCCGGATAATCCTTATCCCAATTTCAAACTTGACAGGGAACCTGTTGAAATTACAGAAGGCTACGTTACGATTGATAATCTTGATAGAACACAGAATAATTACATTTATATCATAGTGGCGTATGAAAAAGCTTATGCGGAGAAAGCCAAAGTAATGTCTTGGAATGCAGATAGTTATAGTGGCGTAGAACTTGAAGCAGCTAAATCTCTCTATACAACTTGCTACATTGCAGCTCTAGATGAAAATAATTATGCCCCTTATCCCACAGATGGAGAAGATCAGTTTATGATTTACGGAGCCGGAGGCGAAATAGCTTCGCAACTCGATCAATTCGTTCCGGTGGAAGTAGTTCTGACTCGCCAAATGGGAGCCGTAGTTTTCTCCACAGGGGCAGATAATATAAAAAGCATACCGGCAAATTGCACGATAAATACCGACTATTATCATCTGTATTTATCACAGATAATTGAAACACAAAGCGGTACACAAAATCATTGCAGTGATTTTGCAAGTCATAATTCTAATCCGGAAATTTCTATTAAATTTAGTGGAGGTGCTTTTATTAATGAGATAAAAGGCTACATGGTGTATCTGCCATGTACGACAACAAAAGCGTACGAGTCTTATGAAGCTTCGAATATTCCAGACAATGAAAAGATAAACTACAAGGCTGCTGATCCGGAAGTTACAGGTACGACTTCCATTACAATACAAGAAAAAACGTATTCAACAAGCGAGCTATTTCCCATCTACCCCAATCGCCGCACCATCTTGACGATTGGCGACGGTTCAAAAATCACGGTTTCATTTGGAGATAACCAAGGCAATATAAATCAGGAAGGAGATTGGAATGGCGGTTTATAACAAAAAACAGATTAAAGGCATGAAACATCTATATATACTATTGGCAGGATTGGCATTATGCAGTTCTGCCTTGACCGGTTGTAGTGAAGATTACCTGCTCGGAGAAGAGGGAAATACGGTGAATACCGGAACAGAGGCGGACGTTCCCGAAGGATATGTTCGTGTATCGTTCGTTCCGCAAGAGGCTATGCAGACTCGTGCTGCGGTGAATGGAATCAGCAACTCGATTTATCGGGTACAAACTTTGCTGTATAAAGGTAATGTACTGGTAGAAACTAAAATAATCTTGAACGATACCGAAGGAATAGGGCAGGTATGGCCGTATTATGGAGGCACCTATCGGAAAGATTTGGAACGTGGCGGAACATACACCATTGTGTATCTGGGTAACATACCGCAAGAGAAGCTGACCGGCGCAGACGATAAAAATACGGCTCGCATCGCTGCTCCCGATAATGACATGTTCCGTGAAACCAATATGTATTATTTCTTTTCTGAGACATTTACTGTGCCAACGGATCAAAATACAACGAGATGGCAAATCCCTGTTATGCTTCGTCGTCTTGCGTCTCGCCACATCATTGGCGGTTACGGCATACCGGAGGACATAGAAGCAGAAGGAAAAGATTATTCGGAGAAATACTACGCAAGTATGCTGGATGAAAATCATCCGTTGGGAATAGGCAAGAAACTGTTCTCCGGCATGAGAAGCGAGATAGGTGAAAAGTTTAAGGCATTGCTGATTCGCGACATTGTCTTTCCCAATGCCTATCTGCTTAACCCAACACATATCAAGTCAGGAACTGCCTTAGCCGCTTGGTGGGATGCAAACAAGGATAGCTATTGGGAGGTTTACAAAAACGAAAATAAAGATTGGACGAAAGATTTTTTGAGTGATTGGTGGTACAAAGAGGGGCATACCTCTGATTGGTATGGCTATTTCAACTCATCAAATAAACCAGATGCCTTGTTTACGCTCTTAAATGCGATAGTTGATGATAAAAACGAGTCAATCTTGGCTGCCATACTTGATGGAATAAAAGAAACAGACTACAAATATATCAATGATAATGGAGTTGGCTCAACAATCGGCTCTTATACGTCCACCCGCCAAGAAATAATGGAAGCCTTACAAAACGGTTTGCAAAATTCAGCATTGGGTGTATGGGATCGTAGCAGTAAAATTAGTTTCACAATAAATAAGATACCGACCTCTTTGGATTTCTCATTAAATGCGGTAGAATCCAGAGAAATGGTTGTTGCTGACCAACCGATCAATGATGCGACAACCAGCGAACCTAATTTCACCTTTTTGCTGTTGGGAACGAAAAGCAGTGACTTTTCGTTTGCCTCTTCAATCGCAATCAGCGATATCAACACTCCGAAATCCGGCTTTGTGGGACAGGCTCTTACCCCTAACGTTTCAAACTCTTATAGGGTAAAGCCTACAGGTGAATTGGAATGGAATAATACAACCGATAAAAAGGTTGCAGTTTATTTTAGCTATCATTATGTGATGACGCAGTTGATTGAACAACTCAGTCTTAACATACCAGTAACAGAGTGGATTGGTGCAAAAGGACCACTTTATTATGCCCTCATTCCATTGTATAATATCACTAATGCGAATACATGGCGAATTAATGAACATAACGGGTTATTGACAACCTATAATACAGGAGAACAGACCTGTATCAAATTCTTGATACCCGATTTCAGTTCATCAACCCCCCAAAATGTAGAGTGGATAGTGGAAAGCAGTGCAAGTAATAGTAACTAAGTGAAAATGATGCTATTATTAACAATATCATTATATTAAAATTATAGTATAAAGGATTTTAGTATTAACTTAAAACTGTTGAGAAATGAAAAAGATTTGTTTCTTGCTTATGGCTTTCTTCTGTCTGTTTGGTTCCCTGCGGGCGGCAGAAGTTGTGCCCGAAAAATTGACTCCGCTGGTGGGAAAGAACTGTGTCATCAACCAGATAGACAAAAGTCTGGTCGATGCGGTGGGTATGGAATCGGCATTGGCGAACCTGTTGGATTCCAACACGGATAATTATGCCAGTTTAAGCGGATTGGCAGGAATTGATGTCGCATACCACCAGATTATTTCCATCAAGGATATTGCAAACGACTATTCAGGAAAAGATCTGGAAGCCGGGTTTGTAATACAAAGCGTATCGGATGGTACCAATTTACTGACGGCAGATGTGCTGAAAATGTTCGTTGTTGAAACTTATCTTGATGGCGAAAAACAGGAAAGTTCAGTCATGGAAGGCTCAGAAAGTGGTCTGCTGGATCTGAACTTGATAACCATCGCTGCTGATGGAAAGACAAAAGTCTCTATCCGTACTACAAAACCGTTCGATGAAGTGCGTCTGGCTGTAGCCGGTGTGAATGTAGAAGCCTTCAAGCAAATGAGACTTTATTACGCTTTCGTCGGTGCAAATGAATTGAAGCCAATCACCAAGACTTTTCATTATGAAAGCGCATCAGTTCATGGTCATAGAACAAATGGTCTTGCCAGTGAATGGACAAGTGCCATGTGGAATTGGCCGGATCAGAAAGAAAGGTTGGTCGGAAAAAATTCAGAAGCAGATGGTGTAGGATTCGGTCTTATCAGTGGCTTGTTGACAGACCCTCATGTTACCATCAATGCCGGTGAAACTATCCCAGCCAATACAGAAATTGGCTTCATGGTGGAAAGCGGTTCGGTACTTGCCATCGAACTATTCAACAATACGGTGCTGACTACCTATGATGAAAATGATAATGAAGTGGAATCCAAAAAGATTGTCTCTGTATTAGGTTTGTCTGCCTTGAGCGGTGGAAAGAGTACAGTCAGCATGGTAACAACTAAACCTTGCCAGCAGATAAAAATCCAGTTTGGCGGTTTAAATATAGATTTGGGTGGCACGAAGATTTTCTATGCCTTCACACGTAGTGCAGACGTTGAAGTGGAAGATGATTGCGATTTGAAGTTAAGTGCAGATGTAGCCGTTTGTTCTCAATACTCTTACCAGTTGAGCGGAATAGACGGTATCAAATGGAGCATTATAAGTCAACCGGATGGAGCGAATGCTACCGTTTCTTCTACTGGTTTGGTAGAAAATATGACCGTACAAGGTGAATACATCATTCAGGCTGAAAAGGGAAATTGTATGGATCAAGTCATCATCAATAATAAGCCTACAGGTATCTCTTATGAATGTAACCGTCCGATAGTTGGTAATGGTGTAGAACCGTTTACTCCCAAAGGTGGCGGATGCTTGTTGTGTATTTCACCAGACTTAGACCCTGATAAGGCGTTTAATGTTGTGGATGAAGATTTGACCAACTATATTGAATATACCAAAGGCTTGGATTTGTTGAGCAATACAAGCATTTATGGCGTACAAAGCCCGACTATTTATGATACTTCTGAAGAAAATCCTCGCCGTGTGGGTTTTGTCATGCAGGCTACAGATCAGTTCCTGTCTGCTGATTTGCTGAAGTTCTTTGTCATCAAAACTTATTTGAATGGAGAATTGCAGGAATCATCTCCGGTGGATGAGAATGATGCTGTCACAGCTGATTTAATCGGAAATAAAGACAATCAAATGCGTTTTAGTTTTGTGGCGACCAAACCGTTCAATCAGGTTACAATTTGGACAGCTGGCGTACTTAGTTTGAATATCAGCAAATACAGAATCTACTACGCCTTTGAAGAACCGGCAACAAGCACATGTTTGAACCAATTTTCTTCAGCAGCTTGTTTGACAATGCTATCGGCAACACAACATGGTGCATCTATAAATTATGGACGTACAGGTTTCGGTGGTGTTGCTAACGTAGGGGCAACGATGCGGAATCTTTGCAATGTGATAGACGGGGATATGACAACCTCTGCATATATTGGGAAAGTAGCAGGTGTGGCGGCCAATACCTCATTGTCTATAAAGACCAATCGTGTTTTTGAACACGGTTATCAAGCCGGCTTTGTGATAAAAGAACAAACATTTGTGGGCAATGTGGATTTGTTACGAGGATTGCGTATCAGAACCTACTTGAATGGTGTTGCAACTGGTGATGAAGACATAGCACCAGAAGTGTTGTCGTTGGACTTGATTGGCGGTTCAGGCAAATCACTGATAACAGTAACACCGACCAAACCTTTTGATGAAATCCAACTGGATATGGGAGGTTTGGTAGATGCATTGGTAGAGTTGCAGGTATTCGGTGTATTTGTTCAATCTGATACAGATGGCGATGGAACCCCCGATTGCTTGGACAAGAATCCGTGCGGAACACAACTTGTTGTTTTGAATGCTGATGTACCCTGTGGCGCTACATATGCTGAGATTGAAATAGCAGGATATGATCCAGAAAAACAGTACACACTGTTTGATGGAAAGAACGAGTATGTTTTTATTGATGGTAAAGCCTCATTTGATATAACTCCTGGATATTACAATTGTACTATCCGTGAAGAAGGAATTGACGTGTACCAGAATCTGATAATAGAAGTACATCCTGATTATACAATTTGGAAAGGAACCAACTCTTCAGATTGGAACGATTGGGATAACTGGAGTAACGGAGTTCCAGGGGCATGTACGAATGTTCTTATTCCTTCCAAAGATTCGATAGATAATTCAAATGGAATTCATTATCCGATTTTGGAGCGAGGAAGAGGAATTTATGAATGTAACGGAATTTATTTGAAACCGGGAGCAGAATTGATAAATCAGAATCTGTTGACCTATAATAAAGCATGGGTAGCATTGAACATTTATCCGGAAAGATCAAATATGCTTTCAATTCCTCTGAAAGAAAGTTTCTCTGGAGATTTCTTTGCCTACAAAAAAAGTGGAAGCAAGGAGCCGCTGCAACAGGAATATAAAAATCCGTTGTTGGGTGATACTCTTATAGGAAATGTGAACAGATCTGTCCCCTTTATTATCACTTCTATTTGGGAAGATGGTTGGAATCAGATTCGTACAATATTGGATTACAGAATCAATACTGCTGAGGGCATTGCGGTAAATTCGGTAAAGAATCAATATGTGAACACCTCTGAACCTTTAGAAATTATATTCGGTAAAGAAGACTCCCTTTATAAAAAGATTAATAATGCAGGAATAGAGTTATCCGGAACAATAGTCATTCCACGAGACATGTCTAAAGTAGGAAAGCTTGCATATGATGCTGATACCCTACAGTCAACATTAACTGGAAAGACAGAACAAACTCGCTATTTGTTAGGTAATCCGTTTGTGAGCCATTTGAATGTTGCTGCATTCCTAAGTAACTCACACAATAGTTCCGTGTTAAAACCTTTCATAAAGGTTAACAGCAATATAGTAGGAAATTCGGTAGTTGATTACGATAAACTGACTGAAGTCAGTGCTAATGATTTATCTGCAAAAGTAGCTCCTACCCAATCATTCTTTGTAGAAGCACTCCAGCCGACAAAAGAATTGACAATTGAATTCACTCCGGACATGATGACAGCTGGTGATTACATGCAAAAACAGCAATCCGCTCCGCAGACCAAGTCAAAGGTAAGCAGAAGCACCGGCATCAGCCTTTCCAACATCAAGGCTTACGCCAAGGATGGCGAGGCTGTCATCTCGGCAAGCGAAACCATCAAGAGTGTGCAGATTGTTACTGCCGCAGGCCAAGTGCTGACAAGCAAGCAGCCGAACAGCATGGAGGTACGCATGCCTCTGGGTCAGGGTGTGAATATTGTTAAGGTTCAGACCGAAAACAATGTGCAGATAATCAAATTGATAAATAACTAATGAATCAAGGTGGCCAAGGCGAAGTGGGCACAGGAGACTGTTCCGACTGCTTTGGCCACTTTTTTAATATCAAAAACATAACAAGATGAAGAACAAGCGAGTATGGACAGCCGGTCTTTTCGCGCTGATATTAGCCGCAGGCTGTGACAACAGCAGTGAGATTGTCGAGGGACAGGAGCCGGATAAAGGGCCGGTGCAAGAGTTCACACTTATGGTAGAAAACAACGGTGAATCGTATCTTGACGACAAAACGGCGCAGGCACGGCAATCGGCAACAAGTGCCACCCCCAAACAGGCCATTGACAAGGTGGCTTTGGTCATTGTGCGCAATGACGAATCGGCAGAGGTGGTGTACCACACGACCCTGGAGGGATGGAACGATACGCAAAACATCGTGAGCCGGCCTTATGATGACGGTTCGAAGCAGGGACGCAAGGCTGTTGTCACCCTAAAAGAAGAAAACCTGCTGGAGGATGGCAAAGACTATCTGGTTTATGCCATAGGATACCGAAGCGGCACATATGGAGGATATGTCCCCTTCAAGGATGTGGAAGTCGGGAAACCGTTCTCGCACACCGAAACCGTTACCGTGCCGGACGGGGGACGCACAGATGAGATCTTTGCCGGAAGCAGGATCTTGCATGTAAAGAAAGGTGAGATAACGACCGCAGAAAATTCTCCGGCCGGACAGCCGGACGAAACGGTTGTCTTGCGTCGGCAAGTAGCGGGCACATTCGGTTACTTCACCCGTATCCCGACGGAGGTAGACGGAACGAAGGTAACCGGCTTGCGTCTGGTTTCGACCGGCAGGAACAGGACGGTTATCCTGGGTGGTTTCTGCTTGAATGCCCCCCCCGAAGACTTCAACCTGAAAAACGTGGTAAACGGCATGGCTCCCAATACGGAGTATGATGCACGTCTCTTCGGATCGACTGAAGACGATGCCTTCGTGGTCTATGAAATGAAATTGGAAAACTGGTTCCCCGGCAATGCCGAGAATCCCGGATTGCCCCTGGACATGAATTCCGACGGTTATCTGGACGGGAAAGACACGAACTGGCAGATGGATGAAGAAAAATATCCAGACAGCTCCATCAAGTTGCGGAAAGGTTCGGTATTCGGTGATTGCTTTTGGGTGGCTACTGCCACTGACCCAAACAATAACGCAAATGGAGTCTCTACTTTCCAGATGCAGTTGCTGGGTGAGAAGGACCAAGTGTTGAAACACTGGAATGTGTCGCTGCAAGAGAAAGCAGCCCTGCAAGCTGCACGTACCGTTGTCACGCTGGACGAAAACGGACAGGCGGTTCTCTCCATCGATACCACTCCCGAAACAGAACACTGTTTCAGTATCGTGCGCAACCGCCTTTATGCGATGGGTATGAAGTCGCGCAGCCAGAGCCATGACGGGGACGAACCCATTGACCTGTCGAAAGCCGACAAACTTGTGGTGAACGTTGAAAACGACTGGGAAAGCTGGGATACGATTGTTATCAATTAAGATTCCGCAGCAACTGACTTATATAGAGAGAATCAGGATTATAAGTTTTCACTTATAGTCCTTTTTTAATAACGCCATCTAAACAACCGGACATATGAGCACCAATAAATTGGAATATAACGATTTTCTTGAATTGAAATGGAAGAACACAACCGCCCCGCTCCCTGAGGAAAAAGCGAGGGCGTTGCTGACCGGCATGGCCGGGGCCGGCAAGATACCCGCATACGCGAACACCCTGACTACCGGCCTTTCATCCCGGAGAGTGAAAGAAGCGTTGTTCCGGGAATGGGGAGTCCATGACATCGAAAGCGCAAGACATATCCTCGGCTGGCTGGAAACGGAAGGCAGCCGGGAACTGTACCGGAGATACCGTCCTTTCATCAGCTCCAGCGCGACAGCGCAGGAATGCAGACGGAAAGCCGTCCTCGCCTATTCGGAGGAAGCCTGCCATGAGTACATCATCCTTCCCTTCTCCTGTTCCGTCCATTCCCTGTACCACTGCATGGAGAAGATGGGGCGGCATCCCGAATTCGCTTTTACGGCGGATACCCTGCCTTCAGACATTCTCGCATGGGACATGAGCCGCCTGATACTGTTCGTCCGCCTCTGCTTCGATTACGGGTATATGGGCGAACAAGAGGCATGGGAACACATACTGCGGGCCGGCGGGCGTATCTGGAGACCCGACGTGAGCGTGCGGCGTTTCCTCATGGAATGCCTTGCCGGATGCGCATTCTGTCATTACGGGGACGGGCTGAGGTTCGAGGAATGCCTGTCACTGGCAGAGAAATGGTCCTTCCATCGTGTAGCATATTGACAACCCAAAGAAATGAGCATATGGGATTGAAGATAAAGATATTCACCGGCTACGGCATTTTGATAGCCCTGCTCGCCTTCACCGTCTGCCTGTTCAGGAAAGAGCAAGTGAAGCGTAACGCCCTTCAAAAAAATGAAAAGGAACTGGCCTGTTTCCACAAACTCTCCGAGCGGAGCTATGCCAGCCTGCTGGAACTGGCCACACAAGCGGAAACCGTCAGCGTCTGGGACGAGGAGGATATCAGGCTCTATCATGACAAACGGGTGGAGACCTGCAATACCCTGAAAGCCCTAAAAGAGTATAGCCTCATTCCGGAACAACAGGCCCGTATTGACTCCCTATGCATCCTGCTTGAGGAAAAGGAGGATTTGCTGGAAAATGTCATGAGTGCCTTCCACCGGCTCCAAGATTTCAGCGGTATCGTAAGCCGGAAAATCCCCTCCATCGTGTCCAAGGTACAGAACATTTCCCAGGATACCGCCGGCCGGTCCTCCGACAGCCGTCCGGCAGAGGCCTCTGAAAAGAAAAGGAGCTTCTGGTCCTTCCTGAAAAGGAAAGAGCAGAAATCAGCCTATCTGCAACAACGCGAACGGCAAGATGCCGGAGGGGAAAACCCTGGCACTCCCAACCCTGCCGCCGCGACCACGCGGATGCTGCACTCCCTGAACAGGGAAGTGGAGGAGCAGCAGCAAATCCATCGGGAAAACCTGCTGGCGCAAATGGAGAACCTGTACCGGAACAATACCATCCTGAACCGTAAACTGAACTGTAAGTATTCGATAAACTCCCTCGTATATTGGGTAACGTA
>ULVW01008519.1_pt1 | contig 13145 bp, 9 predicted proteins | sample 1959801 | NCBI WGS metagenome assembly ULVW01 (sample SAMEA4835796, study PRJEB28245) | human gut metagenome | biome: gut microbiome; material: fecal sample | place: Denmark | collected 2008
AATGACGAAACCACCGGCAAGGCCGTGAACACTAAGGCCATCAAGTTCAGCAACACGTTTGTGAACAATGGAACACGTAGCGTGGTTGACCCGAGCTTCACCAAAGAAAATCTTGGCAGCTTCAAGGTTTACGGTTACACGCAGGCCGGCTGTATTTTCGATGGTGTTACGGTAAGCAGCAGCGACAAAGGTGCAAGCTGGACTTATTCACCTACAAAATGGTGGATTCAGGGCAACACCTACACATTTGGCGCAATAGCACCTGCCGCAACTGCAGTAAGCAATCCGCAAGTTACCAACGGCAAAGTAACCATGGATGTATCTTTCACCAACAACGGTATCACCGACCTGCTTCACGCTGCTCCCGAAGTTGTAACGGCTGACGAGAATTTCATGGCAAGCCCCGCTCCCGTGGCTATGTCTTTCAACCACCAGCTTTCGAAAGTTAAATTCTCGTTCGAAAACAGCATTGGTGAAGGCTACACAATGAAAATCACCAATATCCAGATTAAGAACGCAAAGGCAAACGGTAAACTCACCGTAGCCGAGACAGGCAACAGCTGGAGCGAGCAGACAGGAGAGACCAACCTGAACTTCGGAGCAGCAAGCACCACCGGCGAAAACGAAGCTGAAGTAATTGCAAACGGCAGCACCGTAGAAAGCTACAAGGAAATGCTGATGATCCCGACTGCTGCAGACGCTGAATACAATGTTGGCTTCACATTCGAAGTACTCGACAACAACGTAACCGTAGGTATTTACGAAAAAACGGCTACAATAAAAGGTGTTGAGCTGAAACTTGGCTACTGCTACGACTTCAAGGTTGCCCTCACGGTTGAAGACATGACCGATCCGGACAACCCCGAATCGCCGAAACCCATCGTATTCACTGTTAGCAGCGTTGAAAACTGGAACAACGCAGAAGTTGACCAGAACGCTACGGTTGACGAAGTTCCTGAAACACAAGAACCGTAAGACAAGAGATTATTTCTCACAACAAAACCAATATGCTTTTTTAAGCAAGGGTGTCGGGGCTTGAATGTCCCCCTGCACTCACAATAGCCGAAGAATAACTTTACGGCAAAACGTAAGAAACAATATCAATATGAAAGCAAATAAAAACCTTTATCGGATTACGGGCAAAATTGCGGCACTGTTATCGTGCTTGCTGCTTTTTTCGTGCAATAGCGACGACATGCTCGACGAAATAGGCGCTAACGGCGCAGGAAAATACCGGGACAACATTTGTTTCGGCATAACATCCGACGAAAGCGTGCAGACAAAAGGAAACAAACCAGCCGACAACGGGTACACGTCCGACAGTTTTGTGCTGCGTTCCGAAAACTCCGACGACACGCTCTGCGTGAATGCCATTGTAACAGACGGCATAGAATCATCCGATAGTGTAAAACAACACGCCATGACTCGCGGTGCTGCTGTTACTCAAGATGATTTCTACGACAAGTTTCATGTGCTTGCATATTGGAAGAAAGACGGCACTTTAACAGGCCAGTTTTATATGAATACCGACGTAACCGACAAAGGAAACAACCTTTGGAGCAGCGACAGGACATATATTTGGCCCGGAAAGGCACACACGCTTACATTTTACGCCTGGGCGCCGGCCGACGCAGGCATAATATCACCCTCTTCGCCCGAAAGCACCACACTGGAGTACACCGTCCCCACAACGGTCACTGACCAGAAAGACGTGGTAGTAGCAACTACAGAAGAAATAGCCGGTAACGCCAACACCACGCAGCCGCTCGCGTTCCGCCACATTTGCACTGCCGTAAAATTCAAGGTTGGCGACCAAATGCAGGCCGGAACAATAAAAAAAATTACTATCAGCGGCGTGCACAACAGCGGTGCGTATGATATGGCGTCAGACAGTTGGCAGCTTGGAAGCAACACAACAGGCTTCAGCATAGAACAAGACATCGAAATGACGGGAAATGAATCGGGCAGCATGATTACCGACGGGGAAAACACGTTCATGATGTTGCCGCAGGAGCTTCCCGCGGGTGCTAAAGTGGAAATAATATTCCACGACAGTCAAGCCGGAACAGACCGCACTTTCTCAGCCTCAATTGGCGGCATGACATGGCCGCAGGGTAAGACTGTTACCTATACACTATCCATAACGCCGGAATACGAGCTGGAATTTATCTCCGAGCCCGAGCTGCAAGACGCGCACTACATCATATATCCCATACACATCAAGGCGGGCGACGTTCCCGGTGGCTGGACAATAACATCTTCCGACCCGGATAACGTTACATTGCGCACCGACCTCACCATTCTTACCCGCCGCGGCTTCTGGATTGAAGAGGATAAAGGCACCGCGTCTATCCGCAGCACCGCACAAGGTGACGACATAACAATCTATGCGTTCCTTACCGAAAACGCCGGCGAGGAAAACCGCACGGTAACGCTCGAAATGCGCCCCACCAACCTGCCAGACGCGGCTCCGCAAACATTTACTATAGAACAGCTCTGCCCAAGTTGGAACGGCAGCCTCGGCTGCGAACGTATCGAAGAATATGATGAGGGCTATACCGGCTATCCTTGGGGATTCAAATGGCCACAAGGCATGAAGATAACATATAACATGGAAAATGCAGGCCTTGGAGATCTCATTAAAAACGCGTTATTGAATGCATACCTATCATGGTTCACCGATTACAACGATTTCATAACAAAAGATACATGGCTTCTGAGTATTACTTCTGTAACTATAAATTTTGATGCCGTCCCTCAAGTAAGAGTCGCTACCAGCGAAAGCGACGGAGCCAAAAACACGTCAGAGCTTTATAATTATAATGGAATAAACGATGTCTCAACACTCATGAGCGTACTTGAAGACTGGGGCGGAACTACGACTGACGTACTGCCCGTAAATCCAGAAGCATTCGCCGCACGTGCATGTGCAATGAAAAACAAGTTCCACAAAACTATAGAAGAACATGGTGGCCAAACAATTGAAATTCCCGTATTGGAAGAGGAAGACCTTGTTTGGTATCTCCCTGCAAGAAATCAAGCTCCTGATATGAAAGATGAACAATATCCTCTTCAAGGAGAATATTGGACTTCCACTAACGCAGATGTTGAAGGTGATAACGAAGAAGCCTATAAGTATATTGTAGGCGGTGCAACTGTACTGGAACAACGCGATGTAAATCTTCATGTTCGCGCAGTGCGAAGTAAATAAAAGGAATTCATATATTTTGAGTGCACCATACTCAAACGACGTCCCGCCCGCTTCTGTTTAAATGGAAGCGGGCGGGATTGTTTTCAGCCTTTCGTGCCTGTGTTTTTGTTTTCCCTGTTCCTGTTCCGCCGGGCGGCAGGTGTACAGCAAACAACTTATCACAAGTGTTAAAAATCGGAACGTTGTTTTTGCACGTTGCGGGGAGGGGTTTGGAGCAAATAAAAAATATGTGCCTTGTATTTTAAAATAGGTCCGACTAATTTTAAAATATCTCAGACCTATTTTCGCCCCCTCCCAAACCCGCATGAACAAAGGCCTTGCTGCAATATGTTAAACGCAGACAAAAAACGCACATTCCTTTTACTGCCGCCTTTCCGGCAAGGAATGTGCCTGTTTTGCGTTCGAAACAACTGCATTCATAACAAGTTACATCCGTTTCCGCCCGGCGGGGCGGACGAGTGCGCCGCCTGTGGCGTGGATTTTACAGCGAGGGGGTTATTTTTTCTTCAGCAGGTCGGGGCGCAGTCGTTTTGTGCGTTCGAGCGATTGCGTCATTTCCCATTCCTTTATTTTGGCGTCGTGTCCGCTCAGGAGTATGTCGGGCACTTTCCAGCCCTTGTAGTCGGCCGGGCGGGTGTACACGGGCGCTGCCAGCAGGTTGTCCTGGAAAGAGTCGGACAGGGCGCTTTGTTCGTCGCTCAGCACGCCCGGTATGAGCCGCGTGATTGAGTCGGCCATGACTGCCGCGGCCAGTTCGCCGCCGGTGAGCACGAAGTCGCCTATGCTCACTTCGCGCGTTACGAGGTGTTCGCGTATGCGGTAGTCAATGCCTTTGTAATGTCCGCACAGTATTATGATGTTCTTGAGCATGGACATTTCGTTGGCCATTTTCTGGTCGAACTGCTCGCCGTCGGGCGTGGTGAAGATAACCTCGTCGTATTCGCGCTCGCTTTTCAGTGCGGTTATGCAGCTGTCTATGGGCTGGCACTGCATTACCATGCCGGCGAACCCGCCGAAGGGGTAGTCGTCCACGCGGCGGTGCTTGTCGGTGGTGTAGTCGCGCAGGTTGTGCACGTGTATTTCAACCAATCCTTTCTTTTGGGCGCGCGCCAGGATTGAGAGGTTTACGAAGCCCTCGAGCATTTCGGGCAATACTGTTATTATGTCTATTCGCATGGCTTTAGTTTGGAATGGCTGCAAAGTTAACTATTCTTGCGCTTGTGTGCCCGCCTGCACGAAAGATTTGTGGTTCTCAGGCATGTATGCCGTATGAATGATTAAATTTGCAGACAAAGAAACGTAACACTGAAACAACCGTCGCATGAAGAACTGTTTGTTGAGGATTTTAAACATGTTGTTGCTTTTTGCAGCGGCAGTGCCCGCAGTGGCGGGAAGTGGCGCGGATGTGCCTGTAATGCGCGGAACGGGCGAGGACTACACCGCCCCCGACGGCTCGTTGGCCACCCACGCTTCGGCACGCGAGTTCCCGCAAGAGGGAGACATGCTGTACGACGTGGCCGTAAACGGCCGGTACGTGGGACTTTACACCGACAAGAGCCATTGGGGCGGGCTGGTGCATTTCGGCAGTTTCGAGTTCGACGGCAGCCGCGGGGTGGAGGTCGATATAAATTATGCCCGCGAAATAAGGAGTTTCGAACTTCTTCCCGAAACGCCCGACGTTTACGGCGTGGAGCAGACCTCAGCCCGCAGCCTGCGCTTCAAACTCAGGAAACCCGATGTAAACGTTACGCTCATCGTGAACGGCGAACCAAAGAAAGATGTGCTCCACCTGTTCGCGGCAAGCGTGGACAGGGACGCGCCCGGTGTGGACGCCGATACGGGTTACCGCAGGTTCGAGGACCGCAAACTCATATACTTCGGCCCGGGATATTACGACCTCAGGAAGCTAACCGGCGACGGAACGCTCACAGTGCCCGACGGCTGGGACGTGTACATAGCGGCCGGGGCGGTGGTTTACGGGCGCATAGACGCCTGGGGCACGGGCAAGGGCACAAGGCTCCGCGGCCGGGGCATGGTTTATAACGACGAGAACAACACGGCAATGATATTCACCGTGACCAAAAGCACGGGCATGGAGGTGGAAGGGCTCACGTTCCACTGCCACAGGCCGCAGTGCTGGCAGGTGGGCGTTACGCAGTGCACCGGCGTGGAGTTCGACGGCGTTAAGATTATATGCACGCGCTACGCCAGCACCGACGGGCTTGACGTGATAAACTCGCAGGACTGCACGTTCAGCAACATGTTCATCCGCGCCAACGACGACGCCGTGGCAATAAAAGGTTTGCAGGACGCAAGGCCGGCCGATTGCCTGCCCAATAGGAACCTGCTGTTCGAGAACATACAGCTTTGGAACGACTGCAACTGCGCTTTCGGCATGGGGGCGGAAACAAGGGCCTCGGCCTACGAAAACATACGCCTGCGCAACAGCTGCGTGCTCTCGTCGTTCGACGACCCCGACCACCACGAGGAACTCGACGAACGCGCGGCGCTTACGATATGCAGCCTCAACGGCACGTATTTCAGCAACATACTTTACGAGAACATCGACGTTTACCATTGCGAACGGCTTATAGCCCTCGGCTTCAAGCCCGATTTCTGGTTCGGCTCGCTCAAGGGAGACCAGTCCACGCCCGGCGGAATAAGCGGCGTAACTTTCAGGAACGTGCGCTCGCACGCTTCGAGCGGCAGCAGCATAGCCAACCAGATACACCTGTACGGCTGGAACCGCGAGGGGACGCCGCCGAAATACGTGGAGAACATCACATTCGACAACGTGCGCATAGAAAACAAGAAAGTGAAAGGCAGCGGCAACGCGCATTTCCTTACAGGCGAGCTGGTGCGCGGCCTGAAGTTCGAGTGAGCGACGCGGGAAACGGCCCTTTTTACAGCAAATACCGTGCCGGGAACGGTGTGCAAAACCCAGCCCGGGAGGCGGCAAAAAATATGTCAGACATATTTTGAATTACGTCTGACATATTTTAAAATATCTCAGAGATAATTTTTTTTACGTCCCGTGGATTTTTCCCGTTGTGCATTCCCCCGCGCACGTATTGCGCCGGCATTTGTTTTTTATCGCACCGGCAGGCGCGGGGTAAGGGCGCATTGCTTATATTTGTATTCAAAACAAATGGAACAATGGACGAAGCACAGAGGATAATGGAACTGCGTGCACTTTTGCACGAACACAACTATAATTATTACGTTAAGAACGCTCCCACGATAAGCGACCGCGAGTTCGACGGCCTTCTTCACGAACTTATCGAGCTCGAGGGCAGGCACCCGGAGCTTTACGACCCTAATTCACCAACGCAGCGCGTGGGCAGCGATTTGAACAACGAATTTGTGCAGGTGGTGCACCGCTATCCCATGCTCTCGCTCGCCAATACGTATAACCGCGAGGATGTAAAGGCGTTTTACGAACGTGTGCAGGGCGGACTTGATGGGCAGAAGTTCGACATCTGTTGCGAACTCAAGTTCGACGGGCTTTCTATATCGCTTACTTACGAGCACGGCAGCCTTGTGCGCGCCGTGACGCGCGGCGACGGCGAAAAGGGCGACGACGTAACGGCCAACGTAAGGACGATAAAGACCATTCCTCTTAAATTGAAGGGTAGCGGCTATCCTGACGAGTTCGAGATACGCGGTGAGATAATCATGCCGTGGGAGAGCTTTGAACGGCTCAACGCCGAGCGCGAGGCGAGGGAAGAGCCTTTGTTCGCAAATCCGCGCAATGCCGCTTCGGGAACGCTGAAGAGCAAGAACTCGGCAGTGGTGGCCGAGCGCGAGCTTGACGCATATTTATATTACCTCTTGGGGGCGGAGCTTCCGGGCGACAACCATTACGACAACCTGCGCCGGGCGGCCGAATGGGGATTCAAGGTGTCTGACGCCATGCGGGTTGTTTCGTCGTTGGACGAGATTTACGCCTACATCGACCATTGGGACGAGGCGCGCCGCGCACTTCCGGTGGCCACCGACGGAATAGTGCTCAAGGTAAACTCGCTTGCGCAGCAACAACAATTGGGCTATACGTCGAAAACGCCGCGCTGGGCCATTGCATATAAGTTCCAGGCCGAACGTGCGGCCACAACGCTCGAAAAGGTAACGTTCCAGGTGGGACGCACCGGCGCGGTGACGCCCGTGGCTAACATGACACCGGTGCTTTTGGCGGGAACGATGGTAAAACGTGCCTCGCTTCACAACGAAGACATGATCAAGAAGCTCGGCCTACACATAGGCGACACGGTTTACGTGGAGAAAGCCGGCGAGATAATACCGCAAATTGTGGGCGTTGACCCCTCGTCGCGCAAAGAAGGGAGCGAAGAAGTGAGATTCATAACCCATTGCCCCGAATGCGGCGCACCGCTTGTGCGTTATGAGGGCGAGGCTGCCTATTATTGCACGAACACAGTGTCGTGTCCGCCACAAATAAAGGGAAGGATAGAACATTTTATAAGCCACGACGCAATGAACATCGATTCCATAGGACCGGAAACGGTGGACGACTATTTTAACCGCGGGCTTATACACGACGCGGCCGATTTGTACAAACTTACGGTGGATGACATAAACGGTGAGGACGGCACACGCGAACGCTCGGCTCGGAAAGTGATAAAAGGCATAGAAGACAGCAGGAACGTGCCGTTCGACAGGGTGCTTTACGCCTTGGGTATAAGGTTTGTGGGCAAGGTCGTTGCACGTACCGTGGCGCGCAATTTCCGTTCGGCCGCAGCCATAGGGCATGCCACTGTTGAGGAACTGTCTGCTGTTGACGGCGTGGGCGATGTGATAGCCCAGAGCATTTACCGTTACTTTCACGACGAAGAAAACCTTGAATTCGTGGAACGCCTGCGCACGGCCGGCGTACAAATGGAAATGGGTGAGCAGGACACGCCGCAGTCGGACGCACTTGCAGGCAAAGCCATCGTTATAAGCGGGGTTTTCGCCCGGCATTCGCGCGAGGAATACAAAGCTATCATCGAGCAGAACGGAGGGCGCAACGTAAGCAGCATATCCTCGAAAACGTCGTTCATACTTGCCGGCGAAAACATGGGTCCGTCCAAACTGGAGAAAGCGCAAAAACTCGGAGTGCCCATAGTTTCGGAACAGGATTTCCTGGAAATGATAAAGCCGCAGTGAGAACGGGGCTTTATCCAGGATTGCGGCTAACCGTTGTAAGGCTTTTGCCGGAGTATAAAAGAAAAATTACCGGCTTTGGTGCAAATGGGAAGCGTTTTAATGTTTTTTTTCAAGATAATTTGTACTTTTGCCGCAAAATCAAACAGTTGTTTTTGCAGGTTTTCCGCATGAATCCGTATGCGTGCGGGAGAATGCGCGCCACTGTGCAGGAAATGCCTGCGAACATTAATAAGTAATTTCCGAATATCATGAATATGAATCCTTTCCGCGGTTTGGGAGTAGCTTTGATAACGCCTTTCAACGAAGACGGCTCAGTTGATTACGCGGCGCTTACGCACCTTGTAAACGACCAAATCGATAACGGGGCAGGCTTTATCTGCGCGCTCGGTACAACAGGCGAGACCCCGTGTCTTACTCCGGAAGAATGCAACGAAATAAAGCGTACTGTGGTAAAGACCGTAGACGGGCGTGTTCCGGTATTGCTGGGAATAAGCGACAACTGTACCGCGCGGCTCGTAAATACTGTAAAGAATACGGACCTTGGCGGCGTTGACGGCATTCTGTCGGCCGCGCCGTCGTACAACAAGCCGGTGCAGGAAGGAATTTACCGGCATTTCATGGCATTGTCGCAAGCGGCGACGCTTCCAATAGTGCTTTACAATATTCCGGGGCGCACCGGTGTTAACATCTCTGCCGATACGGTGCTGCGCCTTGTGAACGATACCGATAATATCGTTGCCGTAAAGGAAGCCTCGGGCAACATAACCCAGATAGCCGACATATTGCAGGCCAAACCCGACAGGTTCGACGTGTTGAGCGGAGACGACGCGATTACATACGAAATGCTTGGCCTGGGAGCCGTGGGAGTTATATCGGTAATAGGAAATGCGTATCCGCGGATATTCTCGTCGATGATTAAGTCATACCTTTCGGGCAATGAATCGGACGCGCTGGCAATTCATCGCAGTTTGAACAGGTTGTACAAGCTGATGTCGGTAGACGGCAACCCGGCGGGGGTAAAATCGCTGCTCGCCTTGCAGGGAAAGATAAAGAATGTGCTTCGTTTACCTTTGGTTCCTGCCTCACAGGCAACACAGAACGCGCTTCAGGAGGTAATGAAAGAGTTGCAATAAGCACAACAAATAAACAAATCCGCCGGATTCCATGGAGTCCGGCGGATTTGTTTTATGGGATATGCTCGTTAAGTTTTATGTGTAGGATGTAATTGTTCGGGAAACCGTTTGCAAATTATTTTGCTGGGAATTCAAGGCATTATTTTACCGTTGCCGTCAGGTTTTCCAATGACGGAATTACAATATGGCTGCGTGAAAATTCTATCAGGCCACGTGATGACAGCGAATGCAGCATGCGCGAAAGTGTCAGTCGCGAAGTGCAGAGCATTGCGGCAAGGTCGGTCATTTTTACGCGAAGAACCTTTCTTCCTACAGGCCTCAGGGATTTGAAGAGTACAAACATGGCAAGCCTGCCTTCGAGTGTGTACGGTGCAGCCGGTGCAAAGCGCGATTCGAACTGCTGCGCCGTGGAGCATACAAGGTTCATGAAATTGAAACGGAATACTTCGTTTACGAGCAGTTGCGATACCACGGTTTGTTTAGGCAGCCTCATTACCCTGCAAGGTGACGCGGCGGTGTATGTACGCATATATGTGGTGTGCAGGCCGAACAGCCTTTGCGGTTCTATTACGCCGTTGGCGGGCATGTGCTCTTCAATTTCGCATATACCGTGTGGGTCGGAAGATGTAACTGTTATGCTGCCGTCCATGACTATTGTTAGCGTGCGGCATTCTTCGCCCCGTCTTGCAATCATTGCGCCTTGCCGCACTATAGTCACGGCGGGCCGCGCTTCGTCGTAGAATGACGAAAGCATGGCGCCGTCCATTCCCATAAATAAAGGGAGCGCAGCTAAGGTGTCATAATTGAGCGGTTTCATTGCTGGTATGGTTATTTACCTGGGGACTTCATTTTGCTTTCTAATTCCGGCGAAATCCATATTTCGTTTTCACCCTTTGCGTTTGAATAAATGAACATGGCTTTCAATCCGGGATTGGAGCGCAGCACAGTACGCGCCGAATCGAGACCGAGCACCATGAATGCCGTAGCATAGGCATCAGCCATAGCACAATCGTCGGCCACAACGGTAGAAGATAATAAGGTATGGTTTACGGGGTATCCGGTGCGCGGGTCTACGGTATGCGAATATCGGCGTCCGTCCTTATAATAAAAGCGCCTGTAATTGCCGCTTGTTGCTATGGCGCAGTCGGTAAGTCGTAGCATTGCTTGTATGCCGTTATCGGCACTTAGGCTGTCTTCCACGGGCTTGCTTATTCCTATGTTCCATTCTTTGTGCCCCGGACCGTTGCCACGAACTACAATCTCGCCTCCAATCTCTATCATGTAGTTTTTTATGCCTTTGTTGTCGAACAGCCGTGCCACCTCATCGCAGCCAAAACCTTTGGCAATGGCGCTACAGTCGAGCATTACACGCGGATCGCTTTTTACAACCCTGCCCGAAGCGTCTATCCTTACCTTGTTGAAACCTACAAAGCGTCGCATGCTGTCTATAGCCGTTTCGTTTACATCTTGGCTTTTGTTGAAGCCGAAGCCCCATGCGTTGACAAGCGGAGCAACTGTTATGTCGAATGCTCCTCCTGTTTGTTCCGAGACTTTTCCTGACAGCGTAAATACTTTGGCGAACATTGTATCGACTCGCACAGGACGGTTCTGGTTTACGGCAGTGATAATGCTCTTTTTGTTGAAAGGCGACAGCGAAGAATCCACTTTTGCAAGACGCTGTTCAATTTCAGCCTTTATGCTCGAGTGGTACGAGTAGGTTATCTGGTAAGTGGTGCCGAATACAACTCCTTTGTCGGTTATGTATTTTGACGGCTTACGGTCGGTAAGCACGACATATACGCTTCCCGCGGCCAACAGCAGGAGAAAAACGAGCTTCCACTTTCCTATACGGTGTGACATATTATAATATTTACTTGATACAGGCACGGCAGCAGGGATGTTTCCCCATGGTCTTTATCCGCCGGCTGCTATCTTTATTCCGAGAAGTATAAGGATTATACCGCCTGCAAGTTCGGCGTTAAAGTTGAAACGGCAGCCTATGAATGCGCCTGCCGCCTTGCCTGCCAGTGTGAGCAGGAAACTTCCTGCACCGATAATAGCGATTGGTTGCAAGATGTGTTCAACGGTTACAAGCCCCATGCATGTAAAAGTTATTCCGACGGCAAGGGCGTCCACGCTCGTAGCGAATGCAAGGTAAACGAGTGTGCCCGGTTTGTTGGGGTTGAACGCATGCTCGCAGTCGTCGTGCCTGCTTTCCCATATCATTCTCAGACCTATGAGCAGCAGCAGGGCAAAGGCAATCCAATGGTCGAACGCTTCTATCTGCGAATAAAACGTTTTCGATATTCCCCAACCGACAACAGGCATTGCAGCCTGGAAAAAACCGAACAACAGCGCCATCAGCAAGGCCTGGTTCAGGTTGAAACGTTTTTCTATCATGCCGCAGGTTATTCCTATGCTGAAGCAGTCGGCTGCCAATGCTATTGAAATAAGCAAACTTTCAATCAGGCTCATCGGTGTCAGATGTCGAATATAAGGTTAAAAGTGCCTCCTATGACGGAGCTGCCGCCTTTGCCGTAACCGGGAACGTACCATGGCTCACCTACTGAGCCGGAGCTGTGCGTTATGCGGTTTTTGTAGCGAAGGCTCCAACCGAGGTGGAAAATGCTCCAAATTTTAGCCTCAAGACCGAAAACAAGCTCTATCCAGCTTTGATTGCCTTTCAGCCCGGTGTAATTGTTGGGCAATGTACCGCCCCAAATATTATCTTCGAAGTTAGGTCCGCTTATATCGTATTTAAATGTAGTGAAACCAATGCGCGCCCCTGCAAAAACACGGTTGCCGTTAGGGTTGTTCGACAAAAAGTTGTAATCGCACCCCAAGCGTATATACGGGGCGCGCGTTTCGAAATGCAGGTCGGTTGCGTCGTCGGTTTTGTCGCACACTCCGATTCCCACTTCACCAATGGGAAAATATTTCTCGTGCAGGTTAAGCCGCACGGCGCCCTCTATTTCGCCGTAAGAAGTAAATGCAACAAGAAACATGCCCATCAGGTTGCCCGACACAGAGAATCCCGCAAACAAAGGTTGCTTTACGTTGCTGTCCTTGTCGTTAGATACGTATTGCACGCCCCTTATGCGTTCGGGTGTTTCGACTGCAGTTGAATCTTGCTGCGCCATAACGGGCAATGCAATGGAAAGGCTAAGGCAAAGTAAAGTATATCTTAATGTTTTCGGTTTCATCGTAATTTACTTTTGGATTGGCCACGGCCACGCTGTCGATTCGCGAAAGCCCGGCTGCGTTGCCGTTTGAAGTCCATTCCACTCCTTTTATTTTATGGAACATCGACATGCCGCAGTCCACCGACTCAAAGTGCGGCTCGTTGGTGTGCGAGACGAATATGGTGTCGACCGACGAGGCTTCGAGTCCCATTATTTTAACCACGAACGTATCCACTTCTCTCATGTAGCTCATCGGCAGGTCGAGGCTTGATATGTTGTATCCGTAGTTGAACAGTATGCTGTCGGTTCCGGCGGCTGTAATAGTTATCGTGTCGCCGATAGTAGTGCTGCCGTTTGTTTCCGAGTTGTAAAAGCCGCAGGCCAGTTCCACCTTGTTGTTGAGCGGGCAGTCGATGTTGCTGCACGAGGCCGCGTAGGCAACCAGTGCAACAACGGCAG
>ULVW01051228.1_pt1 | contig 13132 bp, 9 predicted proteins | sample 1959801 | NCBI WGS metagenome assembly ULVW01 (sample SAMEA4835796, study PRJEB28245) | human gut metagenome | biome: gut microbiome; material: fecal sample | place: Denmark | collected 2008
ATCTTGCGGTCGGTCTTATCGTCGTTCTCTGCGTAGCGCAGGGCAGCGTATAGATCCTCGTCGAGATATTCCGGGTCGGTAGTCTTGTCGGGATTGTCGGCGTAGTCCAGCGTGGCTTTCAGGTCCTTGAACACAGGCCAAAAGCCTGTCACCGCCATACCGCATCACCCCTTTCCCGGCAGCAGGAATTCTGCTGTGATCTGTTTCAGCGCCGTGCAGATTTCTTTGTCCAGCTCCGGTGAACTCGCCTTGTCCGCAAGCTCGCCAAGCTTTTCAAGACAAGCAAAAAGAGCGTCAGGCGGAACCGTTCTCGGCTCATACCCCAACGCTCTTTGCTTCACATATTCGGCTGTACTCAGCCCGCATTTTCGGGCTTTGGTTTGAATCTTTTCCTTCTCCTTTGCCGTCACGCGGACGGCGATGCGCATATCTTTTTCCATACACATCTCTCCTTTCACTGGGGGATTGGGGGCTGCGCCCCCAAAGAGTCAGCCGATTTCGGCTGTGATTGGGACTTCTGTGGCACACAAAGTCCCTGCTTGTTATATCGTGAGACGCACCCCGCAGAGCATAAAGAAAAGCGGATGTCAGATACCGAGATTTCAGCGAATTTCTACGCTGCACGATACTGAAAGTCGCTTTCTTGCCCCTTGGGATACATCTTGTTTCTGCGCCAAAGTGGCTCTGATTCGGCTGCGAATATTGCAATTTGAGCCACATCTCGGCGTTTTGGCTCAGCCGAACATTTCAAGGTCATCCAGCAGCAGACAGTTACCCTTATAGCAATTACAGCAAGTCTTGTGAACAAGGGTTTTGATTTTTGCCCGTTGCCTTGGCGTAATTCTGAATACCATAGACTAAACCTCCTTCCTGTTTTACGGGCAGCAAAAAAGCCGCCGAGTGTGATCTCGACGGCTCGATGACTGCCTTCTGTATATTGAATGGGGGAAACAGCTAAAAAGGGTATGTTTATAGCAACACAGCAAAAACGCTGTCCGCAACATCGGGAAAAAGCCTTGAATATCAGGCGCTTTTCTGCTACAATTATATAGAACAAATGTTTCTATTTGGCGATTCGGAGAAAAAACATCTTGGCTTTTCATCACCGCAAGACCGGTTTATGGGACACTTGGCTTGATAGAATATAGAAGGAGGCAGGGCGTATGAGCGATGGACTTGGCTTCCTTACTGCCGTTTACCGGGACGGTCGTGTACATATAGGCGGCAAAAGCTACCCGGCAGGAACCTTTGCGGTGCAGCTTTTGAATCTGTATTATAAAGATGACACGGCGGCGAGGATCGCCGTGTTCCGGCAAAGTAACTGGAATGTGCAGGAGCAGCTATGCGCCGGGTATCTGAACGAAACAGATTTTATTAAGGCCGGAAAGGAGATCCTTACGATCCTGCAAACCCTGCCGAAGCTCAAGCCTTTTTCCTCCTTGGACATTGCGGCGGAGAGACAGCGAATTGCAGAACTATTCACGGAAAACAGCGCTGCTGCCCTTTCCGACTATCTGCGGCGCAGGGCAGCAATAGCGCAATTCGATGGCGTGTTCTCTCCTGAATATGATAAAGCGCTGTTCAAGAATGGTGAAATGATGTACGCAACCGTTTTAAGTACTCTCCGCTTTTATGATGCTATCCCGGAGGATATGCGCAAGGCGTTTGAGCAATTTAAGAAATTCGCTTCCCGTGTGGATGAAGCCGACCGCTTTGACGAGCGGCATTTGCTGCCCATTGCAACGGAGATATTCGGGACGAATTCATTTCCCTTGCACACGGAATACATTGCTCTCCCGAAACGGCGAAACAGTCGTATTCTCGTCACCGCCCGAAGAATGGCCTTTGCGAGCTACTACAGCTTTGTTTTGACGGACTTCTTTGAAGGGCTGCACCACGGGCATTACCCGAGGCAGTGCGAGGTTTGCAAGCAGTATTTCCTAATGCAGAGTGCACGGCGGCAGAAATACTGCACCTATGGCACGGCACCGGAGTTGTACCATGGTGAAAAGATCAGCTGCCGCCGGTACGCCATCATTCGGGGCAAAGCGGAACGGGCAAAGGATAACCCGCTGAAGGCCGCCTATGACCGCCGTTGCTCGGGGATACGTTCCGAAAAGAGCCGGGGAACGATCTCTACCGAGTTTGCGCAGGCGGCGCAGGAAATGGCAAAACGCCGCTTGGAACAGGCAGAGGAAGATGATGCCTACGCCAAAGCAAATTACTTTACCGACTTGGAGCGTACTAAGCTGTACGCTGACACGGACAAAAGAATGAAATGATGGGAGGTGCATCCGGTGTCTGAAGAACAGAATGAAGTTTTAGAGCAACAGCGGTATCTTTTGGAGCGCCGGATGTACCGCCTTGACCCTGCGCCGCCGAAGCTGCCAGCCCAGGAATACATTGTCCGCTATCTCACCGAAAAAGAGGAAAAGTATCTGGTTTGGTACCTCCACGATCAGGAACCTGCGCTTAATAAACTGGCGCAGGCCGTCTGCGAACGATACGCTATGGCGGAGCATTTTGCGGACATCAAACAGGCGGCGGTGTGCGGTATCTTGGTCGCCCTTCAAATGTACGACCCGGCTGTTGGCGCACCGTTTGCCGCTTTTCAAACGCGGTATATGCAGGACGGCGTGGGTGACTATATCCGCACGGCGCAAAGCGGTGTTATCACCATGACGGCAGATACTTATCCCGTCCTGCGGCGCATTATGGCGATTTACCATCTAAACGGCGATGATTGCAGTGACAGCTGCATCCAGCGAATTGCCGATGAAATCGGAATGGGGGAAAAGAGCGTCCGCAAGTACATTGCGATAGGCACGCTGAATGAACGCCGAGTAGATTTTTACCGGCAGTACGATGAGGACGGCGGGGAAACGGCGGAAGACATTTCGGTGGACACCACCTCGCAGCCAGACAAGCTGTATTTTCGGGCGGTGCTATATGACGCACTGTACGAGGCTTACGGCAGCCTGACCTACCGGGAACAGCGCACGGTTGCCAAGCATCTTGGCTTCTGCGATACCTGCTGGTCGGTCAGGAAAGCAGTGCTGATAAACGGTGAAATCGAGTACAGGCCCATAAAACCCATGACCTTTGAAGAAATCTCCCACGCTGCCAGCCGCAAGTCCGATAAGGCTTCCGAGCGGACTTATAACAGAGCGTTGAAGAAAATGAGGGACCACATTTTGGAACTGCAGAGGTGACGCTTTTCCTTAATTTACCGATGATGAACTTCATTTAACACTTTCTTTACCGTTTGCTGGGTGATTATCGGTGAAAATGGCAGCAAAGTGATGAAAAACGAAATATTCAATTGAATAATTGGCAAAAAGTGATATAATGTGTTTGTAAAACCGGGCACAAATATGTGCCTGTCGACTATAGTTGTTTGTGAAACCTGTTAATACACGAAAAAAATCCACTTAACAATGCCCAACAAGGTTCCTTGCGGGAAGACCAGCGCGATATCTGATTATGCAGAAGCAGAATTACTATTTTACTGCTGCAATACGGATGCAATTTGAATAACTCGATGGAAAGAATACAAAGCTTGTTGTTAGGAGAGAATGTCGAAATGGATACAAATCACATCGCTCAAGTACTTCAGGACAAAAAACTTCAAAAGCATTTGAATACAAAGATCAACCGTCAGTTCAAAACATGTCGGTATATTGGCGATATTGTAATAAGTGAGGATGAATATATCCTTCTTAAGGCATATCTTCGCAGTATTTGCAGAAAATATCTGAACACATCCGAGAGATATATCACTAGCCCAATCTTTGCGGTTGCGCTGGTTCAAATCGGCATTCATAAATATGATGGTCGGTTTTGGCCCCATGTTGAGCGAGAAATTGACATGGAATTGCCGGGTTCATACCAGAAATGGATTGGACGCAGCTTCTATAAAACACTCGAAAAATACAACAAATACAAAGTAGCAGAGAATGAAATGATGAACAATATTCTTCTGCATTGCTTTATAACAAACTATTATGCGAGTGACCTCTTTGATTTCCTTTTTGCATATTATCAAATAGACTTAGAGCGTGACCTTACGAGTAATAGTAAGGAAATGCGAGATTATTTGATGCAATCTATGGCGAGCGGTGAGAATACAGCCAGAGCATATAAAATAAAAAAGCACACATCTGATGCAGTCGCATTCAATACGAGAGGCTGTAAAATTCGAGTTGGCAAAATTTTGCGGTTTATGGATAATGCTCTGTTCTATGGACTGTTCCCAAGAACATCACAGAATCGGATTGCTCAACTGTTTTGCAAGTGGGCTGACGAGTCAAAGAAATTCGATCAAGCGAAGAAAGCTATTGCGGGATTAACCAAAAGAGGAGAAAAGAGATATAGTTCTCCGTATTTGCGTTACAATGGAAGTCAAAACCGTTTTGAGCTTGTCTTGCCGCCGCAGTATATTCACTTAGCAACAAATGAGGAGTTGCCAAACCTACATTGGAAAATTGCCTTTTCCAATGTTGAAAAAACTCTTGAAGCAGAATCGGAAAACTGTGTAACCGGTTGCAAAACGCGAATCGTTTCCGATATTTACATTCCTTCCGATAATATTTTCGACAGCATCCGAATTGAACTTATCAAGAATGACGCAGAGGTAATCCATAAGTTTACCAATATCAGAGCAGCGTGCATTCGTTTCTTTGATAACAATTGGGAGTTGATCCATTATACAGACGCTCTGCCGATTGGGGATGCGTTTGCATTTACACATACAGAGGATGCTTTGTATACAGATTCTGACGCTGTTTATAACTGTGAATATCTAAACGGACTGAATCTGTACAGTATGGAACTGATTAAAGGGGATATTATTCGACTTCCCGATGGACGAGCTTTGCCGGTGGGGAGTGCGCTGGAAGACGGCCTTTTGAAAAACAACCTGAAAAATGGTGTATATGTCATGCGCGAAGGAGTAAAACACCCCGTTTTTTCCGCCGTTCCATCAATCTATTTTCGCATGTCACCTACTCAAGAGAGAGGAACACTGATTAGAATCAATGAGGAAAAATATCGCTTTGATATTGCACGAGCAATAAAATGTAATACGCAAGACAAAACTGATGAATATGGCTATATTCTTAGGCTGTCCGACTATATTAAAACGGATGGCATTTTCCGTGTGAATATAGATATTCCCAACTCCAGAAAAGCTAACGATTATTCTCTTGCAGTAATTAACCAATTTGACTACAAGTATGAAGACGCCCCCTTTATTTACAAAAAAGAGGGCAAAATCACATTCTCTAGCACTGGAACGATCTTGGGCGATGAGCACTCTGAGCATATTGCCAACAACAGCTTTGTTTTTAGAATTGACCCCGATATTGATTACTTGCCTTTCACTTATCAGACTGCTAACGAGAATTTGGCGCTGCGTGTGTATCTTCCGGCTTTTAAGTGGAAATTTGACGATGGGGCTTGGCATACGGAAAGGCCAGAAGAAATATGGCATGCGGAATTTCCCAAGATGATTTATCTGAAGTTCCCGGATGATACCGTTTGCTTGGATATGCCTCCCCTGATGACGGATGATAACGAAGATGCGGAGTACAGCATAAAAGTTGAAAAAAACAAGGAAAAGCATCTTTTTGTCTGCGACACGCGAAAGATGTTATCGTGGTTTGGATTTGAGGATATTATCAGACCCTTGAGCCTGCACTTCGAATCGATATCGTTCGTGTTTTTGCGGGTTATCACACACTGTTTCTTAGCAAACTCGGAATGCCAAATTGTTGAAGATCGTCCCAACCGAAAGTTGTGGTTCAGGAGCAGTATTATTGGTTTTTCTGATTGTGTAGCCGATGTTTATTTAGATGGTATCCTGATTGCTGAAAAAGTCGAAGTGAAATCAAATGGTTTTAAACTCAGCATTCCATTCACCAGCGGCAAATACCGAATTGATTACTTTGAAGCGGACGAGGAAGATGATTTTGGCGCACCCGATTATAGGTTATTTGACACTAAAGAATGTAATTATAAGAACACGAAGGATTTGAGCGGCAAAACAATTCAGATTTTAAGCGTTACTGAGCGTAGGCAGAAAGGATCCATTTTTTCTTCGCCGGAATATGTTCTCCGCGGAAATGTGACAGTTTCAAGTATTCAGGCAATCCCCAATGAGATAGATAGCTTTACAGGTGTTCTCTCGTGCGATACATTGACACCACTCCAAGTCAAAGTCACTTTTGAAAATCCCAACAATATGAAAGTGGGCGCACTATATTTTTGGAGTGATGAAGAAGATGGGTACATTGAATTTATGTACGACAAAATAGAGGGTATCCTGGTGCTGTCTGAAGACGAAAGCACCAGCTCATCGGAAGCTAAAAACAGATATTTGGTGCTCTACGAAGATAGCTACTATTACAATTTCCGGATTAAATAGAGAAAGGGGTATGGTCGTGGCTTTTTCGCCTGTTACTGCATCTAAGCATATTAAGGAAAAATACTATCGATATTTAAAAACAACATTCAAAATGGGAGAGCCCTATAAGAAGGAATACGAAGCCCTGCTTGAAAATCAGGATGCATTTGCAAAAGGACCCTACCTTGATGTTACGGATGCTTTCGAAAAAGGCAAGTGTATTGCAGAGCTAATAGAAGAAGGGATTCTCCCTAAAAGCTTTTCCAAAATAAACATGAACATGACCAGACCTCTGTACCTACACCAGGAAAAGGCCATAAGAAAGGTCGCAACCGAGAACAGAAATCTTGTCGTTTCAACAGGTACCGGTTCGGGTAAAACGGAAAGCTTTCTCATCCCCATACTTCGGGAGCTTGCAACGGAGGCCGAGGCAGGAACGCTTTGCCCGGGTGTTCGTGCATTACTTATTTATCCGATGAATGCCCTTGCTAACGATCAGACAGAAAGACTGCGTTCTTTATTGTCTAATTATCCGGAGATCAAATTTGGTGTTTATACCGGCCAAACAAAACAAAAAGATGCCGATGCAATTGAAGATTACAAATCACTAAATAACGGGAACCCACCGTGTGAGAATGAGCTTATCTCAAGAGATCAAATGATAGCGAGTCCTCCACACATTCTCATCACAAACTATGCGATGCTTGAATATCTAATGGTGCGTCCAAGAGACAGTGTATTCTTTGACGGAGAATTCGCAACGCACTGGAAATTTATTGTTTTTGACGAAGCCCATGTATATAGCGGATCAACGGGAATTGAAGTGTCCATGCTTTTCAGAAGGCTAAAAGCGAAGCTTGGCAATCAAAAAATCACTTATATTCTAACCAGTGCAACCTTGGGCGGAAAAGAGGATAATAAGCAGGTTGCAGAATTTGCTAAAAAGCTCTGCAGCGCACCGTTTGACAGCAGTGATATCGTAAGGGCTGATCGAATCATCCCATCAACAAGGCATGATATATCCGCCTTGCCGATTCAGTTTTACGAAAAGATTGCCTATGCAATTGATATGAATTGTCCTGATTCAGAAATCTTGGAAATTATCGGCAAAGCCAAAGAAGGGGCACTTGAAAGCGAGCTGTACGATTTAATCGTGCACGACCGAAATTATTGGAGAATACGCTCGTTGCTTTCATCTCCGGAAACAGTAAGACGGGTAGCGGACAGCATGAACTGGACACAGAAACAATTGTCGGACTTTGTTTCCGTGGCATCAGTGGCAGAGAAAAATGGCGGAAAACTGTTTGATGCCAGATACCATATGTTTTTACGTGCAACCGAGAGCGTGTTTGTGACGCTTCCGCCCGACAGTCATGTCATGCTTCATCGAAGCACAAATAGGTATGATATGGCTACGAACACAAGCTTTAAGGTGTTTGAAGCAGCTACATGCTCGTTCTGCGCCGCTGTTTATCTTGTTGGTAAAATAGAAAATGGTAAGTTGGAGCAATACAATATGTCTGACGACATATCGACAAAAGAGGTGTTCCTTCTTGCGGATAGTGTTAACGACACAGACAACGACCACATATTGGAGGACGAAGGAATAGCGGCCGAGGCATATCGTATTTGTCCATACTGCGGATCCATTCACAAGGATGGTGTGAAGACGCACTGCGAGCATATCACAACATCCTATGTAAAGGTATACCGTGTGAAATTCACGACGGAAAGACATACATTGACAAAGTGCTTGCATTGCGAAAATGTAAATACTGCCGGAGTCCTTAGAATGTTTTTTAGTGGTCAGGAAGCATCGACAAGTGTTATTGGCACGGCGTTGTTTCAGGAATTACCCTCCTATAAAGTGACAGTCCAAAAGCATGATGCCGATGATGAGTTTGGTGACGATTTCGGCTTCTTTGAAACGATTAAAGAAAAAACAGCGAAGCAGTTCATTGCGTTCTCAGATAGTCGTCAGGCTGCTGCCTTTTACGCAAGCTATCTGAACATATCGTATAATGACATCCTCTATAAAAGGCTTATTGTAGAAGCACTCAAAAAGCGGGAGGCATCAGGCGGTCTGATGGTTCCGTCTTTTGTCGACCTGCTGAAGACCGTTTTTGAAAAAAACAATATTAAAGGAAGAACTTCGTTTGAGGCTGATTCTGATTTTGGCATTCAAAAAGAGGCGTGGAAAGCGATTCTCGCTGAACTGGTGGACAGCAATGGAAATACTTCTTTATCGCATTTTGGCCTTATCGGAATTGAGACCGATGTTTCGGGAAGCTATAAAAAATATCACATCAATGAAAACGAATTCCGTTCGCTCTGCAGCATTTTTGCCGCGTCAATGATGACGGATGCAGCTCTAAAATATGATGCTCCGTTAAACGAAAGCGATTTGGAAGATTTTACACATGGCGGAGCGGAGTATTCTTATACTGTTTCAGAATCCGGAAAACGGAAGAAGGCCTTTATTCCATCTAAAGCAGGACTATCTAATAAACGGGTCGATTATCTGCAAAAGATCACAAAAAAGAAGGGTATTGAGCTTTCTTTAGATGATGCAACGGACTTCCTGAAGCTGTTGTGGGACAAGGTTTTTGTACTCAGAGGCATAGTGGCTCGTGACAGCGGAACATCATATAAGGTAGACACCTCAAAAATCAGAATCACAAATTCCAAGCCATGGTTTATATGTAAAAAATGCAGGCGCTTAACCTGCCATAATATCGAAGATGTTTGTCCGACATACCAATGTGATGGTGAGCTGATACCAATTGATCCGTCAATTGAGTTTAAGGAGAACCATTACTACCGCTTATTCAATGATATGGAGATCCGAGATCTTCGTATTGTGGAACACACTGCCCAACTTGACCGGGATATGGCATATGAGTTTCAGAAGAAATTCAAGCAGAAAGAAATCGATATTTTGAGCTGTTCTACCACCTTTGAAATGGGTGTTGATGTTGGTAGCTTGGAAACAGTCTTCATGCGTAATGTGCCACCGATGCCTTCTAATTACGCCCAAAGAGCCGGACGAGCAGGTCGAAGCAAGCAGTCAGCAGCGTTCGCACTGACATTTTGCAACAAAAGCAATCACGATTTCTCCTATTTTCATGATCCGGCCAAAATGATCAAGGGCAAAATAGCTCCTCCCAATTATGTTGTTGAAAACGATAAGATCGCAATTCGGCACCTATATGCATCCGCTATGAGCTTCTTTTGGAAAATTCATCCAGAATTGTTCCAGACAATTGGCCAATTCTTGCGCAAGAACGAAATGGGAGAAGACGGGTTTGAGCACCTTAAAAACTATTTATACTCTAAGCCAAGCGGCCTCCGTGACTATTTGGCCACATTTTTGCCTGCGGTGCTGACAGAAAAATTTGATGTTGCTCATTTTGGCTGGGTAGCGTCTCTTATAGGAGAAAAAGGCGTTCTAACTGAGGCGATTCAAATGTATCGATATGAAATCGATTTATTGGAAGCTGTAAAGAAGCAACGCATAGAAAAAGAGACCTATGTGGACGGTATTATTCAGCGAATCGCCGCATACGAAAGAGAGGATATCCTTTCGTTTCTTTCACGAAAAAATGTGCTTCCTAAATACGGTTTTCCGGTCGATACGGTTGAGATGACGGTTACTGATGCGAGGAAAGGAAGAGGTTATGGGCTTCAACTTCAACGCGACCTGTCTATGGCCATTTCGGAGTATGCTCCCGGCTCCCAAATTGTTGCAAATAATAACCTGATAACAAGCCGTTATATTAAAAAGGTTCCCAAAATTGGATGGAAAATGTACAGCTATATTCAGTGTGATGAGTGTCGCACTTTGAATATTACACCATTTACCGAAGATGAACCTGGAACGGGCCGTATAACGGAGTGCTGCCAATGCCATAAGAAATTCACATCATCTCCAAAAGTGTTCTTGATACCGGCTCAAGGGTTTATTGCAGATGGAAATGCGATTCGAAAACCAGGACTTAAAAAGCCAGAGCGTACATACAGAGGTGAAATTTCTTATGTCGGATTTAACAATAGTGTTCAGGAAAACATCTATAGCATAGGTAACGCCATCGTAAGCGTCAGATCAAGCCAAAATGATGAAATGGCTGTCTTGAATAAAAGCCCCTTTTATGTATGTGAACACTGTGGATATTCTGAGGTTGATGAGAAGCAATTTACCGGCATAAAGAAAAAGAAGCACAAAATCAGCAGTGGTTTCCCGTGCTCAAATGAGTTTCTAAGGCTTTTTTCACTTGGGTATCGTTTTCTTACCGATGTTGTTAGAATAAGATTTGACAATTATATTATCGAAGACTGGGAACATGGGCTTTCCATCCTGTATGGGTTCCTTCGCGGTGCTTGTTCTTATTTGAATATTGAAGAAAACGACATTTCTGGTTGTTTGCAATATGAACCCTTTGACGGACGCCCCAATTATTCAATTGTCGTTTTTGACAACACACCCGGTGGCGCAGGTCACGCCAAGAGACTTGATAATGAAATTGCGCTCCATAACATTCTGACTCACACTTTGAAAACGATGAAAGGCTGCGTTTGCGGCGGTGAGGATGGAGATTCTTCCTGCTATTCGTGTTTGCGCAGCTACAAAAATCAGAAATACCATGATTTTCTTAAACGAAAGTATGTAATTGAGTTCGTAGAAGAAATTTTGGATGAGCGCATGTAAACTCATTTGCATTGTAGCACAGAGCCGGCAAGAATGCTCTTGCCGACTCTGTGCTTATGCCTTATGTATAGATAATATCTGCCTCAACTATTTCAAATGCTCGGCTGCGGACATTATTCATCCGCCGAACCCATTCCATCTGATCACTGGCTTTCAGCGTTTCCGTAATGCCCTCTGCAACTGCCATTTGTTTTACCAGCCGAAGAAAAAGCTCCTCTGCCTGTCGGTCAATGTCTGCAAGATAGGCGTTCAATTCGCCGCTGGTCAGCAGATTGGCATAGCGCACACGGTGATGCTCCTTGAGATAGCGGAGATGCCTCTGCCCCCATACCCCGATTGGCCGCTCTTCCTCCGGCTCATCATCCCCAGCAATCAGATAATAGTCTCCAACCAATTCATATTTCAGCCCTGTGCGTCCATCGGTAATGTACTTTTCCATCATCAGTGCCTCCATCCCCACAACATTGACTTCTGCGGCTTTGCTTTGGTGACTTTGATTAGTATCTCATCTACGGCATCTGTGTACCGCCCCGCTGCAATCAGCTTGTTGCGGAACCGGTTCAGCCCCTTAATGATAAGCCGCCATTCCTGCCGGTTCAGTTCCACATAGTATTTCTGTTTCATGCGCTATTCCTCCTTTGGTTACTGCAACCATTGTAGCAGGAGAATAAGCGAAAATCGAATGTGTCAATATACATTTGGAAAAATCACAATATATTTGAAAAACGAGTGAATATATGATATAATACATGTAATTTCATTGGAGGTGTATATATGGCTGAAGATAAGAATAAAGCGAGTTACCCAATGATCCCTGAAAGCAATTGGTGGAGTATGCGAAATCAATTTAGCAAGACTTTACCATCAGCAGTAAGCGTTAACTATTTAAAAACGCTGCTCGCACTAGCCACTGATCAAGCAGCTAGAAACATTCTCTCTCCTCTAAAATCATTAGGAATTTTAGACGATGACGGTCATCCGACCGATTTGGCAAATCTTTGGCGGACAGATTCTACATATGGCAAAGCGTGTGAAACAATGCTCAATGCTATATATCCTCCAGAATTGCTAGAACTATTTCCAGACAAGGACTTTGACAAATCCAAAGTAAAAGAATGGTTTAAAGCTACTGCGAAGCTCGGCGATAGCGCCGCAAATAAGGCGACATCCCTTTTCACGCTATTGAAGAGCGGGGAGATCAAATCGACATCCGGATCAGCACAGAGTCCTGCGAAGAAAACTAAATCCGAGAAAAAAACTCCCACCCAAAAGGGCCAACGCACAGAAAAAGATATTACCAGCGGAAAAGAAGGTTTCTCTGCCCCTATTGCACCTATTACGGTAGCGTCTAACAAACTTCCGCAGATGACAATGCACATTGATCTTCAGATTCACATTTCCCCAGAGGCAAGCACAGAACAAATTGATGCTATTTTTGCCAGCATGGCAAAACACCTATATAAGTAATGGAATCATTCTATACTTTGTTCGGTAGAATTCACGAACTTAATGAAGAACTTAAAACACAGGTAGGCATTGAACACGCAGACAGTTCCTTAAAGAGTACTGGGCTATCAGCGGATACATTTGATCTGTTAATTACGGATTCCGATTTGAAATCTAAAGTTAAAAAACTATTTCTAGACGGACACCATGCCCGTGCGGTGGAGGAAGCATATAAGTATTTGGATAACCTAGTGTTGCGACTATCAAAGCAGCAAAATATGACAGGGTCTTCTTTGATGAAAAAGGTATTTTCACAAAAGGATCCTGTGTTAAAGCTCAATGAAGGCATTTCTGTATCCGAACAAAACGAACAACTAGGATATATGGAGATTTTTTCCGGGGTTATGACTGGTATTAGAAATCCAAGAGCACATGATAGTGATTGGGAAGATACGGAAGATCGAGCGTTTCAGCTTTTAGTTTTGGCGAACCATTTAATCTGTAAAGTACGAAGTGCTACTCTAAAAAAGGAATAGTCACGCCATTTGAGCCTTCACATCATAAAAAGCGCCGCCTTG
>ULVW01009632.1_pt1 | contig 13116 bp, 9 predicted proteins | sample 1959801 | NCBI WGS metagenome assembly ULVW01 (sample SAMEA4835796, study PRJEB28245) | human gut metagenome | biome: gut microbiome; material: fecal sample | place: Denmark | collected 2008
CGTGAACTTCTCGTCGGAAACGGGAACCATCGAGGGGTGGGCGTGTGCGGAATAGGCTACAGACGCCCTCATGCCATACACCAACGACTTCAAGCACTTGTTAGGAATGCTCATTGAGGAACTCCTGAAATTTTAGTTTTGCGGTAGTCTACTTGCTTCACCACGCATGGTGCGGACGCTGACGCAGTTTCACCGTCTGCACCATGCGTTTTTTATAGTTCTATTTGCCTCGAAATGCACCTTTTTTTCGTCGGTTTCCTTCATTTTCAGTTTTTTTTTCAAAAATATCCGCTTTTTATTTGGTTGTAATTGGCAAAATATCTACATTTGCACCGCTCTCAAGAAAATTAACACAGCATTTCATTTTTTGTTTGATTCATCTGCCTTTTGTACAGTCGAACTAACACTATGCAATGTTGACAATATAACGGTTGTATGCAGCAGGTTGCCTTGCCTGTACTGCTCAATCGTATGCCTTAGGCAGACAGGACTTTACTTTACCTTACTTTCCTATCCTATCTCTTTCCTATCTTACGTCCCACTGCCCCACAACAACCTTCGAACTCATTTAATTAATCTATCTTATATGAACAAATTTACTTATTTGTTGTTACTCCTCTTCTGTATGATGGGGGGGGTAATGAATGCTCAAGAGCAAACGGTTACAGTGCCTGAAATTACTACAGACACAAATAACCCCATCTGCTACACCATCAAAAGCAAACGTAGCGGAAAATATTTACACTCAACCGGTGCCAAACCTGACCAAACCACGAAAGATGATTTCTGTCTTTGGTACGTAACAAAGGAAAACACAAATGAAAAAGGTTTCCAGATTGTACATTACGCTACTGGCGAAAAGCTCCAATTGGATTTGAACCTTGGAACAAATGATGCAACTTGGTTCATTTTTAAGAACCCATATAATGATTTTGGTATTGTTATCAGCAAAACAGAAACGGTAACTAATAGTTCTTGCATTGATGACCAAAGTGGTAGCATTGGTTTTTGGGCTCCCTCTGCAACAGATAATGAAGGTACTACCTGGATTTTCGAAAAGGCCGAGAAACCCACTACAGATTATACAACACAAATCCAAGCTGCTTTTAAAGAGGATAAACTCGGTTCTGACAATTCGTATGTAGGCTATATTAGCGAGAGCCAAAAAGTTGCTATCAAGGCTAAATATGATGAAGCACTCAAAAATCCGACTATCCAGTCGTATGAGACCTTTAAGCGCACTATTAAACAGAACAGCACAGCTTTCGAAGCGAATGCATACTACTTGATTGAGAACCAAAATGGCCATACCAAGATTTATCCTTCAACGCAGCACATGCACAGCAAAACAGATGGTGTTTTTGGTGTAGAAGACAATAATGATAGAAACATTCGTCGCACTACGGCCAACGACCCTTTACTGCCGCGTCTTTGGAAAGTAGAAAAGCAGGGCAATGGTACTTATAAATTCCGCAGTGCTAATACAGGCTGTGTTTGGAGTAGTTATGTTGAGGCAGGTATTGATATGCCGATTAATAAAGATGCAGGCGGTCAATATTCTATCGAAGGTTTGCCTTGGAACGCTAAGGCTGAGGGTGTTGATTCGTACAATACGAAGTTCTACATTAAGATTGATGGTCATACAATAAATGCATTTAGCGGAGATTCTGGCGAACTTCTCAAGAAATGGGATCATGCCAACGATGCCGGTGGCTTCTGGTCATTCAAGAAAGTTACTGAAGTTCCTGTGACTATCGGCGAAGCAAAATGGGCCTCTGTTTGCATGCCGTTCGCTGTGACTTTGCCCGAAGGTGTTAAGGCTTACAAGGCCACAGATTGTCAGAATAATAGCATGACTTTGACCGAAATTACTGGTACAATTCCTGCTGGAACTGGTTTCTTGCTCACGGGTGAAGCTAAGGAGTATATGCTGACCATCGCAACCGATGAACAGGTTACTGCCGACGTTTCTAACAACCTGTTGAAGGGTGCTACTGCTAAACGTTTAGGCTTTGTTGAAGGTGAAACCTTTGCCTTGGGTAAGAGCGGCAACGAGGCCGTGTTCATGAAGAACGGTTTGACCGATGCCAACAAGAACAACAAGGGCTACGTTCCTGCCAACAAGGCATACATCCTTACTACCGACCTCAATCCTGCAACTCAAGCAGCAGCTATGCTTCAATTCAACTTTGGCGATGACACTACGGGCATTGACGGTGTAGAAGTTGACAACGAAAAGGAAACCATCTACTACGATCTTAACGGTCGTCGCGTACTCTATCCTACGCAGGGTGTTTACGTAACGAACACTGGTAAGAAGGTATTTATCCGCTAATTTTCGCTTACACTCAAGTTAAACCTCCTCAAAAAAAGAAACAATGAAGAAAACATATATTGCCCCTCAAATGGAAGTTATCACACTTCAAGCTGAATCGATGCTTGCTGCATCAGATGCATCTCTTGGAGTACAACAAGATTCAAGCATTAACGACGAAGCCAACTACCTCAGCACCGGAAAAACCGGATGGGATTCTGAGAGCTGGAATACTGAAGATTAAAGATTGCTAAGCAGAAGCTTATTCTAAAAGCAAATGCTACTTAAAAACCCCGAATTTTGGCATAACACCAAGTTTCGGGGTTTATTTTTTTACACCTAAAATAGGTTCAATAGAAAAGTTAGTCAAAATCAGGAGTTTGCTGCCAGCCAGCGCCATGACCCTGCTGGTGATGACCATGACCACGCTGACCCTGCGCCGGACGCTTGCCCTGATTCGGTTTGCGCTGCGGCGTACAGAAGATGCGAACCAACTGCTGCGGCGTCAGTTGCTTTTTGAACTGCGCGTAGTAATCGCGCTTCACCTTTAGCGTCAGTTCATCGCGCTTCAACGCATTTTCCACACATTGCAAAGCCTCAGCATCGTTGAGCGCACACACGCCCGCCTGTTTGCCCTGACCCTTACCCACAGGTTTACCCATGCGATAAGTACGACGAATGCCCATGAGCGTGTCCTGATACGCCGCATACAGCGGCACGAACCATTGCTGCGTGCGGTCGTCGAGTTGCAGTTTGTCGGCCAGGCGATTGGCCACCTTCGTACATTTTTCCATACGGTCGGCAGGTTTGGCAGTCTGCGCACGGTTTTGCGCGTAAAGCGCGGTGCAGCTCATGCAGGCAGCACACACAAGGATAGCTATTTTTTTCATAACAGAATCAACATTTAGCGGAAAGCAGGACAGCGGCAGCAAACAGTTTTGAACTGCGCCCCCACTCCCGGTATTTATTTAAGAGAGAGAGAATAAGTGTGCGCGTGGTGCACTGATTCCGGAAGTCAGTGTACTTACCAGCATAAAGCGTTGCAACGTCTTTTTTTCACACAATTATCAGTAAGACAGACAAAACGGCAAAAGGTTTAAGAAGGGTTCGAAAATTTCTGCCATGATTCCGACAGCAGCGTCCCCCCCTTCAGCAGGTGCAGACCATCATTAAGCCACTACTTAGCCGCTCAAAACTCGAATTTGTCACAGCGTTTTGCCGCCATATTGCCGATAAGTTTTACTTTTGCAGATAGAAAACCACTCAAAAATTTTTTTTTACTATGTTGCAAACCATTATTGACGCGGCCATTCGTGCCGGTCAAGCCATCATGAGCATATACACCCACCCCGACACCGACTGGGAAGTGGAACGCAAGGCCGACAACTCACCGCTGACACTGGCCGACCGAAAATCGCACGCAGTCATTGCCGAGGCCCTGAAGCATACCCCCTACCCCGTGCTGAGCGAGGAAGGCGAACACCTGCCCTACGAAGTACGCCAACAGTGGGAAACGCTCTGGGTGGTCGATCCGCTCGACGGCACCAAGGAATTTTTGAAACGCAACGACGAATTTACCGTAAACATTGCCCTCGTTACGAAGGGCGAACCGGTGATGGGCGTGATTTACGTGCCTGCCACGCGCCGCCTGTACTGGGGCGAGGCTGGCAAAGGTGCCTTTACCGCCGAGGTCGATGCCGACACGCTGCAACCGCAGCAGGCACAGCAGTTGCCACTGCCGGGTGCCACGCAAAACCGTCCGTTCCGCGTAGTAGCTTCGCGTTCGCACCTTTCGGCCGAAACGCAGGAATTTATTGACCGCCTGAAGGCCGCACACGGCGAAGTGGACACGGTGAGTGCCGGCAGTTCGCTGAAACTCTGCCTGGTGGCCGAAGGAAAGGCCGATGTGTACCCCCGCCTGGCACCTACCATGGAATGGGACACGGCCGCCGGTCATGCCATTGCCCGGGCCGCAGGCTGCACCGTGATGCAGGCCGGCACCACCGAGCCTTTACATTACAACAAGGAGAACCTGCTCAACCCCTTCTTTGTGGTGAGCCGCTCCTGATTATATGCTAACACGCCTCTATACTTAACTATCAACTATGAGTTTTCAGTCGATATTCGTGGTCATTGTCCTACTATGCGTAGTGCTGGCTCTGATCAAGGACCACATGCGCCCGGGGCTTGTGTTACTTTCGGGAGCAGTGGTGTTTCTGTGTGCCGGCATTCTGTCGCCACGCGAAATGCTTGAGGGCTTTGCCAACAAGGGAATGATAACCGTGGCGATGCTCTTTTTGGTGAGCGAGGGGGTGAGGCGTTCGGGCTTGCTCGAAAAGTTGCTTTACCGCCTGCTGCCACAGCGCGGACGGGCCGGCCTCCGGCAAACGCAACTGCGCATGCTGCCGGTGGTGTCGTTCATTTCGGCTTTTCTGAACAATACGCCGGTGGTGGTGATATTTGCCCCCATGATTAAGCGGTGGGCCGAAAAACACAAGGTGGCGGCTACGAAACTGCTCATTCCGCTGTCGTATGCCACCATACTGGGCGGCGTTTGCACGCTCATCGGCACCAGTACGAACCTCGTGGTTCACGGCATGGTCATCGATGCGGGCTTCAGCGGTTTCGGCATGTTCGAACTGGGCAAAGTGGGCCTCATCGTGTGCCTTTGCGGTTTGGCCTACATTCTGCTGGTGTCGAACCGGCTGCTGCCCGATCAGCGCACCAACCGCGACGAGCTGACCTCGACCGAGGAGCGCGACAAGGGTCTGCACCGCGTGGAGGTGGTGCTGGGAGCGCGTTTCCCGGCCATCAACAAACGCATTTTCGATTTCGACTTCAAGCAGAAATACGGGGCTACGCTCCTTGAACTGAAACGTGGCGGACAAACCATGATTATGCACGACATGCGCCGCGAACGCTTTCGCGATGGCGACACGCTGGTGCTGCTGGCCGACGACAGCTTTATGCAGAACTGGGGCGATTCGTCGTTCTTCCTGATGGTGTCGAACGGCAAGGAGCAGGAGGCTAAAATGCCACAGTGGAAACGGGTGACATCGGTGATTTTGCTGCTGCTGATGATTGTGGGGGCTACGGTGGGCGAACTGCCTGCGGTGCGCGCGGCTTTTCCGGACATGAAGCTCGACATGTTCTTCTTCGTGAGCATCGTCACCATTATCATGGCGTGGCTGAACCTTTTTCCGGCGCGTAAGTACACCAAGTTCATTTCGTGGGACATTCTCATCACCATTGCCTCGGCCTTTGCCATCAGCCGTGCCATGCAAAATTCGGGCATGGCCGACGCCGTGGCGCAGTTTGCCGTGGGGCTGAGCCACGATTACAGTCCGCTGGTACTGCTGGCAGTGATATTCATCATCACCAATGTGTTTACGGAACTGATGACGAACAATGCGGCGGCAGCCCTGGCATTTCCGGTGTCGCTATCGATTGCAGAACACATGCAGGTGAGTCCGATGCCATTTTTCGTTACCATTTGCATGGCGGCTTCGGCCAGCTTCAGTTCGCCCATCGGCTACCAAACGAACCTGATTGTGCAGGGTATCGGCAACTACCGCTTTGGCGACTTTGTGCGTATCGGTTTGCCGCTGAACCTTATTTCGCTCATCATTACGTTGATTTTTGTGCCTATGTTCTGGCCGTTTTAAGGTCGCAATTTCCCCATTCGTCGGGGGTGCATCGACTACTTTTTTTAAAAAAAACGAAGATTATGAAGAAAATCAAGAATCCCTACTTACACCTCGAGGGCTACAACTGCTTTGGCTGCGCGCCTGAAAATCCGTTGGGCGTGAAAATGGAGTTTTACGAGGACGGCGACGACATTGTGTCGATATGGTCGCCGCGTTCAGAATACCAGGGTTGGCTGAACACCCTGCACGGGGGCATTCAGAGCGTGCTGCTCGACGAAATTTGTGCCTGGGTGGTGATGCGTAAAAAGCAGACGGCAGGAGTGACTTCGAAAATGGAAACGCGTTTTTTGCGTCCGGTCAGCACCAACGGGGGCGACCTTACGCTGCGTGCGCACCTGGCTGAGGAGCGGCGCAACATTTTGCTCATTGATGCGGAACTTTACGATGCGGAGGGTCAGCTGTGTACGCAGTGCCGCTGCACTTACTTTGCATTTCCGCAAGAAAAGACGCAAAAGGATTTTCATTTCGTGGTGTGCGAGTTGGAAGAGTAGCCTAACACGTCCGTGTTTTTTTGTATTGCCCTTACAGGGCGCCGCGATTCCAAAACCATTGAAATACAGCGTGTTATATCGCGCTTCAATAGGGCGCATGTTTGCATAAAGCTACGAATTGCAATAATGTCATTAAACCACATGGTTAGGATATAAAATACACATAAAACGTGCTGTAATTCAATGGTTTTGAACCCGCGGCGCCCTGTAAGGGCAATGGTATCTCAGCCCAGGGTAAAGCAGGACGAAGGACTGCGACACCCTGGGTTCCCCCATGTACTGGGTTTAAAAGGTATCGCGCCCTGTAAGGGCAGAACGTCGGAATAGGGGCAACGCCCCCCGACACACACGGGCGCAAATCGGGCGAAATATCGGGCGCAAACAAACACTCGAAACATCGGGCACAAACAAACACTCGAAATATCGGGCGTAAACACACACGGGAAATGTATGTTAAAAAAATGTCATGCAAACACTCCCCTACACGGCCCAACTACTACCCACATTGGCGGCATTTGGCGGTTGTGAATACCGCGAAAGGAGGCTTGGGCAAACCGCATTTGTGGTTTTTCGGAAAATGCTGATTATCAGCGATTCCGCGCTTGTTGATTTTTTTTCCGTTTCTTTCAAAACTAGCTCGGAACTAATTTCAACTAGCTCGGAACTAATTTTGACTGGCTCGGAACTAATTTCAACAACGTCGGAACTAATTTTGACTGGCGCGGAACAATTATTTTCGCCGTGCCTGTTTGGGGGTGAAATCATAGAAAAAAGTGGGAAAAATACGGTGACGAATTTTTAACTTGTTTTCACCCTGCAACGAATCGGGTGTGAGCGTTTCAGTTCCCCAACGACATGCGCAAAACGCAGTTGGCATTACCCCCTACTCCGTCTTAGCTCCTAAAACTTCCATGAAGGCTGGGATACATGTTAAAAGATGAAATGCACTTTGATTGGACAAAATATATTTGTACTTTTGCCCAAGTACTTCGATAAAGCGATCGAAGCCAGACTTAACCTTGGTTCAGCATTTTGAAAAACACGACATCAATCCATGATTTGCATACAAATGGGCTTTGGGTATGTTTTGTCAAAGCTGAAACACTACGCGGGGGCATATGGCCCTGGCATCCTTCCTTACACTTTTCTTTGACTTGGCTATTTTCACAATGGCTGAGTGTGGCGGTACGAAACGGTTGTGTCGCCCCAGTAAACGACAAAAAGAAATTCCTATCTATTCATAAAAAAGTGGGGGGGTAGAATTTTGAGGATTCATCGTCCTTTGTACAATCGCAAGACCTTAATTCTGATTCTGCCAATCTGCTTATAGTTTAATTTAAGCGTAATGATTGCTAAAAAGAAGCATTTATTGTTGTTCACAGCCTTGTGTCTGGGAACCGCTGCTCCTGTAGCTGTGCAAGCGCAGGACGATTTCAAGCTTGAAACGGAAACGCTCACCGATGCAGAGAACACGCCTGCACCGGTATTTCCCGTACCTTCTGACCGTCAGTTGAAGTGGAACGAAACGGAGTTCTATGCCTTCTTCCACTATGGTATGAACACCTATACCGGACGTGAGTGGGGTAACGGCGATGAAGATCGCTCTTTGTTTGCCCCTACGAAAAAGCCCAATCCCAAACAATGGCTCGAAACGGCAAAGAAAGCCGGCATGAAGGGTGGCATCGCGGTGATTAAACACCACGATGGTTTCTGCTTGTGGCCAACAGAGACGACAGAACACTGTGTGAAAAACGCTGGTAATGAATTTGGTAAACAAACCAATATTCCTAAGGATTTTGCCGAGGCAGCTAAGGAACTTAAGCTGAAATACGGCTTTTACATTTCGCCCTGGGACCGCAACAGCCGTTACTGGGGTAAAAAGGATGAAAACGGCAATTATACCGATGATTACACCAAGAAGGTGTTCTTCCCTCAGTGTGCTGAAGCAGCTGCCTATGGTCACGATCAGTTTGAAATGTGGTTCGACGGTGCAACCGGTGGCGGTGGCTACTATGGTGGCGAAGCCGACAAGAACCGCACCATTGGCAATGCCGAAGTGTACTACGACATTCCCAACCTGCGCGACTCTATTCACAACGCCTGCCCCGACATCATTATGTGGGGTGTGGGTGGCGAAGCACGCTGGATTGGTAACGAAGCCGGATGGGCCGGCGAAACTTGCTGGGCGATGGGCGATGGCGAGTATGGCGACGAAAACGGTTGGCGCTGGCATCCGGGCGAAAGCGATGCCAAGGCTACTTCGGGCGGCTGGTTCTGGCACGATGGCGAAACCATTCACTCTACCGAACGCCTTTTCCAAATGTACCTCGAAACCGTGGGACGAAACGCTACACTCATTCTGAACCTGCCGCCTGATAAGTCGGGGTATTTGCCCGATCAGACCGTGAAGCGTATGGAGGAATTTGGTAAAGTACTTAACGAGCGTCTGGGTACTGATTTGGCTAAGACGGCCAAAGTAACGGCCTCAGAAACACGCACCAATGGTGCAAAGACGACCTACGTGGCAGATAATCTGAAGGATGACAACAAAGATACTTATTGGGCAACCGACGACGACGTGAAGACGGCTACGCTGACCTTTGAGTGGGACACGCCGCAAACCATTCGCTACGTGTCGATGATGGAGTATATCCGTTTGGGACAGCGCATCAAGGGTTTCTCAATCGAAACCAGCGAAGATGGTCAGAACTTTGTGAAACGCGGTGGTAACATTGCTACCACCACGGTGGGCTACAAGCGTATCATTCCGCTGAATGGCAGCACGCAAAACAGCTACGGCACGGGCTACAAAGCCAAAATTGTGCGCATCACCATTACCGACAGCAAGGCTTGCCCGCTGCTCCACACAGTATCTATTTACTAAAATCATCCACACTATTCAGACAAAACTACCATGAATATAAAGAAATACCTCAGTTTGGCCGGCTTGCTCTTTCCGATGGGCATGATGGCACAAACCGATTCCCTGCTTTGCGACTTTGAAACAGCCGAGAGCTACGCCAAAGTAGGTGTGTACGATACTTGGGAACATTCACCGTTCCGCGACAAACGCCTCAAAGGTAACGCCAAGGTTACGGCTAATCCCTATACCGAGGTCGACGACATTTTGGGCTTTGCCCCGAACAAGTCGGCCAAGGTGCTCGGCGCACAGCGTTCGCGCTTCGGCAGCAACACCTTCGGAGCCATGGTGACGCTGAAAAAGCCCTTTGAACTGAAAAACAAGGTGCGCTATGTGCATGTGAAAATATGGACGCCCTCGGACAGCCGCGTCATGCTCATCGGTTTGGGACGACGCACCGACCGCCCCTGGCAGCCCACTACCACGGAACAGTTCTGGCAAACCTCGACGGCCAAGGTGCAGCCGGGTAAATGGTGCGATGCGGTGTTCCCCGTGAGCGGTGCCAACGGCATTGAAATTCACAACTTGCTCGTAGTGCCCGACTTGAAGTCGACCCACGACTTGAAGCAGGACTTCCTGTTCTACGTGGACGACATCATCATTGACGACAATTCAACTCCGCGCTTCAGCAGCGTGTACTACGGCATTAACTTCGACGAAGATCAGAGCATTAAGAACAACGACCGTCTGCTCAATTCGGTGACGTTTAAGCCCGCAAGTCAGGCCGAGGCTACCGTAGTGCCCGTGAACCAAGGCGTTACGCGCAAACTCTACAACAAAGTGCTCGACCAGGTGCTGACGGCTAAGCCCGGCGAAAAGGTGCAGGTGGGCTTTAACTGGAAGGGTAATGCCATGAGCGGCTACTTCTACCTGGACACGAACCAGAACGGACGCTTCGATGTGGCGGTGGACGGCGAACAGGTGAAACCCGGCAGCGAGGTGCTTTCCTACAGCCACTTCAAGGGAAAGAACAGTGCCGGACAGTCGGCCAATGCCGGCCTGAACATGCCCGAATTTACGGTGCCCGACACCTTGAAACCCGGTGTTTACCGCGTGCGCTACAAGGTGGACTGGGACTGCGTGGACCCGGGCGGCAATACGGCAGCCGACAACACCATCTACAATAACCGCGGTGCCTTTGCCGATATGCGTCTGGTGGTGTACACCGATAATCAGCAGGTAACCGTGAAGCGCGGTACGCGCCCGAACGGCGGCGGACTGAACGGTGATGTGCTGAAGGTGGATGGTTCGGACTTTGCCCAGGAAAAAATTCCGTTTGGCAAGGATTACAAAGTGCGCCTGCGTCCTGCTCCGAACTTCAAGTTCTCGCACATGATTATCAATCACGGTAACTTGGCCAGCACGGACAGTTTGGTGTTCGACACGCCGCAGTACATGGAACACATGGCGGTGGCTCGCGAACTCGATGCCGACAGCTGCTACACCATTCCTGCCAAATACATTGATGGCGACGTTGAACTCATTCCGTTCTTCAAGTCGACTGACGGACAGGTGCAGGGTAAGGATTACCCCATCAACTTCTCAGAGGATTTGGCTATCAGCCGCACCGACCGCCGATTGAACCGCGTGAAGTTTACGGCTACGAAGGGAGGTACTTCGACGCTCGTTGTGCCGCACTCGGGCAAGGAGTTGGTGTTCCGCAACCTGACTGGCGAGGAGGTGTCGGCTGTTCCGGGCGACGAAATTGCTACGGAAATCACCTATCAGGGTGGCCCGATGCATGCCTACCTTTACCTTGACCTTGACCAGGACGGACACTTTGATTATACCCTGAATGCCGACGGCACGCCCTCGCCTTCGGGTGAGCTGTTTGCCTACTCGTTCTTCAACAACAAAAACTCGCAGGGTGCTTCGGTACAGCCCAGCGCAGGCTTGGCAGTGCCTAACTTTACACTGCCCAAAAACTTGCGCTATGGCAATTATCGCGCTCGCTTGAAGGTGGACTGGGCCAACATTGACCCGGCCGGACAATGGACCGAGGGAGGCAAGGAGAACCAGATTGAAGCTAACGGGGGTTATGTGGTGGACTTTATTCTGAACGTACACCCTGAAACTTCGAAACTCGACATTCGTACCACCAATGGTTCAATCGTGGGTAAGAGCAACAAGGGTTTGCCCACCGAGGTGCCTTACGGCCGTGCGCTGAACACTTTGCTTGTTCCGGCTGCCGATGGTTACAAGCCGGGCAAACTGACGGTGCGCCACGGTCATAACCTTGACGGGGCACAGTACATTCACGGCAACCGCCAGTGGAGCGAGTACACGACGAACGATACGAAGGTTCACATTGTGAAGGCTGACAGCGTGAATGGCGAGGTGCGCATGACGGTTGACTTTGAACCTACGGCTGAAGCTGACTACAAACTGGTGATGGCTGATGAGTTCAATACGGCTAACGGCAGCATGCCCGATTCAAAATACTGGAGCCGCTCGGAGGTGGGACACGGCATTACGTGGAAACGCTTTGTGGCGCAAACTGAGGAGGGACAGCAGCAAACGGGTTACATGGAAGATGGTAAACTCGTGATGCTGTGTAAGCCTAATACGCTGGCTGCTGAAAAGGACGACAAAGGACAGCAGCAGGCCATGATTAGCGGTGCGATTGAAAGTAAGGATAAGTTTGACTTTACTTACGGCAAAATCGAGGCGCGCATTCTGACTACGCCGCACACGGGTAACTTCCCGGCCTTCTGGATGATGCCGACGAAAACGGTGAAGGGCTGGCCGAAGGATGGCGAAATTGACATCTGGGAACAGATTGACGATAAGGATAATTCGTTCCATACCATTCACTCGGAGTGGGCCAACAGCGAAGCCGGTTGCCACGGTCAGGCTAACAACCCTAAAAAGTCGAGCACCATTTCGTGCGAATCTACGCAGTATCACACCTTCGGTTTGGAATGGGAGGAGGATAAGCTGAGCTGGTATGTGGATGGCCGCAAGGTGTTCTCGTACGCCAAATCGACGGATGCTGATGCTTTGGCTAAGGGTCAGTGGCCCTTCGACAAGCATTTCTACATCATTCTGAACCAGAGCGTGGGTAATGGCTCGTGGGCTAAACCGGCTGACACGAACTTTACTTACCGCACGGAGTTCGACTGGGTACGTGTTTACCAAAAAGAAGGACAGGTGAACACTGAAATCGGTCAGGCTACTGATGCAGATGCGAACATGGACGTGTACGTGCGCAATGGCAAAATCATCGTAGTGGCTCCGCAGGAAACGCTCGTTACGGTTTGCGATGTGCAGGGTCGCACCATTTACCGCGAAAAGGTGCAGGGCAACGTGAGCATTCCTTTGACCAAGGGTGTTTACGTGCTGAATGGCCGCAAGGTCATGGTGCCTTAACTGCCCCTCCCTCTTTATTCGTTGATTCCTTGAAACCTTTGAGCCTTGAAACCTCAGGCTCCACTTACTAAAACAGCCCCGGGGCTAAGCAACTTGATGTTGCTCGGCCTCGGGGCTGCCGGTTTCTATGGGATATGTTTGCGAAGATGGGGGTGAGGCCGCGGCATCCTTATTGAAACGCAACAAAACACGCTGTATTTCAATGATTTTGAGACTGCGGCGGCCTGTAAGGGCAATATGTCGAAATAGGGGCAACACCCCTCGACAAAACGGACGTAAATTGGGCGCATTACATGGGTGCATAATTCCCATGTG
>ULVW01056567.1_pt1 | contig 13052 bp, 6 predicted proteins | sample 1959801 | NCBI WGS metagenome assembly ULVW01 (sample SAMEA4835796, study PRJEB28245) | human gut metagenome | biome: gut microbiome; material: fecal sample | place: Denmark | collected 2008
CGACGGAGATAGAGGTGACGGAGTTTACGTTGGACGAATATGTTAAAGTAGAAACAGACGATAACGAAGAGGAGGAACAGTAACATGGCAGAGAAGGAGTTTACGTTGAAGGTGATAAAGAGTGAGCCGACCCCCCGGCGCCGCCGGGTGGCCCCGGGGGCCAACGGAGACGCGATGAATCGCGTCTCTACGGGTTCGCAGGTTTCTGGTTCGGGCAATGCGGGTTCGGCGCAGGGCGACGGGCATGTGCACGCGAACAAGGCGGCGTTAGACAAGTTGGGCGTGACGGACGACGGGTATGTGACGGTGACGGACATGCCGGGCGCGGAGACCGTGACGGAGAAGGCGAAAGCCGGGTATGCGGACACGGCCGGAACGGCGGACGAGGCGAAGACGCTGACAGAGGACAGCGAGGTGTGGAAGATGTTCGTGAGCAGGTTGAAGGACGATGTGGTGAAAGGGAACATATCGTTCGAGAAGGCGATAGCGGTGGCGGGTGTGGCGACGCTGGCCGGGGGCTTGAAGATTGGGAGCTACGGCATAGACAAGTCCGGGAAGGCTACGCTGGCGGAGGTGGCTGCCACGCTGATGAAAGCGACGAGCGCGGAGGCGGGCCGGCTGAAAGTGACGGAGGCGGCGGACATTGTGCTTAGCCTGCTGCGGAGCGCGGACTTCGTGAGCGGGGCGACGGGCGCGGGCGTTGCGATACAGAAGAACGGGAGCAGCTGGAGAATGGAGATTGACGAGCTGCTGGTGAGGAAGATTGCGACGTTTTTGAAGCTCGAGATACGGGAGTTGAGCTACGTGGGCGGCAATATAGTTTTGAGCAAAGCCGGGAACGAGATAACGGCTGTGGAAAAGGTTGGCGGCGGTTGGAAGTGCCTGTTTACCGCGAACGAGGGGGACGAGGTGCAGAACTTCTGGAAAGCGGGCGACCAGGCGCGCTGCCAAAAATTTGATGTTGGCGAGGGCACGAATGAAAGCGTGCAGAGCAAGTATTACTGGCGTTTGGTGACGGAGGTTGGCAAGGACTACGTGGTGCTTTCGGAGACGGATTACGACACGGGCGTTACGAACAGCGAGCCGGCGGCGGGGGACAAGATAGTTCAAATGGGTTTCCGTTTGAGCGGCGACGAGGAGGACAAGGACAGGACTTCGTTGATTATCCTCTCGACGAGCGGGGAGAACACGCCGAGCATTGAGGCTTACACAGGCGTGGTGGGCTATGAGCTTTCGGCGGAGAAGAGGCTGTTTATCTTGTCGCCGGGGGAGGTGTCGTTCCGGAGCGACATGTTCAGGTGGATGAGCGGTGGCGTTAAGTTCCCGCAGGTGTTGGTGCGCGGCGACTGGGAGAGCGGTGAGGCATACAGTTATTACGACGAGGTAAGCCACGAGGGCAGCACTTGGATTTGCATATCGCCGGAGGGTACGACGGAAGAGCCGGGTACGGGCGACGACTGGCAGCTGCGCGTGAGCAAGGGCGACCAGGGCGCGCAAGGCCCTGCGGGTGCGAAGGGTGACACCGGCGAACAAGGTCCTCAAGGCGACCAGGGAGCCCCTGGACCCACTGGCCCACAAGGCGAACAAGGTCCGCAGGGCGAGAAGGGCGACACGGGTGCGCAAGGCCCTCAAGGTCCGCAGGGTGAACAAGGTCCTCAAGGCGAGCGCGGTCCTCAAGGAGTGCAAGGTCCGGCGGGTAAAGACGGCAAGACGCTGTACACATGGATTCGCTATGCGGACGATGAGAGCGGCGGCGGAATATCGAACGACCCGACGGGTAAGGCGTACATCGGTTTTGCGTACAACAAAGAGACGGCGACGGAGAGCAATGTGCCGGGTGATTACCAGTGGAGCGAGATAAAGGGTGAGCAGGGCGTGCCGGGCGCCAAGGGTGCGGACGGAAAGACGACATACACTTGGATACAGTATTCGGACAATGCGGACGGCAGGGGTATGTACCAGGTGCCGAAGGCGACGACGCAATACATAGGAATAGCCGTGAACAAGAGTACGGCCACGGAGGGCAGCAACCCGGGAGAATACACGTGGAGCAAGTTCAAGGGCGACCAGGGCGCCCAAGGTCCTCAAGGCCCACAAGGCGAACAAGGTCCTCAAGGCGAACGCGGCCTGCAAGGCCTGCAAGGGGAAAAGGGCGAGCAGGGCATACCGGGCGCGGACGGCGCGCCGGGCAAGGACGGGCGGACGTCGTACTTCCACATCAAGTACTCGCCCGTGGCCTCGCCGACCGCCGGGCAGATGACCGAGACGCCCTCGGCGTACATCGGCACTTACGTGGACTACTCGCCCACGGACAGCACAGACCCTGCGGACTACACGTGGGCGCGTTTCCAAGGATTGCAGGGCGAGCGCGGCGCGCAGGGCATAGCGGGCAAGAACGGCGCGGACGGGAAGACGTACTACCTGCACATAGCCTACGCCAACAGCGCGAACGGCGAAACGGGCTTCTCGGTGTCGGATTCGGCGGACAAGCTGTACATCGGCCAGTACACGGACACCACGGCGGCGGACAGCACAGACCCGTCGAAGTACTCGTGGACGAAAATCAAAGGTGACAAGGGCGAGACGGGCACGGGTTACTCACCAAACATGATAATCGGGACAAAGGAAATGGACGGCTGGAGGTGGGGACACGATAACCCCGGGCGGGTAAGTATTACACGCGAGGAGGACGAAAACGGCTTTTACAGGATAAAGAGTGAATGCATACAGGCCGGGCGCGTGAACGGCTATACATGGATAGAGGACGACTTTCCCGATGAGCCGCACAACATATTCAAGCCGGGAGAGAAATACACGCTTAGCCTTGAGTACAAGGCTACCAATACCGTATATATTGGTGTTGACATACGCGAAGCGACAACTCATACCAAAATACACATATTACCCGGAACATATTTTCCAGCTTCGGAGAATTGGACGCGCATATCGTTGGAGGGTATATGCCCGACCGGGGCAGATGACGAAAAGTGGAAACGGTCGCTTTTGTCTGCCGCCCTTTCAACGAGTACTGCCGCAGTAGGCGACGTTGCCTACATAAGGAAAATCTGCCTGGTAGAGGGGACAAACACGCAATGGGTGCCCGCGGCCTCGGAAATGGTGGGACAAGACGGCGTGGGTATCAAGTCGATTGTGAATTATTACGCTTTGAGCACGTCGAACACGACGAAGCCGGGAACGTGGAGCACGGCAGTGCCGAAGTTGACGTCGACGAACAAATATTTGTGGAATTACGAGCGTGTGACTTACACCGACAGCAGTTACAAGGACACTGAGGCGCGCGTGATAGGCGTGTACGGCGACCAGGGAGCCCCTGGACCCACTGGTGCTGCGGGCAAGGACGGCAAGGGTATCAAGTCGATAACGGAGTATTATTTGGCGACGAGTGCGGGTAGCGGCGTTACGACGGGTACGAGCGGCTGGACGACGAGCGTGCAGACGATAACGGCGACGAAGAAGTATTTGTGGAACTACGAGGTTACGGCTTACACGGACGGCACGTCGTCGAAAAGCAGCCCTGTGATAATCGGCGTGTACGGCGAGAAAGGCGACCAGGGCGATAAAGGCGACACAGGCGCGAAAGGCGACAAGGGTGCGACGGGCGAGACGTTGTCGGGCGGTAAGATGATGTTTGCGGACCCGACGTTCAAGAGCGGGATGAACAGCATTGAGAAGTATTCGAACGGTACTGCGGCTAACAAGGCGAAGCTGCTGGTTGAGCGGATAAGCACGTCGGGGCTGGCTGACGTGCCGACGGGGTCGGGCTACTGCATAAGGGTGACTGTGGGCGCGGCGCAGAGCCCGGGGCACGGTGGCGTGATACAACGTATTGAGTCGCGGCCGGGGGCAGTGTTCGTGCAGAAGATAATAGCGAAGATACCGGCTGGCTACACGTTGGAGAGCATTAGTGAACAGATGGGCACGGGTTACAAGCATGAGTTCCTGACCTCGCGGGCGGGCACGGGCAAGTATGAGACGTACCTGATAAAGACGACGTGCGGGGCGGCGGGTTCGTTCTCGAGCGGCGGGCACATATACATAAACGGCGGGAGCACCCCGACAGAGGCGGCGCCGCTGGTGTGGTACATTGCTTACATGACAGCGTTTGACCTGACGGCGGACGAGGAGGCGCTGTCGGTGACGGTGGACGTTGAGCCGGGCGTTATTGCCTTGAAAACGGAGAGCGACGGGAGCGTGGTGTACGAGGGTAACACGGCGAAGATTTCGGCGAAGTGCGGCAGTGCCGCCGCGAGCGTGGCCTACGGCGGGGCTGGGACGTTGGTGAAGACGGGTTTCTCGACGCTGGGTACGAGTGTGAGCGGCGGTGTGCTGACTGTCACGCTGAGCGGCGTGGAGACCGTGAAGAAGACCGCGAAAATGCCTGACGGCAAGGGCGGGACGACGACGAAGACGATAATGCTGCCTGTGAGCGGCGGGAGCGCGGTGTTTGACGTGACGGTGTCGTACAAGAACCGGACGGAGACGCGGCGGGTGACTGTGCCGTTCACGGTTGACGTGAAGGCGTCGATGTCGGAGATTGTAGCCCTGCAGGACGGCAGCGTGGAGCAGATATGGGGTTCGGAAGGTATGTACCAGCAGCTTGCGACGCTGAAGCAAACGGCGGGCGAGCTGAAGAGCACCGTGGAGAGCATGCCGCTGGGCGGGCCTAACCTGTTGCCGCATTCGATGTGGCGCGCGGTGGTGCGCACGGAGACCGGCAACACGTGGGTGAAACTGAAGAAGGGCGTGAAGTACACGTTGTCGGCGCGGGCGTGCGCGGAGGCCGGCAAGGACTTGTTTGTGAGCGCTTACGCCGTGCAGTCGAGCGGGCAATGGGGACGGAGCAACGCGATAAGGTTTACGGAGGCGGCGTTTGCGGAGAAGAGCCTAACGTTCGTGCTCGAGGACAAGGACGGTTTCACATATAATGATGAGGTGCGTGTGTTGGTTTATGCCGTGAACATCGTTAAGGGCACGGCGAGTGCCACGGAGGGCAAGGGCGCCGTGGTGTGGGTGCAATTGGAGGAAGGCCCGGGTGCGTCGGCCTGGCAGGCGCAGGCGGGTGACTACGAGGAGCGGCCGAGTTTGCTGAAGGCGGGAGACAGAGACTTGACTACTACTGCTACAGAGACGGAAACCGTTTTGGAAGACGGCACGACGGGGACGGTGCTGTATCACAAGATGACGGCCTTGGAAGTGGCAGTAGGCTTCGCCGACGTGGTGCGTTTCAAGGCTAATACATTGACGTTTGCCGAGCCCGACACGCAATATACTATAAGTGTATGGGCAAAGGGCACGGGGCGGATAAAGATGTATATGACCGCGAACACTTTAGGTTCAATAACCCAGGACGGCGCGAAACGAATCGACACGGACGGTGAGACGGAGTATATGGAGTTGGGCAGCACGTGGAAACGCTACGAGGCCACGATAACGACAGACAAGACGGTGGCCAAAAACGGACGGGTGTACCCCTTGCGCCTGTTCGACACCGGTTCCGAGGTATGGTGCTACGGTTGGAAGGTAGAGAAAGGCGGCATGGCGACGGGTGGCGGCGGTGCGTCGGTGAAGTATGAGAAAGAGTTGCATGAATACAAGAGCGATATACAGCAGCTGTCGGACGAGATAAATCTGACAGTAAAGAAAGACGATATCGAGACGGCAGGCATACACTTAGACGGCGAGAACTCGACGATAACGCTGCGGGGCGACCGGACAATAATAGACGGTGACGAATTCAATGCCAACAACGCGACGTTCAGGAACTTGACCGTAGCAGGAAATCTGCGGACGAGCGTGGTGCAGCAACCATACGCTAACGACAATATCTTTGTAGGCAAGGACGGCGACGGGTCGCTGGGGTGGATGTTCGTGCATGACAGCGGGCAGCCCTCGAGCGCGAAGTCGTATGTATTTATGCCGCCCGACCCCGATTTTATCGGAAGCCGGGTGATATTGCACGCCTGCTCGGCGCAGGACAGTTCGGGTACGCATATAGCGACGCACGGAATGTACGTTTTAGGCGGGCGGACATTTTGCAAACACGCCTACTTAGAAGCGAACGCGGGTATTTATTATCTGAGCAGGGTGAATGCCGGGACGGGCGGCATAAGGAGCGTGGCGCAGAGTGTGCTGACAGGCGCGGACTATTTTTCGGGCAAGCGCGCGAGCGTGAGCGGCGGCGGGTATTACGTGCCGAACGCGCTGAACAACCTCGTAGGTGCGACGGTGGAGCTGATAGGTGCGCCGGCCTTTTCGGCGAGCGCGATACTGTGCCCGTATGTTGTGCGCTTAGGCGACGACATGCTGTACAACCGCGAAGCGCCGCCCTACGTGCTGATAGACGAGCCGCTGGTGGCCGACCCGCTGCACGCGAAGCTGAAAGCGATATACGACAAAGACGGCGCGACGGCGATAACCGACCTGGGGGTCGGATATGGCGTGATAACAGGAGCGACGATGAAGTATCACTACTCGAGCGCGGACAGCGGTTTGATGAGGACAAAAACCGGTCTGGTGCTGTTCAAAGTGCCGCTATGTCAGTGGTTTATAAGCATTTACAACGCTGTGAGCGGCACGTTCAGCCGGGCGTCGGTGGGCACGACATGGGAAAACGAAGAATGGAACTAAATAAGTGAATATCATGGACTTGAACGAAATGATAAGGGGGGGTAAAAAATCCCCCGGCCTGTAAAACAGTCGTCTCACTTACTATTAAACATACGCACTCAACCAGAGCGCGGCCGGGGGTGTTCCCTCTGCCACTCTGATTGAGTGCGTTTTTTTTGTTGTTAAATAAGTGAGACGTTGCAAACGTACAAATTTTTGTGAAAATGAAGGTTTTTGAATTGATAAACTTTAGCAGAGAACTGCTGATGAAACTGCGCGCAGCCGGGGTGCGGCTTGACGACGTGCGTTATGTAGACTTGTATGCAGACTATGCAAAAATGCGCAGGGACGGAGACAAAGTGTCGTATGTCGTTGCCGTGCTTGCTGAGCGGTATGGCGTGAGCGAGCGGAAGGTGTATAGTATTTTAAAGCGTTTCGGGAATGACTGTACGGAGGTTGCAGTGTGATTGTGCGAGCTGGTTCTTTTGCCCGCGCGGGCGGTGCTACCTTTGAGTATATTTAAAAAAAGGACGTATGAAAAGGAAAATATATTTGTCTGCACCATTGCCTTTTATGGGGCAAAAGCGCATGTTTGCGCGGGAGTATATAAAAGTGCTTGAGGGTTTTAAAGACGGACGGGTGTTTGTAGACCTGTTCGGCGGAAGCGGGTTGCTGTCGCACATCACGAAACGACTGAGGCCGGACGCGGTGGTGGTGTACAACGACTTCGACAATTATCGTAGAAGGTTAGAGAATATCCCGCGCACGAACGCCCTGCTTGCAGATTTGCGCGAGATTGCGAAGGGCACGCCGCGCGGCAAGCCGATAAAGGGCGAGGCGCGGGAGCGGATATTTGAACGTATATCGATTGAGGAAAAGGAATGCGGGTATGTGGATTATATCACCTTGTCGTCGTCGCTTATGTTTTCGATGAAGTATAAGACGAGTTTAGAGGGCATGCGGAAGGAGACGCTTTACAACACTATACGTATGACAGACTACCCGCTTTGCGTGGATTATTTAGACGGGCTGGAGGTTGCGTCGTGCGACTACAGAGTGTTGTACGAGAGGTATAAAGACACGCCGGGCGTGGTATTCTTAGTCGACCCGCCGTACCTCTCGACGGAGGTTGGGACATATAGAATGAGCTGGCGGCTGGCGGATTATCTTGACGTGCTGAAGGTGTTGCGAGACAGGCCGTTTGTGTATTTTACGTCGAACAAATCGCAGATTGTAGAGCTCTGCGAGTGGCTGGGCAAGAACCGCGCAGCGGGCAACCCGTTTGAGGGCTGCGGGAGGTCGGAGTTTAACGCGCACATGAATTTTAGCGCCGCGTACACAGACATCATGCTGTACAAAAACAACGAAGGGAATGCGGCGTGATTTGAAAACAATTCGAACGCCGTTTGTTTGACGTTTAAAAAGCAAAAAAGCAGCCCACCTCAGGCTGCTTTTTTTTGTTGTGCGCGCGACAACTTTTAGTACGTTTCGTTTTTCCCGATTTTTGCACGTTTCGTTTTTCAAATCAAGTACATTTCGTTTTGCCGGATTTATATTGTAGCCAAAGGTGGGCAAATCCTGTTTGGCCAAAAGGGTCAAAGTCGCGTGGCTTTTCCATATGCGGCTAAAAATGTGACAAAAGGGAGTCTCCTTTTTCTCCTCCTGGGCTACCGTTTGAGGTTGCGCCCGTCGTCAATGTCGTCGTATCCGCCCTTGCCTCCGACTTCCCACTCACGCTTTTCGGCATGGCTTCCGGCACCGGAATCCTTCAGTCCATGTAGGTGCATCTTCTTTCCGCCGTTTCCAGTGGAATGTATCTGCCTGGGCTGCTGTTTCCGTGGCCGGGGCTTCAACCGTTCCGTGTCAAGCCCTTCCGCCGCAAGGTCTATCACGATGTGACTGCCGAAGTTGACGGCGTATGCTGCGCCCGCTTCCTCCCGGATGATGAAGCCTTCCTCATGGAGGGCGTTCCGCACGAAAAAGACGTTCTCATCATTGAAGATTTCATGCAGGCGGTTGACGGCATCCGTGTGGGATTGCGGCCTGCCGCCTGACAATTCCACCAGGTCGGGGCGGCTCACCTTGAAGATTTTGCAGAGCAGGTCGCGTTCGGCTTCGGTGGCCGGGTGGAACATCTCGATGAAACGGATGCGGTTGTTCCGATCGATGGCTTCCGCCATGAACGGCTTTAACGGGCGTGTCTGCCCGTCGAAGTGGATGACACCTTTCTTGATATAGGCACGTTGTTTCCTCAACTTTTGGAAAATCTCGCCTTGTGTGATTTTCGGATTGAGGGTGAGCAGCCGGTCTATGTAGCCCTCTATGCGCGCAAAGCGTTGCTCCGGGGTGGCGAAGTCCAGCAGTTCCTCCGTGGCCAGCACCCTCGCCCCGTTGATGACGGTGCGATGGGCGTGGTCGACAATCATGTAGCCGTAGGGAGCGTCTTTCCTGCCGAAGAACACGAGGCTGATGCCGAACTTTTCCTTCAGCTCTTTCTGCAACTCTTCCTTGCTGCCGCTAACGTCCCGGTATTTTTTGAGGATGCTCCGCAGCTGGCGGCAACGGGCGCGTTCCCTGTAACCGCTTTTGAAAAGCTGTTCGATTTCGGATAGGGGAATTTGCCGCTGTACCTTGCCGCCATACTTGATGAATACGGTATCGTCTTTCTTGTAGGCTTCGTAGCCCATTGAGGTCAGGACGGCCTTGAATTGGGCTAAGGAGAAGAAGGTGTATTGTCTGGCCGCGTCTATGTCATCGGCGGTTTTCTTTTGCCTGTCCGTGCCTAGAATCCTGTCTATCGCTTCTTGGGAACGCCTGCGCTCGTGGCTGTGGGCAATCTTCCTGCCGTCGGGTGCGACACGCGAGGTGATGATGTGCAGGTGGGTGTTGCCGGTGTCATGGTGGGCGTAGATGAGCCACGGCTGGCCGGGTTCGGCATATCCCATTTCCTTGAGGTACCGGTGCGCGAAGTCCAGCAGCTCGGATTCCGTCATCTCACGGCCTTTGCAGCTGACGGCCACATGGAACTGGGGCTTGCGGATGCGGCTGTTGGCGGAACTGTATTTTTTGAGATAGCCGGTAAGCTCCTCCGTTGTGGGTCTGCCTGCCAGACCGATTGTCCCGAAGTTCCGCATCTCGATGAGCCGGGCAAGCCCTTTCGATACCTTATGTTCGTTGTAACCCACAGCATGGAAGTCCGCGCTTCCGGGTAATATGGTCGCTATCATCTTGGGGTGGTGTTATCTTGGTTGGTGATATGTCCGTTTCTAAGGCTTGTTTATTCTTGATGTGAGGATGTCAAGTTGTCTTTTTATCCCGTTGACGGTTTCCTGTGTGTCCCGGATGAGCGGCAACAGAACTTCCCGGATATAGCTTGGGGGCAGCAACCCTGCAACCGCCAGCTCGTTGGCGCGCTTTACTGCCTGGTTGAGGTTTCCGCCTATATGGGACAGTTCGCCCTGGTATCTCCGGTAAAACGAACCGAGTTCCTGCATGAGTTCAAGCTGCTGCCTGACGCTTACGTTTGAATACTCTTCGAGTGCCTTGCGCACGTAGTGGCTTACGGTCTTGTATTCAGCCGATTTCTCCTTGAACTCCCGGACTTCTTCCGAGGTCATCCTTACCTTGATGTACTTGTTCCTATGTTCCTTCATGTTCCGGTTTGTTTGCAACCGGGATTGTCTTACCTTATTTCGCAGGGCGAAACAGCGGCGGTGCCGCTCCGGTGCATGGCATCCGGCAAGTCACTTTTTGGGAGAACAAACGGAGTTTTGTGGCCACAAAAGTACAACTTGCTTGGAAAATCCTGCAACGCAGGGCAATATCATCCCGGGTTCTTTTTTGCGCCAAAATTACCGTGGAAAGTGGCTTCCGTACAAAATGCACAACACTATTCTTCAAGGAGCGTACCATTTTGACCGTGGTGTCAAGGACATCCGATTGCCGGGTATGCCAGTGAATTTTGCTTTGTATTTATGTATATGATGTTTTTCGATTGTGTAGAATTTCGATATATGGGATGAAGATTAGGCTAGTTTCAGGTGGGTGGTTATGTCGATTCATCCATCCGTGAATTATCGGGAACATTATCCGCTCGTCCGACAACAGGAGGGAAAAGGAAACTGCGGTTTTCATTTAACAGATTAGTAATGAGCTTGGATTTTTCAGTAGAATACAATAAGGTTATGGGTGGTTAAGTAGTCCATTACATTCCTTTGCATCCATTCATCAGACTTGAATAACCAGAAATATATGCACTTGACAACCTTGAATTTTGGGAAATACGACACTTGTCACCCGTATCTTCCAAGCTATGGATATGAAGCAATCTTGATATGCAAGCGTAATGGATATTCATCTGACAATTAGTGATTTTACCGGGAAATAGTTGCTGTAAAATTTCCATATCTCGTTGATTTTTAGTATATTTAAAGTGAAAAAATGGCCTCGTTTGGCCTATGGCTTTACTTAAATTTGAGTATATGTTTGAACTGTTACTGATAATATACCTGGTACCGGTCATCATCGTGCTTTCGCTATTGTTGCTATTGGTATTATGGCTGGCAAGGAATGTGTTGCGGTTTGCCGGATGGCTGGTGAAGAAGGGATGTGTACTTGTATGGAAGGGGTTGTTGCTGTTAGTCTGCATCTTCTTGGGGCGATGTGGCGCAAACCGTCCGCCGAATTCAAGATAATGGCGAAACAGCAAAGCCGCACCTGTCTCGAAAGGGCAGGTACGGCTTCGTGCTGTATTCGGATGGAATGGTGTTTTTCCCTCATGTCAGGTGTTATCCCTTACTGACAAACGGGCTAAAATCCTTTTCCCTTGCTTCTCTCATATACCACTTCCTTCTGGGTATCGCAGTTGGTGATACGGAACTGTACGGTGCATCCGGTCGGTATGTCGCTCGGAAGCTTGTTTGCCAGCTTGGCAATCACTTGGTCAACATTGCTGAAACCGATGTCCGTAAATTCGGAAAGCACCTTTCCTTTGAAATAGGCCCGTCCGAGAATCATCATCTTCTTGGATATGCGGAACAGCTTGTCTGCCGGAGCCTCAATGTCACGCGCTTTGCCTTGCTTGCTCTTCTCGTCACTGAAAAAGATGAAGTCGATGACCTTGGCGTTCAGCCTCCATGCCGGGGTGAAGTCTATCTTGACATAGCCACGGGTGACATTCAGCCCGTGGCTGTGGTTCATGCCGAACGCCACTTCATAAAGGTTGGCATCACAGTCATTTTGGGCGATGGTCGCCCACGTGTGCCGGAACGTGTAATAACAGTAGTAGTCCTCCTTTTTCATGCCCATGTCGGCGCATATCTTGCGTATTCCGATATTCACGTTGGCATTGAAACTGTCGGAGTTGCTGTAACGGCTGTGGAATACGAACAGGTATTCATCATCCTCGCCGGACAAATACTTCTCAAAAGTGGACTGGATAAATGGTTCGATACGCATTTCCATGTATGCCTCGTCTTTCCGGCTGTTGCGGGTCTTGGCTCTTTTATAGCCGATAATGCCATTGTTGTAGTCCTTCTTTTTGAGTTCGTAAAGGTCAACGGTATTGATGCCACCAATGCACAACGAAAGAAGAGCCACATCCCGGCCAAGCTCCGGAAGGGGAGACAGCATCTTTGTTTTTGGAAGCGGACGGTTGAAGAACTCACGGCAAGCTTCCGCACTGATTGCCCTTTGCACTGTGCTATCTGATTTTGGAATCTTTATTTTCAGCCAAGGGTTGAACTTTATACGCATGATGCCACGTTCTTCATCGTTTAACTCGATAATGGCTTTTTTGAAAATCTGTCTCACACAAGTAGGATACATTTCTTTGGCTCGGTTTGTTTTTGCCAGACTGTCTATCCATTTTTTCAAAACAACAGAGGTAAGTGTGCTGAACATAATTTGTGTCGTTCCCAAATATCGCTCAAGATGATTAACGGCAAGCTGATAATTTTTTGCATTTCGAGCATGACCACCATTTATCATTTGAGCAATGAAATTAGCTGCGAACTCACTAAAGTTTACATCACCATCCGAGTGCTGAAGAAATTCTATCAACTCAGAGACTGAATAGTTTGATACCTCATGACGATTAATCATATCAGAGTAGCGTAATATTTCACGCGAACAAAATTCATTCACTACCGCATCCTTAATTTCACCAGCTTTGGTAAGTTGCTTATCGGTGATAAACTTGTCTGTCTTTATATATCCCATTTTTGAGCGGTGAACGACACGGATATAGACTTGGTAGAAGCCATCGGCTCTCTTGTACCTTACGATTGCTTTAAATGTTGCCATAAATTGTTGGTTTGTAATGAATTACTTTTGTATGTCCTTTTGTATGCGCAGCATCAGAATTTCGTATGTAATTTGTATGCAAGAGGATACTGTTTCAAAAAGTGTGTCTCGAATAAAAGAAA
>ULVW01023400.1_pt1 | contig 13002 bp, 9 predicted proteins | sample 1959801 | NCBI WGS metagenome assembly ULVW01 (sample SAMEA4835796, study PRJEB28245) | human gut metagenome | biome: gut microbiome; material: fecal sample | place: Denmark | collected 2008
GCATAGTACAGTCCGTCCGTATCCGTTGTTTTCACCTTTCGAAGTCCGAAAGGACAAAACTACAATTTTTTTACCGCTCCCGCCAAATCCCCTCCGCGCAAAATCGGCTGCTTGTCCATCTTCTCCCAGCACGCCCCTACACCCTCCGAAAGATGCCTTTACACACCGTTTCCAAGACATCTCCCCGCCATTTTCCGGCAAGTGAGTGCACATTCCCTATTTGGGGAAAACACTCGCCCTCCGGGGGAAAAACAGCCGATACCTCGGCAGCGCACGAAAAGAAAACTTCGCTTTCCCTCATCACCACGCCCGGCTTTCACTACCTTTAGAGAAGGCAGGATGCGCCTCGGCAGCGCACGAAAAGAAAACTTCGTTTTCCCCCATCACCACGCCCGGCTTTCACTACCTTTGCACAAAACCCCTGTCGATGGCCGACTCTGTTCTTTTCCAACGCATCCTCACCCACTTCCCCTACGAGCCCTCCCCGGAGCAACGCTCGGCCATGGAAGCCTTGGCCGAGTTCCTGAATCCCGACAGCCGTCAACGGGTCTTCATCCTGCGCGGATATGCCGGAACAGGTAAAACGAGCCTGGTCGCCGCGTTGGTACGTGCCCTGCACGACGCCGGACGCGAAGCCTTCCTGATGGCTCCCACCGGGCGCGCCGCCAAAGTAATGGCCGGTTACTCCGGCACCGCCGCCCGCACCATCCACAAACAGATCTACGCCGTCGTCCCCCGCAGCGGAGGCGGGATGAGTTTTGTCCTGCGCCCCAACAAATCCAAAAACGCCGTATTTCTGGTCGACGAGGCCTCGATGCTCACCGACCGGACGGGAGATTCACTCACCGATGCCTCGTCGTCGCTTCTGGACGACCTGGTAAGCTACGTGTTTCACGCCCCCGGAAGCCGGCTCATCCTGGTGGGCGACCGCGCCCAGTTGCCCCCCGTGGGTTACGAAGATTCCCCGGCACTGGAGGGACGCACTTTTGAAAACGGATACGGGCTTTACTGCACCGAAATCGATCTGACCCGCGTATATCGACAGAGCGAACAATCGGCCATCCTGCAGAACGCCACCCGGGTCCGCCAGGCGATGGAAAGCGGAGCAACCCTTCCCTGGGGCAGCCTGAAATTCCGCACCGGCAGCGATTTCATCCGCCTGGAAGACGGCTACGACATCCAAAGCGCCATCGAAGGAGCCTACAGCCAGGAAGGTCTTTCGGAAACCATCCTGATCACCCGCTCGAACAAACGGGCCGGGGCGTTCAACGCCCAGATCCGCTCCCGGGTACTTCTTTCGGAAGGCGAGATCGCCGCCGGAGACCTGCTGATGGTAGTAAAAAACAACTACTTCTGGGTCGACGAGAACTCCCCTTGCGGCTTTATCGCCAACGGCGACCTGGCCGAAGTGATGAGCGTACGCCGCGAGATCGAACTCTACGGCATGCGCTTTGCCCGGGTGGAACTATCTCTGACGGACTACCCGCAGATGCCCAAATTCGAAGCGCTCATCCTGCTGGACACCCTTTACAGCCAGGCACCTGCCTTGCCCGAAGAACGTTCCCGCGCCTTTTTCGAACAGGTCATGCTCGACTACGAAGACCTTCCGCCCCGCAAGCGTTTCGAGGCGTTGGCCAAAAACGAGTACTACAATGCCATTCAGGTAAAGTTCGGCTACGCCGTTACCTGTCACAAAGCCCAGGGCGGAGGCTGGGACAACGTACTGATCGAACAAGTCTGGATGCCCGAGCCGAAACTCTCGCGGGAATACCTCCGCTGGCTCTACACCGCCATCACCCGCGCCCGGAAACGGGTGTACCTCATCGGATTTCCAGACGAATTTTTCGAGTGAGCCCCGGCCCAACTTCCGCGGGAAAGACTCGCTTTTCAAGCAGAAATCACGCATTTTCCTACAAATAAAATCTGCTTGCAGCGACAAACACCGGCCGAAAGAAGGAAAAAAGTTCGACAAAAAAGGAGCTATCCGCCACCAAAACAGACACAAAGACCTAAAAACAAGGCTACTGTAAAAATTTTTTCCACAAAAAGCATCGGGCGGGAATTCTCCTGCTTTTGTTTTGAATATTGAAATAATAAAACTACATTTAGCCAACCAAGCACTATCGCTGCAATCAGCACAACATCAAGTTCGGATATGGAGATCTTATTGTCCGGCGTAGTGGCCTTTGCCATTTGTCTGCTCGTTACGCCTTTTCTGATAAAACTCCTGATGCGTTTCAATGCCATCGACAGCGGAGGAGGACGGAAAATACACCGCGGTTCGGTACCGACCATGGGCGGTCTGGCCATCTTTGTATCCGTCATCGCGACCATCGCCATGTTCTCACCGGCGATCCTGTTTACGCGCACCGTTCCTTATGTGATCGGCGCTATTTCGCTCATGGCGCTTCTGGGATTTGCCGACGATGCACTCAACCTCAAACCCAACCGCAAACTGTTTGTGATGATTGTCGGAGCAACGCTGGTGTACATCGCCGGCATCCGGATATGGAGTCTGTATGGCTTCTTCGGCATCCATGAACTCCCCCCCTTTGTTTCATACCTGGTTACGGTCTTTACCATCATCGTGATCATCAATGCCTACAACCTGATCGACGGCATCGACGGCCTGGCAGGCGGGATCGGAGCAACGACCCTGTTTTGCTTTGCCTTGTGGTTCATGCTGATGGGCAACATGTTCGGACTAGTCCTGTGTCTGTCCTTTACGGGCGCCCTGCTTGCTTTTCTGCACTACAATTGGGCACCGGCACGGGTTTTCATGGGCGACACGGGCAGTTTGATGATCGGCATGACGTGCGCCATCTGCACCCTGATCTTTATCCAGGAAAACAGTTTGATGCCGGCGAACGACCCCTTGTGTTTCAAAGGATACGTTGCCGCTGGCGTTACCTTCGTGGCATATCCCCTGTACGATACGCTCCGGGTTTTCATCATCCGCATTCGGGAACACCGCTCCCCCTTTTCGGCCGACACCCAGCACACCCACCACTACCTGCTTCGCCTAGGATATTCCCACAGCAAGGTAACGACCATCATCCTGATCGTCAATTTTTCAGGAATGCTCGTCTTCTGGATTTTGTCGTATTTCATCCATAGCTATTACGTGGTACCCATCATCCTTCTGACCGCATTTCTGGGAGCCAAATACTTGCAGCGGGTAGAAAACCGAAACCGTCTGGTCGAAATAGAGCAAGGCAATCCTCCCAAACAAGCGCAATAAGGTCTCGCATCCGGTTTTTGCGCCGGCGCCACCCTATTCCACTTCTTGGAACGACCGTTCGACAAAACGGATTGTTCTGCGGACAAATTCCTCGGGATACAGGACTTCCGGAGCCTCCATTCCGCCATGTTTGGCACCCGGTGCCACCCACAATTCTTTTTCGATGCCATCGGGCAGAGCGGCAAAAATATCCTCCGCCATCCAAACCGGAGTACGCTCGTCGTTTTGCCCCACGACGATCAGAATATCCTTGTCGAAAGTATCCGCCAACGCCAAAGGCATCTTCCCGACCGGGAAATCCTCCGGCACCAGAAGTTGGGTCGAATCCTTACCGACAGCCTGCTGCAATACAGGGATCACCTGCTCGAAAGACGTCGGCACCCCCCGCAGGATACAGCCTTTCACCGACGGATCTCCCTCCGCAGCGATCATCGACAGGTAAGCTCCAGTCGACCAGCCCAGCAAGTATATTCCCCCAGGGAGCACCTCGGGCTGCGCGCTCACCTGCCGGATAGTCTTCCAACATCTCGGTATAACACAAATAGTCGGGATCCATCGGAAAGGGATCGCTCGCCCCGAATCCCCTCCAGTCGAACGTGGCCACATTGTAGCCCCGGGAGGTAAACTGTCCCGCCAAAAACAACTGATAGTACGACATATTGCCCGCATCGCCGTTGCAGATAAGGATCGTCGGCCTTTTTTCATCATCCAATGTCCGATAAGCGAGCAGAGTGTCACTACCGGCATCCGCTCCGGGAGCTTCCTGCGCGGGGAAAAACCACGTCCGGATCCGGTAACCGTCCTGCGTGCACACATCGAGCGTCTTGTAGATCAACCCCAAATGCTCCGGAAGGCGCACATACGTCCTGTCCGGGCGGATGCCCTTTGCCGGAGGAATCACGCAGCAGAGCAAGCACAAAAACAATATCGCCTTTTTCATCCTTTCCTTTTTTTACTCACAAAGATAGGCGCGCCGATGTATTTTACGAAAAAATATCCGCAAACCTCCGCGCATCCGTCTCCCGAAAGGCAACTTAACCCGCAATCTTTTCCTCCCACAGGAAGCAAAAACACATTCATTCCCAGCCTCCTAAAAGAAAACGAAAAACTTTCGGACAAAAACTCCCCGGGGTTTGCTTCGAGCGAAAAAAGTCGTATATTTGCACCCGGCTTATCTAACGAGCCGACGTCGTTTCACGGAACTTTAAGAAAAAGAACAGTTATACAGCGATGAAAAGAACATTCCAACCTCACGTGCGCAAGCGCAGGAACAAACATGGGTTCCGCGAACGTATGGCCACCGCCAACGGCCGCAAGGTATTGGCTGCCCGCCGCGCAAAAGGCCGCGCAAAACTTACGGTATCATGCGAAACTCGTCACAGAAAATAAAAGGATGAGGTGATATTGAAGATGAAAAAGGGGCGTTACCACTTCGGTATCTCCCCTTTTTTATAAGGGTAAGCGAAAAGGCACCCGCCGGGGTTCCCCCTCCCTGTCCGAAAAAAAGGAGGGATCGTCTGCAAAAAGAAGGGTTTTCAAAAAAATACGTTTTTTCCACATGCCAAAAAGACAAGACATCCATTCGGTACTGATCATCGGAAGCGGCCCCATCATCATCGGACAGGCCGCCGAGTTCGACTATTCGGGCAGCCAGGCCGCCCGCTCGTTGCGCGAGGAAGGGATCGAAGTCACCCTGATCAACTCCAACCCCGCCACCATCATGACCGACCCGGTAACGGCCGACCATGTATACCTGCTTCCCCTGACGGTCAAATCCATCGAAAAGATCCTCTCCGAACAAAAAATCGACGCCGTACTGCCCACCATGGGCGGTCAGACGGCGCTCAACCTGGCCATCGAAGCCCAGGAAAAAGGCGTGTGGGAAAAATACGGCGTAGAGCTCATCGGCGTGGACATCGATGCGATCAACATCACCGAAGACCGCGAACAGTTCCGCCAGTTGATGGCCAAGATCGGCGTGGGAACTGCCCCGTGCAAGATCGCGCGTTCGTACCTCAAGGGCAAGGAGATCGCTCAGGAATTCGGCTTTCCGCTGTGCATCCGTCCCTCGTTCACCCTGGGCGGTACGGGTGCTTCGCTCGTGTACGACAAGGACAAATTCGAGGATCTGCTCCAACGCGGTCTGGAAGCCTCACCCATCCACGAAGTACTCATCGACAAAGCACTGATAGGCTGGAAAGAATTCGAGTTGGAACTCTTGCGCGACAAGAACGACAACGTGATCATCATCACCACCATCGAAAACCTCGACCCGATGGGTATCCACACCGGCGACTCGATCACCATCGCGCCGGCCATGACCCTCTCCGACCGCACATTCCAGCGCATGCGCGACATGGCCATCCGCATGATGCGCGCCATCGGCAACTTCTCCGGCGGGTGCAACGTACAGTTTGCCGTCTCGCCCGACGAAAAGGAAGAGATCGTCGCCATCGAGATCAATCCGCGCGTATCGCGTTCCTCGTCCCTGGCCTCGAAAGCCTCGGGATACCCCATCGCAAAGATCGCTACCAAACTGGCCATCGGCTATACGCTGGACGAACTCCAGAACCAGATCACCAAAACCACCTCGGCGCTCTTCGAACCGACCCTGGACTACGTCATCGTCAAGATCCCCCGTTGGAACTTCGACAAGTTCGAAGGTGCGGACCGCACCCTGGGTTTGCAGATGAAGTCGGTGGGCGAGGTGATGGCCATCGGACGCTCGTTCCAGGAAGCCATCCAGAAAGCTGCCCAATCGCTCGAGATCAAACGTTCAGGCATCGGCGCTGACGGCAAGGACCTCAAGGACCAGGACGTAATTCTCGACAAACTCAAACACCCCTCGTGGGACCGCATCTGGGCTGTTTCCGACGCCATCAAGATGGGCATTTCCCTGCGCAAGATCCACGACATCACCCAGATCGACATGTGGTACCTCAAACAGTTCGAGGAAATGGCCCGCACCGAGGCTCTGGTAGCCGAATACACCGTCGACACCATTCCCCGCAAGGTATTGCTCGAAGCCAAGATGAAGGGCTTTGCCGACCGGCAGATCGCCCACCTGATGGGCTGCAAGGAAAGCCAGGTGCACGACCGTCGGATGGAACTGAACATCCACCGGGTATGGAAACTGGTCGATACCTGCGCTGCGGAATTCGCCGCCCACACCCCGTACTACTACTCGACCTTTGAGAACGATATGGTCCAGGACGGGAAGACCTTCTCGGCCAACGAGAGCGTTCGCAGCGACCGCAAGAAAGTCGTGGTGCTGGGTTCCGGTCCCAACCGCATCGGACAGGGCATCGAGTTCGACTACTGCTGTGTACACGGCGTACTGGCCGCCAAGGAATGCGGCTACGAGACCATCATGATCAACTGCAACCCGGAGACCGTCTCGACCGACTTCGACACGTCGGACAAACTGTACTTCGAACCGGTATTCTGGGAACACATCTACGACATCATCTGCCACGAAAAACCCGAAGGGGTGATCGTCCAGCTGGGTGGTCAAACCGCCCTGAAACTGGCCGAAAAACTGGACCGTTTCGGGATCAAGATCATCGGCACTTCGTACGATGCGCTGGATTTGGCCGAAGACCGGGGACGCTTCTCGGCATTGCTGCGCGAATCGAAGATCCCCTTCCCCGAATACGGCGTGGTGGAAAATGCCGACCAGGCGCGCGAACTGTCCGCCAAGATCGGCTTCCCGATGCTGGTGCGCCCCTCGTACGTGCTGGGCGGACAAGGCATGAAGATCGTGATCAACGAAGAGGAACTGGAAGAGCACATCGTCGAACTGAACAAAAACATCCCGGGCAACCGCATCCTGATCGACCACTACCTCGACGGAGCGATCGAAGCCGAAGCCGACGCCATCTGCGACGGAAAAGACGTGTACATCATCGGCATCATGGAGCACATCGAACCCTGCGGCATCCACTCGGGCGACTCCAACGCCGTGCTTCCGCCGTTCAACCTGGGAGAATTTGTCATGCAGCAGATCATCGACCACACCAAGACGATCGCCGTCAAGTTGCACACCGTCGGGCTGATCAACGTCCAGTTCGCCATCAAGGACGACATCGTGTACATCATCGAGGCCAACCCGCGCGCTTCGCGTACCGTCCCGTTCATTGCCAAGGCTTACCACGAGCCGTACGTCAATTACGCCACCAAGATCATGCTGGGCGTCAACAAGCTCTCCGACTTCCACTTCCATCCCACGCGCCACGGCTATGCCATCAAGCAACCGGTCTTCTCCTTCAACAAGTTCCCGGGCGTAAACAAAAACCTGGGGCCGGAGATGCGTTCCACGGGCGAGTCGATCCTCTTTATCGACGACCTGCACGACGACCAGTTCTACGACATCTATTCGCGGCGCACGATGTACCTGAAGCGCTGACGGTTCAAACCCGCGATATACTACTTCGGGGCGGAAGGATTACCTTCCGCCCCGATTTTTTTCACAGACATCCTTCTTTATAAAATACGGTGTCTTCTGCCCATCCGAACCCGCAGGGAGGTCTTTTTATAAAACGACTATCGGAAACGCAGGAAACTCTTTCCCCTGCATCCCTCGGGGGACAAGCAAACACCAGCCCCCCTTCTCCTCCCAAAAAACGGTCCGGGGGGAAAACCCTACTTCTGTGCCTGATAAGCCTGAAAATCCGCCGTATCGTAGAACTGGGCGACCGTCTTGAACTCGCCGCCGTCCCGGCTTTCGGAAATCCCGATCGTGATCGTCTTTCCCGCCAGGCGCCAACGATAGACCTGCACCACGTATCCCGGTTCCAAGCCCGTGGAACGCGGCATGCCGTTGTCGGTGGTGGGTTTGCCGTAGGTACGGCCAAAGTAGTCTCGGAGGTTGGCTACCTCGCTGCGGATCTCGGTCTCGTAACGTGAGACCGGCTTGTACAGGTCGTCCGCCGTGGTGATGTCAACCCGGTAGAGCCGGTCCTGATAAAAGAACAGGGTAACGCGATAAGTAAGCTCCCCTATTTTTTCCTGAAAGTTGCTGATGGCCGGGGTATCCTTGTCCAGGAACCAGTCCTTGAACTGCGGCAAGGCTGCCACCTGGTCGAAACTCATGCCGAACTCCGCCGTACCGTAGGCCGTTTTGACCGGTGCTTTCGGTATCGGGGCTTGCTGGGGCGCCGGAGCAGGAGCAAGAGCGGTTGCCTGCGGAGTCTGAAGGTCTGCGGAGGAAGATTTGCATCCCGCCGAAAGAGCGAGCGGAGCAAACAGCAAAACAAATAAAGTCTTCATGCGATTCGGTAAATATTATTTTCTTTCGTCCTCTTTTTGTCTCCTTTCGTCCCGTCCTCAACGCGGGGTACGGCAGAAGAGCACCGGTACTTTCTCCTCTTCCATTTCGACCTCCAGATGGTTGAACCGGCCGCCCACTTCCCCGTCCACCTGCAAGGTGGTAACGCGCGATATGTCCACGCTGGCCCTGCGCCCCGAGACGCAGAAATAGTTGTCGTACTTCATTTCGTTGAAAAACTTGGTCCAGCCAGCCCGTACCACGGCCCCCAGATTGATCCGTCCGATGACGATGACCTCGAAACGGTTGTCGAACGGGTTTCCTTTCACATTGAACGTCAGTCCCGAGCCGTAACGCGTTCCGTTGGCAATGGCCAACATCGCCCCTTTCTTCTCGTACTGCTTGCCGTCCACCGTAAAGCGGAAACGGTAGGTCTCCTGCGCCCGCACCGCCCCGAACAGGTACTTGGCATAGGTGAGGATGCCCCGGTTCTTGTCCTGCTCGTAAGCCTTGACCAACTGGGCATTCAGACCGACGTCCGCCACGTGCATGGAGTCGATCCCGTTGATCCGTACCAAGTCCAGGTTGCGGGTATGGTAAGTAGCCATCAGCATCTCGAAACTCTCCCAGGGCGAGTCGCCCGAAGGCAGGTCTTCCCGCATCCCGTTGGCCGAACCCATCGGGATATACGCTACAGGGATTCCCATCCCCTTGACCGCCGAGCAAATCTCGCGAAATGTCCCGTCGCCTCCCACCGAAAACACCCGGTCGGGCGCATAGGCTTCGACCCGCCGGCGGATCTTTTCGGCATCCTGCTGGCCGGAAGTGTAGAAAAACTCGTAATCTATTCCGTAAGTATAACAATAGTCGTTGATGTTATTCACAAAATAACTTTTATCTTTACCTCCGGATATAGGGTTTACAACGTATAGGACTTTCATCGTCGTTACCAGTAAGAAAACCATCTCGTGGAAAGGCACATTCCGATACTGACGTATTACAGCTACCTTTCGGTAGGCAAGTACATACGGTTTGCCGGCACCATCCTGCGCGCTCCTGCGGACATGTTGTATATCGGAGACGAAAATACGACTTTTCAGCATATAAAAAACCTTTACAAGCTCTATACTCCTCATTTTTTCAAGAATGCGATGCTCGAGGTGCGCTACCGGGGGTATTTCACCTTGTGCAACATCGACTCCAAAGGCAACTTCGTGGTACCCCTGCCGGAAGAGAGCGAGGAATTCCTCATCGACGACATCCGCATCCGCCTGATCATCGACAACTTCGGCTACACGGTCTATGCCCCCAACCTGTTCCACGAACGCCTCTACATCAGCGACTACAAATACGGACTGATCACCGACATCGACGACACCATCCTGCATACCGGAGCGACCACCTTCTTCACGCGGCTCAAGCAGATCATCTTTACCCGCCCGGACGAACGGCGCTCGATCGAAGGGATGCCCGAGGTGTATCGCCGACTGGCTGCCGACGGAGCCAAAATCTTTTACGTGTCCAACAGCGAAGCCAACCTTTTCCCGGTCATCTCCACCTTCCTGCACAGCCACCGTTTCCCCCAGGGAGCGTGCTTTCTGCGCAAGAACAAACTCCTGTCCTACTTCCTGCACCACAAGAAGGGGCACCGTTCGCCCATTTCGCACAAACTGCGCGTGATCTCCATGCTGATGCGCACCCAGCCCAAAAAGCGCTTCATTCTGGTGGGAGACAACGGCCAGCACGACCCTGTCATCTACAAAGAAGTGATCCGGCGCTTTCCCGGGCGGGTAAGCTACGTCTTCCTGCGGGACATCCACGACAAGATAGGCCTCAAACGCCAATGCTGGGGCGGAGTACCGGTACTGTTCTACAGTTCGCTCAACGACATCAAACCGTTCATCTCCGTCCGGTTAAATTCCGATTTTTCCTGACAAAACACACAGACACTTGCACTCGGACATGACTGCATACGACAAGACTTTCGACGACATACGCCCTTTTACCGACCAGGAAGCCATCGCCGCCCTCCCGAAAGCCATCCGCATTCCCTACCTGGAACAAGTGATCCGGTACGGTCTGCCGGACCTCACTCCGGAACAACTCAAAAGATTGATCGCTTCGTGCACCTCCGTGCGCGATTTTATCGAGAAAGCCATCTACCCGGCCGTACAGCGCCTGTTGGATCAGACCTCTGAAGGAGTCACCTTCCGCGGGTTGGGCGCACTGGACAAGGACAAAGGCTATCTCTTCCTGTCCAACCACCGGGACATCGTCATGGACTCGGTCATCCTCAACTACGGTCTTCACATCCAAGGCATGCCCTTGGCACAAAGCGCCATCGGGAACAACCTCGTCCCCGACGAAAACCTGCTGACGATCTCCCGCATCAACAAAAACTTCGTCGTGCGCCGAGACCTCTCCCCGCGTGAAACGCTGGTTTTTTCCCAAAAACTGTCGCGATACATCGGCTACGTACTCTCCCAAGTAGGTGATTCCGTATGGCTCGCGCACCGCGAAGGCCGGGCCAAGGACGGCGACGACCGCACCCAAGCAGGCGTAATCAAGATGCTGACCCTCGCTTCCCGAGGTGGTGATCTGGTGGACTACCTCCAGAGCCTGCGCATCGTCCCGATGGCCATTTCCTACCAATGGGACGCCACCGATGCCCTGAAGGTCCGCGAACTGCTGGCCAAACGATCGGGCGCGAAGTACGTCAAGGCTCCGGGAGAAGACCTGCACTCCATCATTACCGGCATTACCGGCCGCAAAGGGGGCATCTGTGTGGCGATGGGCGACGTGCTGAACGAGGAACTCGAACCCCTGCGCGCACTGAACAACGACATGCAGCGCATCCACGCGGTCTGCCACCTGATGGACCGGCACATCCACCGGCTTTTCCACCTTTTCCCCACGCATTACCTGGCTGCCGACCTGTTGGAAGGCACTTCCCGACGGAATGATCGTTACTCGGCAGCCGACCGGGAGGCCTTCGAGCAGCGCATCCACGCGGTAGTGGCCGCCTGCGGGCAAAACCCCGAGGCCCGGGAGGTCCTGCTGCGCATCTACGCCAACCCGGTGTTCAACCGGGAAAAAACCGAAGAAAACGAAAACGAATGAAAGAGAATAAACTTCCGAAAATCCTGCTGATCTACACCGGAGGGACCATCGGCATGGTGCGGGACGAGGTATCCGGCGGGCTGCGTCCGTTCGACTTTGACAACATCCTGGCCAACCTGCCCGAAGCCCGCTCGATCCACTGCTCGCTGGATACCTACGCATTCGACCATCTGCTGGACTCGTCCAATATCTCCCCGGCCAACTGGGTGGAGATCGCTTCGGTGGTGCGCGACCGTTACGAGGCCTACGACGGCTTCGTGGTACTGCACGGCACCGATACGATGGCCTATACCACTTCGGCGTTGAGTTTCATGCTCTCGGGGCTGTCCAAACCGGTCATCTTTACCGGCTCGCAGCTCCCCATCGGGCATCTGCGCACCGACGCCAAGGAAAACCTGATCACCTCCATCGAACTGGCTTCCCTGACGGGCGAAGACGGCCAACCGGTGGTGCGCGAAGTCTGCCTGTACTTCCAGCACGAACTCTACCGGGGCAACCGCTGCACCAAGATCAACGCCGAACAGTTCAGCGCCTTCGCCTCGCCCAACTATCCGCCGCTGGCCCATTCCGGCGTCCACCTGACGGTGGACAAGGATTTGCTCTTGCCGCGCTCCTACGCGTCCTTTTCGCTGGATGCCCACCTGGAGACCGAGATCCTGATGTTGCACATTTTCCCCGGCATCCGCCCAGAGATGGTGCACTACCTGCTCGACTACCCGGACTTGCGAGGTGTGATCCTGCTGACCTTCGGTTCGGGCAACGCCCCCGACTCGGCCGAATTTCTCGCGGCGATCGAGCACGTGATAGCACGCGACATCCCGGTGGTCAACATCACCCAATGCATCAAAGGGGCGGTCAACCAGGGAGACTACCAGGTCAGCGAGTCGCTCCTGCGCGCCGGGGTGATCAGCGGGCGCGACATGACCAAAGAAGCAGCTCTGGCCAAGATGATGCACCTGCTCGGACACCATTACGGAGTGGATGAAATACGGCACTACATGCAAAAAAGCCTCCGGGGGGAGGTCAGCGAATAAACGCCGCCTGAGGCCTCTTCCCCTCCCCTGTCGAATAAACGGAAATGGGGATTTTCAGGCCCTCAACAAGGAATATGAACAAAAAACGGCGGGAAAATTTTTATAAGACGAAAAAAATTCGTTATTTAGCACCCCGTTAAGCAAGGGGGCAGAAAAGACATCGATCTTTCACCAACCTACTGACAAACAGGAGAGATGGCCGAGTGGTTTAAGGCGCACGCCTGGAAAGTGTGTATACGGGAAACCGTATCGGGGGTTCGAATCCCCCTTTCTCCGCAAAATAGATCGTCGCATGCCATAAAGGCGATGCGTGAAAGCGAAAGCCCGGCAGGTTTCCTACC
>ULVW01050352.1_pt1 | contig 12986 bp, 10 predicted proteins | sample 1959801 | NCBI WGS metagenome assembly ULVW01 (sample SAMEA4835796, study PRJEB28245) | human gut metagenome | biome: gut microbiome; material: fecal sample | place: Denmark | collected 2008
CACCGACCGATTTGAGCTAACGGCACAGTCCGTGGCTCAAACCGGTCGGGTTACTTTATGAACATTGCTGCGTGCGGTAGGGAGTCCGCAGCGGGGTTTTATCGTTGTGCCGTGAGTTCCACGATTTTAACCACCAGTTCCGAAGCCTTTTTCAGCGAAGGAATGGGCAGGAACTCGTGCGGGCCGTGGAAGTTGAGTCCGCCGGCAAAGATGTTCGGGCAGGGCAGTCCCTTGAACGAGAGCTGCGCACCGTCGGTTCCGCCACGGATGGCACGCACGCGGCTCGGAATGTCGCAAGCCTTCATGGCTTCAAGCACAATGTCAACCACGTGAGGCACGGGCTTAATCATTTCGCACATATTATAGTATTGGTCGGCCATTTCGATAGTTACCGTGCCTTCGCCGTAGCGGGCATTGGTCCACTCCACCGCCTTTTGCAAGAAAGTCTTGCGGCGTTCAAAGCGTTCGCGGTCGTGGTCGCGAATGATGTAGCTGAGCTGTGCCTGTTCCACATTGCCTTCGATGTGGAGCAGGTGGAAAAAGCCCTCGTAGCCCGTGGTTTGTTCGGGCGTTTCGTGCGTAGGCATTTGTTCGGCAAACTCAGCAGCCACGCGGGCAGCGTTCACCATTTTGCCCTTGGCATAGCCCGGATGCACGCTCACGCCCTTCACGCTGATGTGTGCGCTCGCTGCATTGAAGTTTTCGTATTCCAATTCGCCCAATTCGCCGCCGTCCATGGTGTAGGCCCATTCGCAGCCGAACTTTTCGACGTCGAACTTATGGGCACCCAGCCCAATTTCCTCGTCGGGGTTAAAGCCCACGCGCACCTTGCCATGCTTAATTTCGGGGTGAGCCAGCAAGTATTCCATGGCCTGCATGATTTCGGCAATACCCGCCTTGTCGTCGGCACCGAGCAGCGTGTGTCCGTCGGTCACAATCAGGTCTTCGCCCACGTGGTCGAGCAATTCGGGAAATTTCTTCACCGTCGACACGATACCCGCCTCAGCATCGAGCACCAGGTCCGTTCCGTCGTAGTTTTCGACGATGCGCGGTTTCACGTTGGCTCCCGAGCAGTCGGGGCTGGTGTCCATGTGGGCAATAAAGCCGATGGTAGGCAGGGGTTTATCGGTATTGGCTGGGAGTGTGGCATACACATAGCCGTTGGCGTCGAGTTCCACCTCGGTCATGCCAAGTTCGGTGAGTTCTTGTTTCAGGTATTCAGCCAATTTCAGCTGTTTGTCGGTACTCGGAGTTTTTCCGGCATCTTCGGCCGACTGGGTATCGAAGCTGACGTACTTCAGGAATCTTTCTACTATATCCATGGTTTGTATTTATTTTTTAGGTTATGCTTGCGCCGGGGCACCATAAGTTCCGGCTTTGCTTTCGCAAATTTACAGAATATTTTCTAAACTCCTTTCAAACTGTTCTGTTTTAGCGCAAAGCATTGACTAATTTTTTTGTAACTTCGCTGTGCGTTACGAACCAACGCGCTTTTTTTCTTAATTTACTGATATTAAGCTACATGGCACGTATTCTGATTCACACTACTTTGGGCGACATCACCCTGAAACTCTACGATGAAACGCCCCAGCACCGCGACAATTTCCTGAAACTGGCAGCCGAGGGGTATTACAACGGCACGCTGTTTCATCGCGTCATCAAGGATTTTATGATTCAAGGCGGCGACCCCGATTCGGTGGGCGCACCGGCGGGCAAAATGCTCGGTGTGGGCGGTCCGGATTATACCATTGAGGCCGAAATCATGCCGCAGTTCTTTCACAAACGGGGCGCATTGGCCGCTGCACGTCAGGCCGACGAGGTGAACCCCGAACGCCGTTCGAGCGGTAGCCAGTTCTACATCGTGTGGGGACAGACCTACAACGACGGACAGCTCAAACAACTGGGCAAACAGCTCGAAATGCAGGCATTGCAGCAAACTTTCAATGCGTTGGTGGCGGCTCACCGCAGCGAAATCATGGAAATGCGCCGCAACCGCAACCGCGAAGGCTTGCAGGCTTTGCAGGATGAACTCGAAGCGCAGGCACGCAAAACGGTGAAGGAAGCTGCTCCTGCACTTTCGCCCGAACAAATGGAGGCTTACAAAACTGTGGGCGGTACGCCGCACCTCGACGGACAATACACCGTGTTTGGCGAAGTGGAAAGCGGACTCGAAGTGGTTGAGCAAATTCAGCAGGTGCCCACCCGTCAGGCCGACCGTCCGGCTACAGATGTTGTTGTGACGAGCATCGAATGCCTGGACTAATCATTTCCCGGTTCATTTTTTTTAAAAGAAAACACCGGTTGCAACATGAGTAAGTTAACCTTATCTGCTCAAAAACCAAAGCGTCTGGCCTCGTTAGACATTCTGCGAGGCTTAGACCTTTTTTTCCTCGTCGGATTGGAAAGCGTGATGCACGCGCTGTCGGGGGCCGTCGAAGGCGAAAAGTTTCAAGCCTTAATGTGGAATTTCACCCATGTCGACTGGCAGGGATTTTCGCCTTGGGATTTGGTCATGCCTTTGTTCCTTTTCATGTCGGGGGTGTCGATACCCTTTTCCATGTCGCGCTACCGGAAAGGAGCTTCGCGCTGCGAATTGTTTCGCCGTCTGTTCAAGCGTTTTGTGCTGTTGTGGCTGTTTGGTATGCTGTGTCAGGGCAATCTGCTTGGTCTCGATGCTTCGCGCATTTACCTCTACTCGAACACCCTTCAGAGCATTGCCGTGGGCTATTTGTTTGCCGCATTGTTCTTTGTGTTTACTTCGTGGAAAACGCAAATTTTCATAGCCCTTGCCTTGCTGTTGGGCTATTGGGGGTCTATGGAGTGGATTACCATCGATGGCTTTGGTGGCGGTAACTATACGCCCGACGGCAACCTGGCCGAATGGATTGACCGCAGCGTATTGGGGCGTTTTCGCGATGCAGCTGTGGTGAATGCGGCCGGAGCGGTGGAATTTGCCCCTTGGTATCGCTACACCTGGATCCTCAGCAGTCTGACGTTTGTGGTGAGCGTAATGAGCGGCACTTTTGCCGGTATGTTGCTCAAAAGCGGCAAACTGGCCCCTTGGCGTAAGGCTATGGTGCTGGCTGTATTGGGCCTCATCATGGCAGGTTTGGGGTGGCTGTGGAATTTTGACCATCCGGTTATTAAAAAACTTTGGACTTCGTCGATGGTGCTTGTCAGCAGTGGCTACTGCTTCATGCTCATGGCCTTGTTTTACTACGTTATCGACGTTTGCCACTTCCGTTTCGGCCTGAACTGGCTCCGCGTTTACGGCATGAACTCCATTGCGGCCTACATGCTGACCCTGTGTATTCAGTTCCGCTGTATTCCCCACTCCCTGCTCTACGGCTTAGAACCCTACATCGGTTCAGCCTGGTATCAAGTGGTGCTGGCCGCCTCGTGCAGCCTCCTTATTTACTGGATTCTTTGGCGAATGTATCGTGCGCAGCTATTTTTGCGCGTGTAAGTTTTAACGGAAACACGACGCTATGCGCTGCCTTTCCGCCGCCTTACTTATAAACCCAAAGCCCGAACTCTTTCAATAGCAAGGGGTTCGGGCTTTTTGGGACTCAGTAGCAAAATAAACTGTCATTCGGCATTGTTGTGGGGGACGTTGGCCGGTTTCAACGGTTCAACGTGCGTAGTGATGAAAGTACGATTGCCAAACTTTTGCCGTAAGCGGTCTTCAATTTCGCGCGTGGCGCGGTGTGCCTCGTTGAGCGAGGTGCTTCCGTCCATGCGGAAATGCACTTCAATGGCCGAATAATTACCGATGTGGCGGGTACGCAGGTTGTGCGGGTCGCTCACCCCCGGCTGTTGCAGAATGGTTTCGACGATGAAGCGTTCCTCGTCGGCCGGGAGCGACTTTTCGAGCAATTCCTCCATACTCGGCACAAACAGCTGAATGGCCACCTTTACGATGAAGAAACTCACCACAACGGCTGCCAGAGGGTCGAGCACGCGCCAGCGGTCGCCCAACAGAATGGCACCGCCAATGCCCACCAGCGTTCCGATGCTCGACAAGGCATCGCTGCGGTGATGCCAGGCATTGGCCACTACGGCTTGCGACTGCAAGGCACGGCCGCGCGCCACCGTCCAATGGTAAAGAGCCTCTTTGGCTACCACCGAAAGGGCGGCAGCTATTAGCGCAATGCTGCCCGGTGCTTCGAGGGGTTTGCCACAAAGATACTGCCCAATTTTTTCAGCACCGCTCCAAAATATGCCCACCCCGACGAGCAGCAGCATCACACCAATCAAGGCTGTGGCCAGGGTTTCGTATTTGCCGTGTCCGTAGTCGTGGTTGGTATCGCAAGGTTTGCCCGACAAGCGCACAAAAAGTATCACGATGAGGTCGGTGATAAAATCAGAAAGCGAATGCACTGCATCGGCCAGCATGGCAGCACTGTTGCCCAATATACCGGCAGCGAATTTAAATACCAGCAGCATGAAATTAACCAGACTACCCCAAAGCGTGACGCGGAAAATGCCGCGTTCGCGTTGTTGCGTATGCGTGGTTGAATGTGACATGATGAATGCGTAAGTAATTAAGTAGATGAGTTGAAGTTGGTATGTTGAAATAGGTTCTAAAAATCAACGGTCTGTACTGACGGTCGATTTTTAGAACCTATTCATAATGGAATGGGCTAATGAAAGCTAAAGCATTTTGAACCCTTGCTGATTAGAAAAGTTCAACGGTGTATCCGCCCGTCCACGTTTCACCGCATTCCGCGTGGTTCATGAACGGACGTTCGCTCAACTGACCTTCGAAGTGCTGATGGTCGCACAGTCCGTGCCACGGTTCGCAGCACACAAAGGGCGAATGCTGACCCTGCGGACTCCAAAACAACCAGCAGGCTGCATCGCTTGCCACACGTGCCACGGGTTGCTTTTCGCGGTCGAGCACCGTAGCAGCCGTCACCTTGTGATTGTCGAAAATCAGGGCCTCGTGAGCAAAGGTGTCTACGCAAATAGGCACCAGTCCGTCGGCATCGAAGGGCACCGGGTGGCGTTCAGGTTCCAGACAGCCCTGATCGCCGGCGCGCCAAACAGATTCGGGCTTGCCCTCCAGTTTCAGGTAGCCGTCGACCGTGTGACTTTCGTCCCAGTCGGGCAAAGCAATCGAGGGGTGTCCGCCCATTTGGAACCACAGCGTGCTGCTTCCGTTGTTCTTTACCTGAAATTCGGCCGAAAGCGTGCGCCCCTGCAAACGGTAGGTCAGGGTCAGTTCGAAGGCAAAAGGATACACTTCAAAGTCGGCCACAGTGCTGATGTAATGCAGACGCACACACTCAGCCGTTGCTTCAGCCAACTGCCAGGTGTGTTGGCGCATGATGCCATGTTTCGGAATGCGCAGCACGGTGTTTCCGTAGCGGCACTCTCCGTTCCACATACCACCCACAATGGGAAACAGTATGGGCGCGCGGCCTTTCCACCAGCGTTCGTCGCCTTGCCAGCCATATTCGCGGCCGGTTTTCAGGTCCTTCATACTCTGCACCTCAGCTCCTTTAAGGCTGATGGTGATTTGCAATTCGTTGTTCTGAATGGTTATCATGGTGTTTAGCTTTAGGGTGGTTCGGCAGAGTCTGACAGGGTACAAAGCATCTACCAGAATTTGATACATTAAAAATCAGAATATGTTGAACCACCCTTTATAATTATGCTACAAATTTAAGCATTTCCAAGTAACGCTGATAGGCTGCAAAGAGTTATTTTTCAGCAAAGAGCAATTTTGCGCTCTGGCTTCTCGCCAAAGTTTCATGTCGCTGTGGGGTAGCTGTAAGTATAAATAAATGGTATAAGTGAGTATTTTGATACCTAAAGAGAATAAAATAATGCCTTTTTACCCACAATAGGCGGAAAGAATAAAACGATTGCCAAGTTTTTTCAGCAAAAGGCTTTAACTTTGCCTCGCAAAATCTGATTCATGACATAACCACGTAGGCCGACGATGGTCTGCTGACTTTACTTATCTATGAATTATCGTAACCTGATTTTTATATTATCACTCCTGCTCGCCGGCTTGTCCTTCACTTCATGCTCGCAGCGCACGCCCCAATTCAAGGTGGGCATTTCACAGTGTAGCAACGATGTGTGGCGACAAAAAATGAACGAGGAAATTTTGCGCGAGGCATTGCTCTACAGTTCCGAGCTGCACATTGACTTGCGTTCGTCTAACGAAAACAGCGAATTGCAAATTCGTCAAATCGACAGTATGCTCAACGAGGGCATCGATTTGCTCGTGGTTGCGCCCACCGAGGCCAAAAAACTCACTCCTGTGGTTGAAAAGGCGTACGACCGGGGCATACCGGTGGTAGTGGTTGACCGCAAAATATTGTCGAACAAATACACGGCTTTCGTCGGTGCCAACAACTTTGAAGTGGGCTATGCGGCCGGCTCGTTTATCAGCCGCGAACTCAACGGACACGGAACCGTGGTGGAATTTACCGGACAAATGGGCGCAACTGCTGCCCAGGAACGCCACAACGGATTTATTCACGCGCTGAAAAAATCGCCCGACATTCACGTTCTGGCGCAAATTGAGGGTGGATGGAATGGTGACCACGTTGAATATCAAGTAGATTCTATCCTGAAACGGGGCATTGTGCCCGACATCGTGTATTCACACACTGACCGCATGGGCGTAAAAATTTTCCATGCAGCCAAACAGCATGGATTGAACCTGAAAGTGGTGGGTATCGACGGATTGGCGCGCAAGGACGGCGGATTGGCCAATGTGGAACGCGGCGAACTGGCTGCCTCGTTCATTTATCCCACCGGCGGCGAACGCGTGGTGCAAATTGCCCGGAAAATTCTCAGAAAAGAACCTTTTGAACGCGATACGCAGCTCAGTTCGGCAGTAATCGATGCCTCAACGGCACGCATTTTCCGCATTCAGAGTGAACAGATTCACGAAAGTGAACAGCGCATTGACCAACTGGGGACGCAGCTCGACAAGTTCCTGTCGCGTTACTCCATGCAGAACATGCTGCTGCTGGCGGCTGTCACCATCATTGTGCTTATCGGCATTGTGCTGGCGGTGAGCTTGCGTTGGTATTTCATCACGGTAAAGCGTAACCAGGAACTGGATCTGCAAAAGCGCAAACTCGAGGATCAGCGCGACCAGCTGGTGAGCCTGTCGAAGGAGTTGCAGGAAACCACGCAGTCGAAACTGAGCTTCTTTACCGAGGTGTCGCACGACTTGCGTACGCCTCTTACCCTCATCATGGCGCCTATTGAGCAGTTGCAGGGAAGTGAAAACCTTACGCCCGAACAATGCGAATTGATAGGCATGATTCGTACGAATGCCGACATTCTGATGCGCCTTGTGAGCCAGACGCTCGACTTTAGAAAGTTCGAAGCGGGCGAACTGAAACTGCATTTGCAGCCGACGAATCTGGATGAGGCTTTTGGGCAATGGTGCGAACCCTTCAAGGCTTTGGCGCGTAAAAAAAATATCCGTTATCTGATTTCGGGTAACTTCGGTACGTCGGAACAGGCTATGGGGCTGATTGATGTTGATAAAATGGAAAGCGTGGTGTATAACTTGCTTTCGAATGCCTTTAAATTTACTCCCGAAGGCGGACGCATCACGGTGCAGGGCATGCTTCGCAACGAAACTGAATCGGGCCGGCGCCTCGTCATCGTCATTGAGGACTCGGGTCAAGGCATTGCGCCCGAAAAAATCGGTCAGATATTCGACCGCTTTTATCAGACTGACGTTAGCCACGAGGGCTCTGGTATCGGTTTGGCCACGGTCAAGGCCTACATCGAACTGCACAAGGGCACGGTTGTGGCCGAAAGTGCGCCCGGAAAGGGCTCGCGTTTCACCATTAACGTGCCTTGCGTAGAACGTATTGAGGATTTGCCTTCGGAACATCTGAACGAAGTGGCTCAGGTTTTGCAGCCTGTAGCCGAAACAGAAGATACGTCTGAAACCAGCCAAATGGCAACGATGCAACCGGCTGAGAAAGTGGCTGACGGGCAGCAGCCGAACCTGAATGTTGCCAGAAGTGTGCCCAGTGCGAAACCTGCAGGTACCGGCGCAAATGCCGGCAACGAGCCGAAACCTACGGTGCTGATTATCGACGACAACGAGGATATTCGTTCGTATGCGCGCATTTTGTTGGGCAGTGAATACTGTGTGGAAGAGGCTGTCAATGGTCGCGAGGGATTGGACAAGGCGCGCCAGCTCATGCCCGATGCGGTGGTGTGTGACGTGATGATGCCTGTGATGGATGGCTGGGAATGTTGCCGCCGCCTCAAGGACGAATGGCAAACTTCGCACATTCCGGTCATGCTGCTTACGGCATGTACGCTCAACGAGCAGCGTATCATGGGCTTCGACAGTGGGGCAGATGCTTACATCGATAAACCATTTAGCCCGGACATGTTCCGCGCTCGTTTGCGCAACCTCATTGCCAACCGTCGCAGGCTGAAAGCGTTCTTCGGCGACAAATCGACGATTGAAAAGGCTGACGTGAGCGACCTTGATAAGGGATTTGCCGAACGATTCCGCGAACTGATTGACCTGCACTTGAATAATTCTGACCTTTCGGTTGAGGATTTAGCTTCGGAAATGGGGCTGGGCCGCAGTCAACTTTATCGCAAGGTTAAAGCACTTACGGGTTACTCGCCGGTGGAACTCATTCGCGTGGCGCGACTGAAAAAGGCGGCCGAAATGCTGACGCGTACCGACAAAACGGTGTCGGAAATTGCCTACGAAGTGGGCTTCAGCACGCCAAGCTACTTGACCAAATGTTTCCGCGATTATTTTGGTGTCAGTCCTTCGGATTATGCCAAAAGCATGTGACCCGAAACGCTAAATGCACGATTTACTAACACTTAATATTTGAATGATTATGGGACTTTTTGATTCATTCATGGGCAACGCGTCAAAAATAAACAAAGAGGAACTGGCAAGGGAGTTTAGTCCCATGCTGGCCGACAATGAGCACATCGAACAGGCTTTTGCCGTGTTCCGCGACAAATGGGTGTTTACCAACCGCCGACTCATCATTCTGAACGTACAGGGTATGACGGGCAAAAAGCGCGAATACATGTCAATTCCTTACCGCTCTATCGTGCGCTATTCTATCGAAACGGCAGGTACGTTTGATTTGGATGCCGAACTGAAAATATGGTTGAGCGGTTCGGACATTCCTTTTGAACAGAAATTCAACTCCTCATCGAATTTGCCCGAACTTCAGCGTATGCTGGCTTTGCACATTCTGTAAGTCTGCGGTAAGTATCAGTGAAGTCAATGTTCCTGATTTTTCAACGTATCGTTGAATCTTACTGATTCACCATCATATCGTTGCATCCTTGTAAAGTTGATTACTTTTCAACAACACGGTCTGCAACTGCGCCAAATTTAAATTCGCACGTTCTTGGCTTCTTGGGTAAAAAGTTGTATATTTGCACCCGAAAAGCGCCTGTGGCGAAATTGGTAGACGCGCCAGACTTAGGATCTGGTGTAGCGATACGTGTAGGTTCGAGTCCTATCAGGCGCACACATATATTCAATTATCAAGCATCTCCGAACTGTCGGAGATGCTTTTTTAATTTGCGATTGCCTGTGGCTGAGTGAATCGGAACATCAACTTGATAACCTGAGAGCGGAGCAAGACGAGGACGGTAATTATCTCTGCCAAAATGACGCAATCAAAGAAACCACAACGAACATGGGAGATTTCCGACTGAAAGTATTTGCCAGTGTAGCAAAGAATTTGAGTTTCACAAAAGCATCGCAGGAACTGTTTATCAGTCAGCCTTCGGTGACAAAGCACATCCAGGAACTGGAGGCGGCCTACCAAACACGCCTGTTCGAACGCAAAGGCAACTCTATCATCCTGACTGAAGCGGGTAGGGTGTTTTGGGAATACAGCAAGCGCATCCTTGAAGGTTATAGCCGTTTGGAATACGAAATGAGTTTGCTGCGCAATGTTCACAGTGGCGAACTGCGCCTTGGAGCCAGCACTACCATAGCCCAATACGTGCTGCCGCCACTCTTGGCACATTTTGCCGAACGCTTTCCGCAAATCACACTCAACCTGCTCAGTGGCAATTCTGCCCAAATTGAAAAAGCACTGACGGAACACCGCATCGACCTGGGACTCGTCGAAGGGAACGCACGGCAGCAAAACCTGAAGTACACGGCATTCATGAGCGACGAACTGGTGGCTGTGGTGAATACACACAGCCGCTGGAGTAAGTGCGACGAGATTGAACCAAGCGAACTCTGCCAAATTCCCTTGTGCTGCGCGAACGCGGTTCGGGTACACTCGATGTGCTGTTGTCGGCACTCGGCGAACATCACATCAAACTTTCTGACCTTTCAGTCAGAATGCACTTGGGGAGTACCGAAAGTATTAAACTCTTTATCGAAAACAGCGACTGCATGGGCATTCTGTCTATTCGCTCTATCAACCGCGAAATTTTTTCGGGCAAATTTAAGGTGGTCGACATTAACGGACTGTCTATGAACCGCGAATTCGACTTTGTTCAACTGCAAGGGCAGGACAGCGGACTTCCAACCCTGTTCATGAACTTTTGTCAGACGCATTATAACCATTAGTTATAGCCTATATATAAACTGAATGCGCGAGTATGACCGAAAGGTTGTAACTTTGCACCCGCAAAAGCACCACGGAACCTTCGCGCGACGCTACGCCTCACAACGCATTCATTACAATTCAAAAGCATAGCAATATGATTTCAGTTTCAGCTCTACAACAAAAAAACAAAGCAATTTATGTAGGCATTCTCAGTGTTCTGACTTTTTTTCTTCTGATGGACTATGTGCCCGGATTGGCGCATTTGTCGGGCTGGGTCACTCCACCCGTAGCGCTGTTCTTAGGTTTGCTGTTTGCCATGGTATGCGGCCAGGCACACCCCAAGTTTAACAAGAAAGTGTCGAAATACCTGTTGCAGTATTCCGTCGTAGGCTTGGGTTTCGGCATGAACCTGCATGCCTCGCTGGCATCGGGCAAGGAAGGTATGGAATTTACCATCATATCGGTAATCGGCACCATGCTCATCGGTATGCTCATAGGTTATAAGCTACTGAAAGTGGAACGCGATACCGCCTACCTCATCAGTTCCGGAACAGCTATTTGCGGCGGAAGCGCCATTGCGGCTGTAGGACCTGTGCTCAAGGCAAAGGATAGCGAAATGTCGGTAGCCTTGGCTACCATTTTTGTGCTCAACGCCATCGCCCTCTTTATTTTCCCCGTTTTAGGCCATTGGTTAGGGCTCGACCAGCAGCAGTTTGGCACCTGGGCAGCCATAGCCATTCACGACACCAGTTCGGTAGTCGGAGCCGGTGCTGCCTATGGCGAAGAGGCTTTGAAAGTAGCCACTACCATTAAGCTGACACGTGCCCTGTGGATTATCCCTCTGGCATTAGTCACCTCGTTCTTTTTCAAGGGCAATGGTAAAAAAATTACCATTCCCTGGTTCATCCTCTTCTTCATTGTTGCCATTGTGCTCAATACATACGTACTCGACAGTGTTCCTCATTTCGGTCAGGCTATTTCGGGTTTGGCCCGCAAGGGACTGATTATTACGATGTTCTTCATCGGCGCTTCGCTCTCGCGCGACGTGCTGAAGCAGGTAGGTCTCAAACCTCTTGTTCAGGGCATCCTTCTTTGGCTATTTATCAGCCTTAGCTCATTGGCCTATATCCTTTGGTGCTGATGACGTACTCAGGGGCCGGTGGCTCGCAAGGACTCGCATTTGACTAACTAATTCGGCAAAGTTTTTTAGATAAGTAGGTGCTCAAAATTATTTTTACATTTGAATTGCATTGTTGTGCCGCAGTTGTTTGTTCTGTGCGAAGGAGCATAGCGGGCTATGTGACTGAGCGCAGGACAAGCAAATGTGGTGCAAGAATGTAATGCAAAGTAAAAATACTTCGATAGAATTATATAAAATAATTTTGAACACCTACTTATATGGTAGTTTGTGGGTATATAAAGCAGTGAACAGCCTGACTGGCAACACCGGCTTGGCAAGTAAACATTCATTCTCAAAAAAATATAGACAAACGAAAAGGAGCAGTTCGCCACGTGCAGAACTGCTCCTTTTCGTTTTTTTTTGTGCTTGTTTCGATGGGGTAAGCTGTTGAAAAATGTGTAGGTCTTACGGATTTTTTTTAGTCGAAAAAAACGACTGCTCTGTTTGTCTTTCTCGTTTTTTTCTATATTTGCGGCTATATGGCACTCCTTGCATTACTTACTTACACTTAAAAATGAAGTAACATGAAAGACATTGACAAAAAATGGTTGGAAAAGTGGGAAACGGTGAAGGAAAAGACCGGAAAAATCTATTCCGAAGAATATAGACAGAGATTTGAAACAAAAAATGTAATTTTCAAAATTGAACGAAGCCCGATCGATAAGAATAAATTGATGCTGACTATAAACCAACAGCCAATCAGCGAATGGTTCAAGGAACAATGGGAGAAGTTACAGCAGCATCTGCGTAACTCAGTGCAGAAAAAAACAAAAATCCAGAGGATTCAGGATGTAATATAGAGAAGTACAATTCATCATGGATTGTACTTCTTCTATCGTAATATATAGTACAAAATCTAAGTTGTCTAACTATTCTAAAGTAAAATAAGCAATAAAAGAATATCTTATTCACTATTAATATACCATATTGTCAATATCTTTCCCTCATTTAGTCAATCGTATCTTTTCGTGGTAGAAATAATTTACGATAACCGGCTTGCCTTTTTCCGAGCGCCCGTAAGGCAAATCATTTATTCTATATGGAAATCCCTGTGCCTTGGCGTATTGGGAAATGTCCTGTTCCAATGCCTGCCAGTAATCAAGCCTCTTTTTGTTGTATATTTCTTCGTATAACGGAAAGAGGTCGGGATGCTTCTCACGGATATACGTCATTATCCCTCCCTTGAACTGCCCGCGCAGATTCAGGTTTTCGAGCCATATCAAATCGGCATATCCTTTCACTTTCTCGATAAT
>ULVW01005486.1_pt1 | contig 12941 bp, 10 predicted proteins | sample 1959801 | NCBI WGS metagenome assembly ULVW01 (sample SAMEA4835796, study PRJEB28245) | human gut metagenome | biome: gut microbiome; material: fecal sample | place: Denmark | collected 2008
TGCAGACTGCGACGGCGTCGATATCCGGCCTTGCGAGAATTTCCTGATAATCTTCTGTCGTAAAAATGGGGTGGTTCCCAATATCATCGCGCGTCTTATTGATGGATTCGACCTACTTCTTTGCCGACTCCAAACGCCCGCGATGGACGTCGCAAAGCGCCAAAACTTGGGTTTGCTTGCACCACGCAAAATACTTGCGGTGCCCTTCGGAGATCAATCCGTTGCCAATTATGGCCATGTTTATTTTGCCGTTTGGAGAAACTCCTCCGCGCCCTAAAACGCGCGACGGCACAATTTGCGTTCCGAGAATTGCGGCCAATGCAGCCTTACCGATAAAATTTCGTCTGTTTATTTTCATTATGCTATAAAATATTAATGTTAGCGTCTCTAATGAATAATGCGTTTCCTTCCTGAGCTAGGCGCGTAAAAATATAAAATAAATTTTCAAAATCAATCCGCCTAACCTCTCCCGTTAAAATGCAGGCATATTTCAAAATCCCCCAGTTTTCCGGAGCCGTTTTTCCGGCTCCGGAAATTGCTGCAAATCAATCAAACGGATTTTCTCCTTCGTAAAGCGGCTTCAATTCCGGAGTGTATATTTCCTTAACCCCCAACTGCCTAAGCGCCTCGAACAAAACTCCTCCGCAATGGGAAAAAGCGACCGCTACGTGGTGGTGGAATTTCCCCAATATGCAATTCCGATAAAAGCGCATAAAGCCCGGAACATACGCAACGCCAGTTGACCCGAAAGTTTTCGGATCAACATCCAAAAAAGAGCCTTCGCAAATATACGCGCGCAGTCCGTCCCCCGATCCGTGGATCTGAAGTATTGTAATGTCCGAAGGCTTAATTGAGCCCTCCAATGTTCCGCGAGTCAAGTCAGGCTTTTTTCCCGGCTCCATCAGCCTTGACATTATAAGCTGGTAGCAAACCTTTGGCGACTTCATAAATTTTGAAGGAACGTTTCCGCAATGAAATAACCCTATGACATCATCTTTGTTTTCTATGTCCAAACCGCCAAGCATGTCAGACGGTATGGTATGGTTTAAATCCAACATCGTTGGAGCGTTTCCGCTGGCGTATTGGCACATAAGTTCGCAAACCAAAGAATAGGCGTCATTTTCGCACGCTATCGGAAATCCCCTCTCCGTAAGCCTGGAATTTATAAAGCACGGCACATGCTTTAAGTACTCCTCCTGCCTGGTCCAGCATTGAGTGGTTGCCCCAGACAATTTTAGCTTTTTGCGCATGCTCAACAATGCCTGCTCGTACACGGAAAATCTTTCAGCCAACACGGGATCGTCCACGCCGTCTGTTTTCAATATGGATTTTTTTGACTCGTCCGCGCATTCGGGGGACTCTGCCCTGATTCTTGCAATTTCGTTTTCCAAATCAAAAAGCCCAAACTCCTCTACTTCCACGCCAATCGACGCCAAAGAAGCCACATTGTAGTTGCAGCTTTCAAAATCCCTGGGACGTGGCCCAAATAGGCCTATCGTAGCGTTCGACACTCCCTTTATCACTTTTACAATTTTAGAAAAACGCTCTATTTCCAAAGCTCCACGCTTGGCGTCAACCAGCGGGTTTTTTGGCATGTAAACCCTTTGCCAAAGCCCCCTCTTTGCTATTGCCAATGTTGCACTCATGAGCCCGCAGAGGGCGTCGCCGCGAGCCGACGACACGCTTTCCGAGTTTTCCTCCGCAGCAGCCATAAGCAAGACAGGCTTGTTGAAAGCTTTTACAAAATTGGCGTCCTCGATTTCGGGGGAGAAATTGCCAAGATACAAAACAGCCGCGTCGCATCCGTTTTTCAGCAAATCCTCGGCAGCCGCGCACGCGTCGGCCTTTGACTCTATAATCGAACATCTTCCGGATGGCCTGACAACATTTACCCCCAATGGGGCAAGTTCTTTTAGCAGACTTTCCGTCCGCTTTTCAGACAGTTCGCGCGGGAAACAATTGCGCGAAGCGCTCACAACGCCTATTTTTACGTCTGGAGAGAATTTATCAAGTTCAAGAAACATACCAGTCAACTCCTTTTATTTTTCCGTTTGTCATTATAAAATTTACGAGCCTGCAAAATCGGTTTTGCCGTTTGCCAAAACAACGCCATCAAACTTACATTAGAAATTATAACCTGTTTCGTCAAAGATTACTTTCATAATATTTCAGTGAAAAATTTTATTAAAGCAAAGTCGAACAAGCGCCCTAAAACCTAAAAAATTATCCGCTATCATATTTGCGAGCTTTGAGCCCAATGGCATAGCGTATTTTCAACGTCAAAAGCCGCAGTTTTTTTGCGCAGCCTTGCATATAGAAATTCCCTGCCCCGCAATTTAAAAAAACGCCGCCCATTGCGCATAGCCGGCGCGCAAACGCAATCGGGATCAGAAAATCCATTTTTGAAGGATTTTTACTTTACTAAACTGTCTGCCGAGGTTTAATTTAAACACCGGTATGTATCGAAGGATATGAGAAAGGCAAAGCCGACAGTTTTTGTAAGCCAGGACTACAAATATGTATGCGATTCTTGCGAACCCCTAAAAAAGGCGATATCCAAGGGGAAGTCGTTTGGCGCGGATTTAAAAGGGGGTTGTATCCGGGAGATGAAGCCGATTTTGCGGAATTGGAAGGCATAAGGCTCTGCGCGTATTGGGACGCAAAAAGCAACCAATCATGGCGCCTTCCGTTTCATAGAAACGAGGGGCTGGAAATTGGGTTTGTTTCAAACGGGTCCGTCGATTTTTCCGCCGACAAAGCTGAAAACAAATTTACAACGCTCACGTCAGAGCATATCACAGTCACAAAGCCATGGCAGGAACACGCCATAGGGAATCCGGTTCTGACTTCGTCGAAAATGTTGTTTTTGATAATAGACTTCGGGATAAGGCGCCCGAACCAAGACTGAGAATGGCCAAACTGGGTTATACTGAGCGATTCCGACAAAAGAGAATTTTCCCAATACGTACAAAACACAAACCTTACAATTTTTAAGTCAACGGGAGAATTGAGGGCGATTTTTAGGGAAATATTCAGCATTATCGACGAGAACAAAATAAGGGAATCAATCTCAATGCTGTCCATACTGTTTAATCGGATTCTTCTTGAGTTGCTGTCTATATTTAGGGGGGATTCAAACGACTACTCAAAGGATTCCCCGAACATAAACGTAGTAAAATGCTTTTTGCAGCAACTTGAAACATACTGCCATGAAAATTGGACACTGGCGGCAATGGCGGAAGACTGCGGGCTGAAAACTACAAGATTCACATATTACTGCAAGCTTCTGGCAAATTCCACGCCCATGAACTTATTGAACTTGGCGCGCCTCAACAGGGCAAAGAAAATCATAGAGCAATCTCCTCCGGGCGAGAACCTGTCTATGACCGACGTGGCAATGGATTGCGGCTTTTCAACCAGCCAATATTTCGCCACTAAATTTAAGGAAACATACGGATGCAGCCCCAGGGAGTATCTTGCCAAGATCCACATGAAATAAGCAATCCGACATAAAACAATAAACCTGTCCGGAATGCCTACGGCACAGAAAGAATCCCGGGAGCCTTTCGTTTTACCGCCGTAATTTCAATCCGCAAAAAACTGTATTTAAACAAATATTTTCGTGTAATTCATAAATCTACATAAATATTGACAAATTTTGAAGCCAATATTATTAACAATTTATGAATAACAACAACACTCAAATATGGGGATTTGACATAGGAAAGGCTTCTTTGGGAGAAGCCGTTTGGTGCGGAGGAGAATTTAAACATGTTGAGTCTCTAATACTTGACAAAGACTTTGCCGAGATAAAAACCTCAGCCGGCAGGCGGCGTCAAGCCAGGACCCGCAAAGCGCACAAAGCAAGAGAAGAATGGCTTGAAAAGTGCTTAGAAGATTGCGGAATAGAAATTCTCAAACGGAGGAAAGTTGGCATTGTAAATGGGCAATGGAAACTTATTTCCAAAGGAGACGCTCGCCTTGAAAAAGAATTTCCGGCGGAAGGCGAAGAAGTCTGCTACAATTCAATCGCACTGCGCTGCAAGCTAATTCTAGGAGAAAAGCTGGAAAGCTGGCAAATTTTTAAAGCGCTTAATTCCTCGATTCAACACCGCGGATACGACGAAAATATCCCCTGGAAGGAAACCCAAAACGAATCAAAAAAAGAAGACGGAGATTACTTTAAGAAAATCGTTCTCTACGAGTCAGAGAAGGAAGATATTTTAAACCGCCTTCCGCAAGAATGCAAAAGGGAGGATTTTGATTTTCCGTGTTTTTTCAAGGCAAAAAAGATGGGCATTTGGTCGGAGGAGAACCCATATAAAGTCGGTTTGAGAATATCAAACAACGCGCAAAAAGCAAAGGGGTATGTGATTCCTCGAAAATACGTCGAAAACGAATTTGTGCGACTTGTTCAAATGGCATCACTGCAATATCCCAAACTTAAGGACAAGCAAATGTTCATATTGTACGGGATATCGGAGACCCCGTACGCGTCGCTGTTCAAAGACGCTCGCAAAAAATTCGGATTGAAAAGGGGAGCCGACTCTGACTGGACGGCTCTCGGCCAAAAGATACCGCGTTTCGACAACAGAATGATAGGCAAATGCAAGCTGATACCAAGATTAAACACATGCAAAATAAAATCCCCGGATAAGATAAAATCCGAAGAAGATCTGCTGCACTACGACATAACGCTTGCTCTAAAACTGTTGAATTTGCGATTTTTTAAAGATTCTGAAATATGCGCGTTGAGTTTCGAGGAATTTAAGAAACTTTTTGAAATAGGCAAATCTAACAAATACAAAATATCAAAAACCGACCTTAAAAAGTTCTTAAAATCAATTGGAGCGTCGGTTTTAAGCCAAGACCATTCGGAAATAGAGGCGCCAAGGACTTCTGGAAGATCGTCGTTTTCCCGCCCGGCGATGAAAATTCTAAAGGAACTGATTTTCTCGGGAGAACCTCCGTCTAAATTCCTAAAGGCAAAAATAGACAAAATTGCAAACACGGATCCCAACAAAGGAATAATCCGCGAAGATCTCGATTTTATAAGAATAATGGGAGACTGCCCTTGGAACGGAATTTTTATCCCGGATGTGGAAACATATAAATATGCCTCGCAAACGCAGGAAAGCTCGGAGGCTCAGATAAACAAACTTATAGGTTCACAAAACGACCCCATTGTGCGGCATAGGCTTTCTTTCTTTTATGAGAGGATAAAGGCCCTTTCCGAAAAATTCGGTGTTCCAGATAAAATAGTACTTGAATTCGTGCGCGAGGATTTTATGGGCAAACAAGCAAAAAAAGACTTAAGCTTGTCTATGAAAAAGCGTTTCGAAGAGAAAATCGACATAGCCAAGAAGCTGGATGATATCGGATACAAAGGAAATAAAATGCTGTTAAAGATGGAACTCTTGCAAAAACAGGGATTCGCATGCCTATATACTGGGGAAGCGCTGCAAGAGACTGATCTGCCAATCCTTGAAATAGAGCATATTGTTCCAAGGAGCCTCGGAGGACCGGACGCAGCATACAACTACGTTCTAACGAGCGAATCCACAAATAAAGCAAAAGGCAATCAAACGCCGTACAAATGGCTTTCTCCCGATAGAGACAAATGGCGCGCGTACACTGAAAGAGTCCGCGCCCGCGCTGCAGAACTTGGTTCCAAACGCTGCAGGCTATTGCTGTCCGAAAACGCGGAGGAACTCATAAACAAATATACGGCTCTGGCGGAAACAGCCTGGATTTCAAAGCTTGCCCAACGCATAGTATGCATGCATTTTGGATTCCAATTTGGTGGAAACACCGGAGAAAAACGCGTATTTACCGTGCCCGGGAATATTACCGCAAAAATCCGCAGCGCGTTTGGATTAAACAAGATTCTTCATAATATCGACGCAGACAAGAAAAATATGTCAGAATTCGATATTGTGAAACTCGACTACGAACTAGATAAAAAAAATCGAAAAAACAAGAAGCACCACGCCCTGGACGCAATGTGCCTATGCTTTGCACCGACGGGGCCCAACGCTCAAAAGCTTGGAATAGGCGCGCTATTGCCTCCTGAAATAGCCGCAAAAGCGGAAGAATTTTTTAGGGGGTATATCGAAAAAGTAGTCCCCAACGAAGTGGCTCCAAAAAAACCCAAACTGGAAGAAAGCATATATTCCAAAAGAACAATAAACAGAAAAGAATGTATTGTAAGAAAATTTAATCTTGTAGATTTGGCGTACAAAAGCGGCTTGAAACCAGTATACGATATCTCCGCAATCGAAAAACTGCTTGAAGATAAACCGAAAAAGATTCCGCCTATCATAAATCCAACCGTTCGGAGAATCGTGAGAGATTTTGTTTCCACAAATCCAAACGAAGACGAATGGCGCAATTGGTGCAAAACCGTGCGGATGCCGTCCAAGAACAGAAACGGCACGCGCATAATCAGAGTGCTGGTTTATGTAGGAACTCCCGAAGAATACAAAGATTTGTCAAAAGATGGATGCGGGGCATTTCGAAAGGGAGACTCCCACAAAGGACAAATTATTTGGATGGATAAAAACGGCAGATACAAAGTTTCTCCGGTATATGTTCATTCATCAAAATCCCAAACAATGGAATCGATTAAATCAAATCCCGATTTTATAAAAATAGCAGGATTTTTTAAAAGCCATTGCTTGGTGGAAATTGAAAGTCCCGTAGTCAACGGCAAAAGAGATGTTCTTCTATCTCCTGGAACATATATGATAAACACTATAATGGCAGCAGGAATGGCAATTCTGAGCGATACAAACGGAGTAAAAAGCCCGGCAATCAATATAAACTACCTTATGAACGCTGGTATGAGACGGATTTCAATCAAATATAAATGAGCTACCACATTCTTCACATTAACGACTACGGCTGCCGCCTTACAAAAGAGCGCGGTCTTTTGGTATGCGAAAAAGACGGAAGACAAATGGGCAAAATTGCCTTTGAGGACTTGCGCGCTGTGGTTCTGCTTAACGAAGCCCAGTCGATAAGCGGAGCGGTTATGTCGGCAATAACCGCAAACGACGCCATAATAATACACTGTAAAAATTTCAAGCCGGTCGGAATTACAATTCCTAATAACCGCACATATGACGCAAAAGTCGTGCTAAACCAGGCGCGCGGCAACAAGAATTTGAACTCGGCAATTTGGCGCAAATTGCTGGGAGCAAAAATTGAAAACAGCGCTTCGTGCCTTGAGTTGATAGGCGTAAAATGCGCAAACATCCCGCAAATAAGCTTGAATGGGCAAAAAAATTTGAATGAAGCCCGGTATGCAAGGGAATACTGGAAACGCTACTTCCCAATGTTGGGAGAATACGGGATGCGCCGAAACCCGGAAGATAAAACGTCTCCTGCCAATATTTTTCTAAATTACGGATACGGAATAATGGGAGGTTTGATACAGCGCAGCGTTATAGTGTCGGGACTAAACTATCTGCTCGGCGTAAACCATAAAACATATTATAAAAATATCCCGCTTGTATACGATATAATAGAACCTTTCAGATCATTTGTCGACTACGCGCTATACAAATACAACCTTTCCGACAACACGCCAAATATACGGTCATGGGCGGTATACCTAGGAAAATTTCTATCCAATACCCGCGTGCGCAAAGGATCACGAACAATAAAATTAATGGATGCCACGGATGCTTTGTGCGAAAGCCTCGCAAATGCATACCGGGAAAAAAAGGCAGACAATCTGTGGGTTCCTAAATTTCATAAATGAAATTTGAAAGAAAGAGTCCTCTTAGAATGGGATGGTTAATGGCAATGTTCGATTTACCCGTCATCCTCGACGAGGAGCGGAAAGAAGCCGCCAAATTTAGAAAGGCGCTCTTAGACGACGGATTTATAATGATACAATATTCTGTTTACTCTCGGCCCTGCGTATCGCTTGAACGCATGGCAAAATATTACGAACGTGTAAAATCCTACGCTCCGACGACAGGAGAAGTTAGATTGTTATTTTTTACCGACCGACAATGGGGAATGAGTAAAATAGTTAGCAGAATACCGAAAGAGTTGGAGAAAGTCCCCGAACAAGTTGAGTTTTTTTCTGAATTGATGGAAAACGAGAAAAACGAAAAATTGGATGAGAACAATAATTTTTTGTTGTATAAAAAAATTGCCGAATTTCATGGTACAATGTAGAGCATAAAATTCGGCATAATCAGTTAAGACTTTACAGCTAAAAATTTTGTTAAGTATCGAGCATAAAATAAATTATGTCAATACTATTCTGAGAAAGATCATTTTGCTGTAAAGTCAAAACAGGCTTTCCACCTTTTTCATCGACTCCTCGATTCTGAGAAAGATCATTTTGCTGTAAAGTCAAAACCGCCTCACAGCGGCTCATTCTTAATGGTTTATTCTGAGAAAGATCATTTTGCTGTAAAGTCAAAACAACAATACATCTACAACACTCGCGGCTTGGATTCTGAGAAAGATCATTTTGCTGTAAAGTCAAAACAGCTTTTAAGGGCAAGGACGGCAAGGAGCTATTCTGAGAAAGATCATTTTGCTGTAAAGTCAAAACAACAATACATCTACAACACTCGCGGCTTGGATTCTGAGAAAGATCATTTTGCTGTAAAGTCAAAACTCCCGGCGACTGGAAACGCGACGCCGGCGTATTCTGAGAAAGATCATTTTGCTGTAAAGTCAAAACTAGAGTATTCGGCGGCTGTGCACGACTGGCATTCTGAGAAAGATCATTTTGCTGTAAAGTCAAAACCGGCGGAATGAATTTATATTACGCAGAAGAATTCTGAGAAAGATCATTTTGCTGTAAAGTCAAAACATTCTTGTCATCTCCAACTCGTTTGTTGATATTCTGAGAAAGATCATTTTGCTGTAAAGTCAAAACTCGTTTTATCAAATTATTTTTTACATTATCAATATATAAGTTTGTTCTCTTCCATAAAAAGACTCATTTATTTTGCCCATTTTTCTTCTTTATGTAATCTCTGTCATAAAGAAGCCCGGCGTTTAACACAACTAGCACGGAACCGGCATTATGCACGAGCGCACCAGTGACAGGATTCAGCAATGCCATTACAGAAAGCGTTATAGCTATAATATTTATAGCCATAGACAGGCTTATGTTAAATTTTATAAGGCTGACAGTCGCCATGGACAATCGCTTTAAATACGGTATTTTTGATACATCGTCGCCCATGAGGGCTATTTCTGCCGCATCAACAGCTATATCGCTGCCCATTGCCCCCATTGCAACCCCTACATCGGCAATTTTTAAAGCGGGCGCGTCATTCACGCCGTCGCCTACCATGCATACCTTTTTGCCGGCAGATCTAAGTTCCTTTATCTTTTCTACCTTTCCCAACGGCAAAAGCCCCGCGAAAACTCTCTTTATTCCAATCTTTGACGCAATAAATTCTGCAGCCTGCGGGTTATCTCCAGTCAAAAGAATCGATTCTGTTCCCATTTCTTCCAGTTCGGAAACAATAGAAGATGCATTCTCTTTTAAAACATCGGAAAGCCCCATTGCGCCGGCAAATCTGCCTCCGATTGCCACTAATATAACTGCCTTTCCGGCATTCCGCAACCCTCCAATCCCAGTTGCCTCCTCTATTTCGACGGAGTTTTCATCCATGAATTCGGCGTTCCCACAAAGAACTTTGCGCCCCCCGACGACCGCGCTTACCCCCCGACCGGGAACCATTGTAAAATCATCAGGCGCCGACAAGCCAATCCCTTCCTCCGCCGCGCGGGAAACAACCGCCTTGCCTAACGGGTGTTCAGAACGTGATTCCGCTGAAGCCGCATAAAAAAGCAAATCGGATTCAGAGAAAGATTTATCCAAAACAATTATGTCGCTTACCGATGGCTTGCCTAAAGTTAAAGTTCCTGTCTTGTCGAACGCCGCGCAATCAACTTTCCCCATTTTCTCCAATGCAGCCCCAGATTTTACTATGACTCCGTATTTTGCAGCCTGCCCTATTGCTGCCATTACGGATGTGGGAGTCGCCAACACAAGCGCGCAGGGACAAAACACTACTAGCACAGTGACTGCACGGGTTATGTCTCCCGTAAATAAATATGTCGCAACGGCTATCACCAAAGCCGAAGGAACTAGCCATGACGCCCATTTGTCGACAATCCGCTCGGTAGGAGACTTATTCTGTTCTGCCTCGCGGACGATTTCAACAAGTTTCCCAAACGACGAATCCTTGCCAACCTTTAAAGCCTTAATGTCTACCGAGCCAAAGCGGTTAATTGTGCCGCAATATACTTTGTCGCCTATTCCCTTATCTACCGGCAGTGATTCTCCGGTCATAACCGATTGGTCCACAGACGTCTGCCCCGATATTATTTCTCCGTCAACGGGAATCGATTCCCCAGGCAAAACCCTCAATATATCTCCGGCTTTTATATCTTCCAGCACAACCTCTTTTTCCCCGCCCTCGGTCACGATTCTACCGCGGACAGGCGCAAGCGATACCAGATTTTTTATACCCCTCTTTGCGCGCTCCACAGTCATATCCTCAAGAATGCCGCCTATAGCCATTATAAAAGCCACCTCTCCCGCGGCAAAAACTTCCCCGATATAAACCGCCGCAAACATCGCTATCGAAATAAGCAGCGGAGACGATATTTTGCGCCGAAAAATTATCTGCTTGAACGCCTTAAACACAATAGGTATTCCGCAGATTGCAACCGTTATCCACGCCGGATTAATTGGCAGCTCAACTTTCGCTAGCATGCATACAAGGCTCGCCGCCAAAAAAATTCCGCCGGCTACCGTCATTTTTAATCCCGATAATAATTCCACCGTTTTTTCCATAGCATTTTCTCCGTCAAAATTTCAAAGCGCCATAGCTCCAATTGCTTTCTTATTAAAAACCGCCAGGCAATACTGCGCGTTGTTAATAAATCCCCATCTAAAAATTGCCCCCAATTCTAAACTATTCTAGAAAATTGCTCTAAAGCCGCGGAAAGCTTTTTTAAAGCTTCCTCTCCTTTTCCCGCATTTACCGCGTCCATCACGCAATGGCGCAAGTGCGATTCAAGTATGGACTGCCCCGCCTTGTGCAGCCCAGCCTTCGCCGCCCCTATTTGAACGAGAATGTCCTCGCAATCCTTTTCCTGCTCCATCATCCTTATTATTCCGCCTATCTGCCCCTGTATGCGCCTCAAACGCTTCACAGCCTTTTCCGAATCAATGCACTGTTTCATATCTTTTTTTTGATTATGCCATATACCCGTATAGGGTATTTTTAATTTTGTAAAGAAAATTTTTAATGTTTTTGTGTCATTAAGATTTTATGCGCAAAAATGAAGGCGCGCAGAAATCCGCAGATTGCGCATTAATGCAAAATAAACGCGGCAAATAGAAAAAAAATTGCGCGCTGGAAAAACTTCAGCGCGCCCAAATTAAAAAATTCCAAATTCCCCTCTTATCTGCGCCTGCGGAGAGCCGCAAAAGCAAGCGCCAACGCGCCAAAACAAGCCGCAAAAGCCGCTGGTTCGGGAACTGCGGAAGTCGCATTTATCCAATAACCGCCGTCCCCAGCGTCGCGTATGTATGCAAAATCTCCGATTGAATCCTCTATTACAAGAATATTTTCTGCGCGCAAGAAACCGTCGTCGTCGACAAAAGTGACAATATTGTCAAGCTCCATGAGCTTCAATGTAAAGTCGTTATGGTTCGACAGATTAAGGGTGAAAGTCGCGCCATCGGCATAGCCTATAAAACTTCCGATTGTCGAAGAAAAGCCGTTTGTCTCCATTGCCAGAGACGATCCGTCGAAGTATGTAAAACTTCCGAAATCATTGTTTGCGCCTAAAACAATTTTGGCATGCGACGCTTCAAAATGCTCCGTTTGGACCTTGTCTTGGTATGTAAGATAATAATTTATTATATTAAAGTTAGATGCCCCCTGCGACGCCGCGCCCTCGGTATTAATCGCGTTTGAAGAGTTGAGAGTCAGCACGTACGGATTATTCGAAGAAGTGCTTATCAAATACGTTTTCTGGGAAAAGCTGACGGCATTTGCGGCAGCATATGAAGTTAAAGACCCGCTTAGCAAAACGCAACCAGTAGAATCTTCCGTAGTTGATTTCAAACTTGCATTTGCGCCAATAACATTAGTGCCGTTCAATTTTATAGCCATTCTTGTATCAGCCCAGCTGTATCTTCCGGTTACGGTCACATTGCCCTGTATGTCCCAATTTCCCCCGTTAATAGCCGTAACAGTCGCATTGGTGTTCTCTGAAAGGAAAAATTTTCCAAATGCGATAACTGTACCTGTTGAAAAAGTAGAACCGTTTACGGAAACCGTCGATCCGCTGAAATTGGACTGTCCGTAAATTTTAAAATTTTTGTTTATAGTTATGTTTGCATTTGAATCTGTATTAAAATAATTGCCCCAATGGGCCTTTCCTTCTACGTTTACATCAAATACTATCGTAGATTTGCCGATTAGAGGATCGGCCAGCTTAGAAAAGCCCAATGCAAGAGTTCCGTCTCCTGTAAAATTAATGGTATTTGAAGCAGAACTTGAGGTAATAAGCTCTTTTGGAGAATCGCAGCCTCCTATTGAAAAAGTCACCCCGCTGTCTATTACGATAGTAGTATCTGTATAATCTCCGACGTTCAACCTGTCAACCCACTGGTCTGAATCAACTTCAAGCGTAATTCCGCTGGAGCCCATAGTAAGCGATGTGTAAGGAGATTCCAACGAGCTTGACGGAACTTCTCCTTCAGACCATGTGGATGAAGAGCTCCATTTGCCGCTCTCCACAACATCGGCATTTGCGGCTGAAAAAGTTAATAAAATTACTAGCGAATAAAAGGACTTGTATCTTTGCATTTCAATATTCCTACTCTTTAAGTTTTTATATAAGTTTTTATATATAATAGAATGCAGTGTTTTCAAGTA
>ULVW01006613.1_pt1 | contig 12927 bp, 11 predicted proteins | sample 1959801 | NCBI WGS metagenome assembly ULVW01 (sample SAMEA4835796, study PRJEB28245) | human gut metagenome | biome: gut microbiome; material: fecal sample | place: Denmark | collected 2008
CCCAAATTTTGTGTAAAGTCCAGACAGCTATAAAACAAGAGCAATTTTAAAACGAGGCGGCAGACGGCGAAACCGGCTGTCGCCTTAACAACAACATAACGCCGGCAAGGGGGAATGTCAAGGGCGGCGAAGCCGTTCATATACCCTTGACATTCCTCCGCAGCAGGTGTTAATCCGGCATACGCTCAGCGAAATAGATGGACAGCTGCGCATGGATGCGGCTCCAGTTCTGCCGCCGACCTGTCCACTTTTTCGTAATATCCATCATCGCCAGATCCAGCATTTTCAGCAGACCGTCGTCCGTCGGGAAAACGCTCTTGGATTTTGTGACCTTCCGCAGCGCAGCCCTCCATGTTCCGAAGAAACATGTCGTTCGCTGAAGATTTCCTTCTTTCTATGTAGAAATATGAAGAATCATAGCTTGCGCAGAAAACATATCGGGTGTATAATTAAAATCAGTTTAATATCATTACAACATAATATATATTATGTTGTAGATAAAACATGGAGGAATTGTGTATGATTTGCCCGAAATGTGGAGTAACGCTTCCGGATGGTGCAAAATTCTGCGGCGGTTGCGGTACGCGGTTGACAGCTTCGCAGGATGTGCCCCAGAATATCGTCAAGGCTCCCCCGAAAGTGCCGGTGCCAACGCGCACGGCAGAGGCGGAGGCTGTACGCCCGGACATGGGGGCTGCGGCCCGGAAAAAGCCCGGCATTAAACTGATCGCTGTAATTGCAGTCGTTCTTGTTGTCCTGCTTGCAGGCGGTTTTCTTCTGTTCGGAGGAAAAAGCAGCTCCGGCAAGAACGCTGTTGTGATGTTGCAGGACGAGCGCTATGAGCTGCTGACCAACCTGAAAAAGGGCGGTCTGACAGATGTCAGCGCTGCCAAGTCGGAACTCTATTATGACAGCATGGTGCGTTTCAGCCCGGACGGAAAGTACTTTTACTATCTGACCAAATATGACGGCTGGACCGGAACGCTCTGCCGTGCAGAGTACGCCAAGCTGAAGGAAGGCTCTTCCAAGAACGAACAGTACCTTACGACTATTGCGTCCAACGTGCAGTCGGGGTTCTGGATGCTGAAGGATGGCTCTCTCCTCTACAAAAACGAGGACAACACGCTGTACTATTACGACGGCAAGGACTCCACGCAGGTGGCGAAAGACGTCTATAATGTTTATCAGAAGGAGGACAACGAAAACGAGATCCTCTACACGCGCGAAAAAGACGACGACAGCGCAGACCTCGACCTGTACTATGTTGCGCTGAACAAGAAGGATGACCCGACGAAGATCGATGGTCACGTTTCCGATGTGTACATGACAAAGGATTTCAACGACATCCTGTACAGCAAGACCAACGACGATGGTGAACTCAACCTCTATCATGCGGGTATCAGCAAGGAGCCGGAAAAGCTGGCGTCTGACGTCGGCAACACCTATGCAGTCAGAAAAACAGGGCAGTTTTTCTATTTTGAGTCCAGTGGAAAGACCCTCTCTCTGTACGACATGGTGAACGATCCTTATAAGGTAACTACCGAGCCGTCTTGGAGTGATTATTATAAGGACGACCGGTACGATGACGAAGGTTATACAGAGGCATGGAACCACTATAACATGCAGGAGAGTTTGAAGAGCGAAGACTCGGACATCAAACTGTACAACCTGTACTCCTATGAAAAGGGAAACGCCACGCTTGTAGCAGAGGATGTGGTTGGTAACATCACGCTGTCTGGTGGTTTTGCTTACTGGACGAAGGATGTCCTGACGGAAAAAATGGATATTGATGACCTGGAGTACGCATCCGACGCCCATTGGGGTGTGGTGTGCCTTGAGGGTACCGCAGTGGAAGATATCGTGGACCCCACAAAGATCAAGCTCTATAACAGGACGACCGGTGCATTCTCTGAACTGACGGCTGAAGCCTACGATGATTTCGAAAGACTTTACAACGGTTTTGCCTATATTTTAAAGGATACGGTCTTTTTGACGGATGATGGTGAGCTGCTGACGGCATCCATCAAAGATGGAAAGGTCGGAGCCTTTAAGTTCGTGGCCGAGGATGCAGAGTTCATGTGGCGTGACGACGAAACTGCCTACTATACGGCGGACAGCTATGACCGTGACGGCTACACCTATGCAGATCTGTACCGCTACGCAAATGGCGAGAGCACCCGCGTTGCACAGGATATTCTGGATGCCCGCGTGTCTGTTTACGAGGACGGCAATATTTATGTGTACACAGATGCTTCCTCGCGCGGTGTAGAGCTGACCTGCATTGATAAGGACGCGAACCGGACTATGGTGGCTGACGATGTTCAGCAGTATATCCGTATGGATAAGAACAACCTGCTCTACATTCAGGACGGCGAGCTCTACAACTACAACGGCAAGGAAAAAACCCGCCTTGCATCGGATATCACGCGCTTCTGGGTCGCCTCTCCTATGAAAGCAGAGGCCGCGTTCGGGACGAGTGACTAATACGGTCAGAGGAGGACACAAAAAAAGATGGCTTTTTTTGATGAAATGAAGCAGCGCGTCTCGCAGGTGGGGCAGAGTGCCTCCAAGAGCGCCCGGGAATTCTCGGAAACGACCCGGCTCAACAGTGAGATCAGCAACGCAAAAAATAAGATCAACCAGCTCTATAACCAGATCGGCTATGCGGTCTACTGCGCTTACAGCACCCACCCGCTGCCGGAAGCAGCGGATCTGATCGCGCAGGTCAATGAACTGCATGAAAAAATCGAGGCTTGTCAGGCACAGATCCAGGCGATCGCAGCCTCAAGCCATTGCCCGAACTGCGGTGCAAAGATCCGGCCGGATATGATGTTCTGCGCCAACTGCGGTGCAAAACTGCCGCAGCAGGAACCGCCAAAGGCGGCAGCACAGGCATTTTGTCCCTCCTGCGGTGCACCTCTTGCGGAAGGGGCCGTGTTCTGCACCAACTGCGGCAACCGCGTCGGAGAGGCTTCGGTGCCTCAGCGGAGACCTGAACCGGCAGTAAACGTCTTTGTGCCGCAGCCGCAGCCTGTGCCGCAACCACAGCCTGTGCAGCCCGTGCAGCAGCAGTCTGTCCAAGCGGAGAACGTCTGCCCGGTTTGCGGGGAGCCGTTGCCGGCAGGCGCTACCTTCTGTATCAACTGCGGTTCAAAGCTCGACTGAATGCCATAGCAGGTGGAATCATTTACTTCCTTGAACCTGCCCTCAGGAGGACAACATGGAGATGCCAAACACATCTGCGGAAAATCCGGCTTATCTGGGCCTTCGTGTAAACCTGATCGGAGAGGACGGTCATATCGATGAGTTGCTTCTGCCGCGTTTCGCGGAGGGCAAATACCGTTTTGCGCACACGGGAGAAGGACTGCTTTCAATCGAGGCACTGAACGAGCAATGGATGGTCTGCTGCGAAGCAGGGACCTGCTTTGTGGGAATGCTGTCGGCAGACTGTCGGCAGACACCGCTCATTGTACGTCAGATGTATTTTCTGCACGCCGGTGGACGGCAGTATATCCTGTATGCGGAAACGATTACCAAAGAATCCAGTACGTTCCGCAATTACCGGGCATATCGCGGCAGTTCCATTACATTTGGACGGGACAATACGAATGACATTGTTAGTGCCAATGGTTTTGTCAGCCACCGCCATGCCGTGTTCTCACTGACAGAACATGGCTGGGAAGTCCGGGACATGAACAGCTCCAACGGTGTGTATGTGAACCATCGGCGAATCACTGCGGCTCACCTCCGTTTAGGCGATGTGGTCTATTTGATGGGTCCCCGCATCATCGTGGGCACAGACTTTTTGTCTATATGCTCCGGCGATACGAAGCTGTATATCAAGTCTTCTGCATTGTCTGTGATGCAGCCAACGAGCTGCGGCGGTGCTTGCAGCCAGAAAAAAAAGGAGCTGTTCAACCGCAGCCCGCGCAGCCGCTATTCAATGGAATGGCCCAGCATTACCGTGGATGCGCCGCCGATGCCGATGCGTTCGGACAAAATGCCCTTGGTGCTTCGGATGGGCTCCTCTGCGGTGATGGGCGGACGTTCTATCATGATGGGCAGTTACAGCATGGCACTGACCAGTCTGGTGTTCCCGTTTCTGACCCAGCGCTATACGGAGAAGGAACGGAAAGAATACGAAGAACGCCGCGTTGCCAGATACGGTGAGTATCTGGAGCAAAAGAAACAGGAGATCGAGCAGGAATGCCGTCATGAGTATCAGGTGCTGAACGCGAATTATCCAAGCGTGTCCAGTGTGCTGAACTATTCGGACGGCGGCTCTTCCCGCCTGTGGGAGCGCCGCAATACCGACGATGATTTCCTGACCCTTCGCATCGGCTCCGGAACGATCCCGATGCAGGCAGAACTGGAATATCCCAAAGAACGCTTTGAGATGGAACAGGATGTGCTGGAAGCCCAGATGTATGCGCTGGCAGAACAGAAATACATGATCCCCAAGGCACCGGTCATGCTATCTGTTTTGCAGGATCGCGTATGCGGCGTTGTGGGAGACCGGCCTTATGTGCTGGCGTTTGTGCGCAGCCTTGCAGCACAGCTGGTCATGACGCACAGCTACGATGAGGTCAAGTGCGTTTTGCTGCTGGAGCCGGAAGAGCTGGATACCTTTAATACTATACGCTACCTGCCGCATACATGGAACAATGAGCGGAGCATCCGTTTTCTGGCCACCAGTCAGCCGAGTGCCAGCGCCATCGGCGAGTATCTGCGGCGGGAAATGGAACCGATTCTCAGTGCAAAGGGAGATGCGGCAAAGTATCGCCGCACTCATCCGCATTATGTGGTGTTTGCCTTGAGCCGCACGCTCTATGACAACCTTGAAGTGATAAAGGATGTGCTAGCGCTGGACGAAAAGGTCGGCCTCTCAGTGGTGGCGGCTTTTGAGGAGCAGCCCAAAGAAAGCACCCGCATCTTCCGCATGAATCCCACGGGAAAGCATCAGGCTTATGATCTGCTGCACCCGGACTTGGCGCCCCAGCAGTTTGAACTGGACGCTTACGATGAGGAGCGCTACGCGGCCAGCATGAAAGAACTGGCCAATACCAACTTGATGACCATCGCGGGGAGTTACAGTCTGCCTAAGACCTTCACTTTTCTGGAGATGTTCGGCGTAGGCAAGGTGGAGCACCTGAACCTCCTCAAACGCTGGGCGGACAGCGACCCGACCCGCAGTCTGGCAGCACCGATCGGCGTTGGTACGGATGGCGAGCTTTTCATGCTCGACCTGCACGAAAAGCGGCAGGGCCCGCATGGTCTGGTGGCCGGTATGACGGGCTCCGGCAAATCGGAATTCATTATAACCTATATTCTTTCGATGGCGGTCAATTTCAGCCCGGATGAAGTAGCTTTTCTGCTGATCGACTACAAAGGCGGCGGTCTGACGGATGCCTTTGACAAAAAGAACAGTGACGGAAGCACGCTCCATCTGCCCCATCTGGTCGGCACGATCACCAATCTGGATGGTGCAGCAGTTTCCCGTTCCATGATCTCTATCGAAAGCGAGTTGGAACGCCGCCAGCGTATCTTTAAGGACGCAAAAGTCCGCTGCAATGAAAGCACGATGGACATTTACGATTATCAGCGGCTGTACCGTGCGCATCGCGTAGAAGAGCCGCTGCCGCATTTGTTCATTATTTCGGACGAGTTTGCAGAACTGAAAAGCCAGCAGCCGGAATTTATGGACAAGCTGATCAGTACTGCCCGTATCGGCCGAAGCTTGGGCGTCCATTTGATCCTTGCAACGCAAAAGCCCTCCGGTGTGGTCAATGACCAGATCTGGAGCAACACCAAGTTTCGCGTCTGTCTGCGCGTGCAGGACACGGGCGACAGTCAGGATATGCTCAAGCGCCCGGATGCCGCCAGCCTGAAAGATACCGGCCGGTTCTACCTGCAAGTAGGCTATAACGAATATTTTGCACTGGGTCAGTCTGCATGGTGCGGTGCCGACTACATCCCGCAGGACGAGGTAGTCCAGCAGAAGGATGAGTCGGTGCAGCTCATTGACGACACGGCACAGACCCTTCTGTCTGCAAAGCCCATCAAAGAGAAAAAGAAGGCTGAGAGCAAGCAGATTGTTGCCATCGTAAAGTATCTGTCTGAGCTGGCAGAGCGTGAGCATATCCTTCCCCGTACTCTGCTGCCGCCTGCGCTGCCCACGATTCTGACACTGGCCGAATTAAAGGAGGCATTTTCACATTCTGCACCGAAAAAGATTTCGGCATTAGTCGGTATGATCGATGACCCAACCCATCAGGCACAGTATGCATTGGAACTGAATTTGCAGGATAGCCATCATGCAATCCTTGTGGGTGAGAGCGGCTGCGGCAAGACTACATTGATACAGACGATGCTGCTGAATCTTGTTCAGCGATATACCCCGGAACAAATCAACTTTTATATTCTGGATTTTTCAAGCCATTTGTTGAATGCGTTCTTGTGCCTGCCGCATTGCGGTGCAGTGCTGAAAGAGGAAAACGAAGGCGATATTCCGCGTTTGTTTGAAATGATCTCTGCCGAGATAGAGAAACGCAGGAAAATGTTTGCGGAAATGGAGGTCAATAGTTACACGGCGTACATTCAGCATCGCCAGCTGCCGCTGTGGTTGATCGTGATCGACAACCTGAACGCGATGAGCGAAATGGGCGGTAAAACAAAGTTGATCTACAATTCGCTGGACGAATATATGCGGGCCGGAGCGGCTTATGGCATCAAGTTCTTTTTGGCCAGCTCACGTTATAACAGCTTTTCGATCCGCGTGCGACAGGAAAGCGAAATACGCCTTGCCATGCAGCAAAAGGACAAATATTCGTACGATGACGTTCTGGGAAAAAGGAATGATTATATTCCACCTGTTGTGTCAGGACGTGGTATGTGCGTATGGGATGGCAGAGCATTGGAGTTTCAGGCTGCTGAATTTACTGCGGAAGAACAGGAAGATGAGCAGAAGCGGAACAACCTGCTGAAAATAGAATTAGCAGGTTGCGCAGAGCGTTACAAGGAATCCCAAAAAGCTGTTCCACTTCCGGTTCTTTCGGAAACGGAAACTTACGCCGAGTTTATGCAGCGGTTTGAACTAGGCCGTATTCCGCTTGGGTACGAAACAGGCAAGATCAAACCGGTGGCATTGCCGCTGAAACAAATGTACAGCCTTTCTGTATATTGCGGAAATCCAGAGGGCACAGCAACGATCATGGCCAACCTTATAGCAGCTTATCAACGGGAAAAAATGGAATTGTTGATCGTGAAGCGGACAGACAAGAGTTTATTTGAAGATTCCAGCGGTCCGCTTTACTATCTCAATAATGATCCCCACGTTTCGTTTCTGCGGTGCGTAGAGGAAGATACCCATACCTTGCTGAATCAGCTATTTGAGGAGATGACATTTCGCAAAGGACTGCGCGAAAAGTATTGTGAAATGCACGACTTAGATACAAGCGAACCGGCTACGATGTTAATGGCCGCAGACTATGTCCGCCAGCACAGCAAACCGTTTATGGTGATCTTTGAAGGGTTTATACCATATATCAATGCACTGAAAAAGGCGGAAGAGAAAAAAGAAGCGGCTGTGGATGCTCGCATGATGGAAATGATTTTTGCGGGTGCTTCGAGCAAAGAACAAGAAAATACCAGTAAGGAAGCACTCAGACGGCGCGGAATAGGGTATAACATGTATTATACGGCTTTTTATGCGCCCGGAGAAAACAGCACGGAGGATACCGCGAAAGCCTTTAATCCACAAAAGCATATCCTGCTGATGGGCGGTCAGTATGACAAGCAAAATCTGGTACCGAAGCTCCCGGACGAAATGCGGAAAAAAATTCAGCCAGAACCTTTTTACAACAAAGGTTTGATGGTGTATAATGGAAATGGCTACCCGATTCAAATGCCCTGCGGCGACTTGCGGGTGAAGGAAGATCCGGATTTTGAAAGCATTTTCTGATTTAACGGGCAGGATGGTTGGCAATGGATAAACTTTTGGTTGCGGTTGAAGTACCGTCGGTCGAGCAGATATTTGATATTACAGTGCCGGATACACTTTCAGCAGCAATGCTGATCGAACTTTTGGATCAGCTGCTCGGAGAGCTGGAAAATGGCGGCCATGTGCCTTCTGGCAACGAAGTGCTTTGTTGCAGAGAGACAGGTGTGCTGCTGTATCCAGACAAGACTTTACAAGAAAACAATATAAGGATGGGCGACCATTTGATTTTGTACTGATAAGGGATTACTTGATGATGCTGCTGGATGATTGTGCGCAGAGCATTTACTCACTGAAGTGCCTGCTGGAGCAGGAACAGATCGGTCTTGCGGACTGTTTTCAGGGGGAGCTTCTGGAACAATACCAACAAGTTACAGAACTCTCTTTGGAACAGCTCGAAAAGATAAAAAAAGAACTGCAGGAACTGATACCGGAATTCCCGGAGTAAATTTCTGCAAAAAAATGGAGGTATTACTTATGGCATCGGACCAGAACTATTTTGAAACGACAGCAGCCAAAACATGGGTCAATGACGTCACCGAGTTGTTGGAGGACACGAACTCGACCTTGAAGAATGCATCACAGCTTCTGCAAGATATCGGCAACGAGAATGTCGGTACGCTGGGCAAGGATCTGCAGGATCAGGGCCAGCAGTTTATTGATGCATTTACAGAAATGGCACATGGCTTTGCATCATGTGTAAATGTTGTGTTCAAGCACATCGAAAATGTAGTAAGAGAAGTGGCTGACAACGAAAATCTGATGAATCTTGCAAGAGACGTACTGAATTTGAAAAGTATCTTTGCAGGAAAGTAATTCATTGAGGAAGCCGTTTCTATAAAAAGGAGGAATTTTCTTATGGCAAACACAACAGATGGCATCATTCTTAATGTAAGCACTTCTAGTTATTCGAGGCACATCAACCAATTACAGACCTATATCAATACGCTGGTTGACCAGAAAGGCAAACTGAAAGGCTACCGTAACAAAATCGATGATATCTGGAAGGGTGAATCTGCCGACTCCTATAAGAACACCATGGATAAGCAGATCGCTAAAGTTGAGCAGGTTGAGACATCGCTGAATAAGACGCTGGCAGCGATTCAGGCTCAGCTGCAAAGCAGCAACACGCTGAACACCAGCGCGTTGAGCGACATTCAGGATGCAACTTCTAAAATTGATAAGTTGTTCACTTAATGGCACTTTGGCAGATAGATCCTGCACGGCTGCAGAACCAGTTGGAGCAGGTCGATGCGGAAATACTGCAGTTGAGATTGTTGCAGACACAGCTGCAGCAATACATAAACACTGTTCCAGAAAAACAGGTGCAGCTGTGCAGAATTCTGCGTCAGATTCAGGATTTGGAACATAGCCGCCGGATCGTGCGGCAGGCACTGGAACAATTACAGGACAGAACGCGAGAGATTTCGGCAGCAGTGCAGGACGATATCCAGATGGTGACATCGGACGTAATGCGGCTGTTCTGATCGCCTGACACAAGACCAACAGGGGGTTCGCGTACACAAATGTGCGTGAACCCCCGTTTTTCAGTGCAATAATATCGAGGATAAGGAAGGTACGCAAGATCATGCGGATACTAAAATGTACGGCAGCTTTGTTTTTGACCGTACTGTGGGCGGCGCTCTGTGGCTTGTATAGCTATGCAGCAACGGACAATGTCGTGTGGGCTGCCGTGAAGGAGCAAAAAGCGGTGCTCTATCTCCCGCAGGAGGCGCAGAAAGTGACAGAATGTCTGGTGGGCACCGTGCGGTGCAGCGACATTCGGACAAAGGAGATCTCCCAGCTGGAGCATCCGGTCCACACATTGATCCTGCTGGATAATTCGCTTTCCATTCCAAAAGACAGCAGGGAGACCATCTCCAAAATTTTGCAGAACCTGATAGGCAATCGGATGCAGGGGGAACTGTATACCATTGCAACTATTTCTGATGACATCCGCTATCTGTGCACTGCGGAGAGCGACTACCTCTCTCTGGGCAGTGCGATCGACAGCATTACATACGAAAACCAGAACACGCAGCTCAGCGACCGGGTATATGAGGCGGTGCAGAAGCTCCACGAGTCGGATGTGAACCAGTTCTGCCGTGTGGTCATTATTTCGGATGGCGTGGACGACAAGCAGATCGGCTACACCCACACCGAACTGGAAACCCTGCTGCGCAGCTGCGGATATCCGATCTACACGGTGGGCTGCGGTTCCAATGATACGGAAGCACGCCGTACACGGCTGGAAAATCTGTTTGCACTTTCCAGAGTGAACCGTGGACAGACATTCTATCTGGGCGATACAACGGATACCTTTGCCATTGCAAAGGGGATCTGCGAGTACAACGCCGCACAACAGGTCATGGTAACTCTGCCCGATGAAGTATGTGACGGCTCTGTGCGGGCGCTCCAGATCACCAGCGAAGCGGGGGTTTACAATACACAGCTGGAAATGCCTTTTGTCGCTGCACCTGCGGCCAGCGCATCGGTGGCTTCTTCTGCGGCCCCCTCGGAGGCGGCCTCTTCGGCTGCGCCGGTTGAGCAGAAAGCCGACAGCAGCATAAAGGACAAGCTGCCGCTGATCGCTCTGGCGGGCGGCGGGGCTGTTGTCGTTGTGGCAGCCGTGGTCGCTGCGGCAGTACTTCTGAAAAGAAAAAAGAACGCCGCAAAGGAAGAACCGGTAGAAAAAGAAGAACTGCCGAAACGCGGAGGTTCTGTGATCGTTACGGTGGACGATGGCGTATCGTCGATCCAGCAGGCATGGAATGAGCCCAGCAAACCGGTGGCACCGCCGGTGCAGGCACAGAATCCCGGGAGGAACGTGATCCGGGAAGAGGCATCCCCGAATGATACGATACGGATATTCTCCAAGACCGCATCGGGACGGACGCTCTGTCTTGTAAATCTGAATAACCCGGCCTGCACCTATGAAGTTCCCTTAAAGGGAACGGTGCGCATTGGACGGAACCCCGACTGTAATCTGGTGCTGGACAGGCCGTCTGTTTCCAAATACCAGTGCGAGATCTCTATGCAGGAAGGCCGGGTGTATATCAAAAATCTCAGCTCGACCAACCGCACACAGGTAAATGGGCATCCGTTGATGGAGGCGGAAGTTCTGCCGGAGACTTTTACCCTGACAATGGGCAACGAAAAAATGAAGGCGGTGATCCGCTGAGATGCTGAAGGGCGGAGTATTGTGTAAGATCGGCTTAAAAAGAAAGGTCAATCAGGACCGTGCCGGGATCCTTGCGGAAGGAGACACCTGCCTGTGTTATGTCGCGGATGGCATGGGCGGGCATTATGCGGGCGAAAGGGCCAGCAGTCTCATTGCCCAGTCCCTGACGGACTGGTGGAACAGCTGTCACGAAGCGGCACGCCGGATGCCGCTTCCAGAGCTGGCAGAACATTTCAAAGCTTTGCTGGACGGCTGCGCAGAAGAACTGGGCAGCCAGACGCCAGAGGGGCAGTACTGCGGCTCGACCATCGTACTGCTCTGGATCAACAACGGACAATATCTGCTGCTCACGGCAGGAGACAGCCGTTGCTATCTTATGCAGCAAAAATTGCTGCGGCAGGAGTTCCTGCAGCTGAGTTCCGATGACGTCTACCACGCCCGCGGCCCGGCCGACGCCGCTCTGGAGGGAAAGCTGACAAACTGCATCGGCTCACAGGATAAAGCAAGCTATTCGGTGCAGACGGGAACGGCAGACCGTCGCTGTCTGTTTGCGCTTTGCTCAGACGGGGTTTACCGCTATTGCCCGCTGGCATCGCTGCAAGCCGAACTGGGCAGTGTACTGCGCACAGGGGATCTAAAGACCGCATTGGATAATGTGAATGCGATGATCTGCTCTCATGGGGCACCGGACAATTATTCGCTGGTCGTGGCGCAGCTGCAATAAGAAAGGCGGAAAAAGCTTTATGGGGTATCAAATCAGCTATGGCTGCGTCAGCCATGTGGGCAGACGGCGCCGGATGAATCAGGATAACTTTTTATGCGTCGGAAAATATGCCAGACCGGGACCGACGGACAACACCCAAAACCCCCTCAGCGGACAAGTAAGCGCAGAGCAGAATGCACTTTTTGCGGTCTTTGATGGTATGGGTGGAGAAGAACGGGGAGAGATGGCCTCTTATCTTGCTGCGAAGGCAGCCTTTGATACGGTGCGCACAGAAGCTCCCCGTCAGGTGCTGGAAAATGTCTGCCAGCAAGCAACTCTCAGCATCTGCGATTTCGTGAAGCAAAATGGCCTTGGGACCTGCGGCACAACAGCAGTTATGGCGCTTACCGATCCGTGCGGGATCAGCTTCTGTAATATTGGGGACAGTAAGCTTTTTCGGCTGACAGAGGGGCATTTGCTTCAGCTTTCACAAGACGACCTTTCCATCGCTCCTTTTGGGGAGAAGGCGCCGCTTTCGCAATATCTGGGCATCCCGCCCGAAGAGTTGACCATCTGCCCGCACTACGGGAAGCAGCCCTACAGGGTGGGAGACAAATACCTGCTCTGCTCAGACGGCCTTACGGACATGGTGCCGCAGGAGCAGATCGCACAGATATTGACAAAACAGGCTCCTGAACCGGCGGCACAGCAGCTGCTGCGGCTGGCACTGGACAACGGCGGAAGGGACAATGTGACGCTGATCGTGCTTGAAGTCGAAAAGACCAGAAGCACCGGACTGTTGCAACGATTGAAAGATTTATTTTAACGGAGGAGGATACATCAATATGGCACAGGAAATCGAAAAAATTTGGCCCGAATGGAAAGTTGAGCGGCGGATCGGCGGCGGCGCTTACGGAACGGTCTATCAGGCAGTGCGGACAGACCACAATCTGACCAGCCGTGCGGCGATCAAGGTGATCTCGATCCCGAAAGACCCGGACGAGATCCAGTCTCTTCAACTTGACGGAATGACGGCAGCCGGTACCC
>ULVW01073360.1_pt1 | contig 12861 bp, 9 predicted proteins | sample 1959801 | NCBI WGS metagenome assembly ULVW01 (sample SAMEA4835796, study PRJEB28245) | human gut metagenome | biome: gut microbiome; material: fecal sample | place: Denmark | collected 2008
CCCGAGGCAACGCGCAAGAATATAAGCGCAATGTACGACTGGGTGCGCGAAAAGGAAGGCCTTGTCGAGGTCATATACGCAACGCTTGACGGACATGTGTATTTCTATGAGCTGACAAGCGGCGAATACACGCGCGATCCGCTCAACCTCGGCTTTAACTACAAGGGAGCGGGCGCTCTTGATCCGCGCGGATATCCGATACTCTATGTCGGCTCGGGAGTTGACAGCGTAAACGGAAGATCTCGCGTCAAGGTCGTAAACCTTATTGACAACAGCGTTATGTTCGAGTTCGGCCACAATGAGACCTTTGCAAACCGCGGCTGGCATATGTTTGACTCTTCACCCCTCGTGAGCGCGGAGACAGATCAGCTCATCTATCCGGGTGAAAACGGAATACTCTACATCATTCATTTGAATACAAAATACAACGAGCAGACAGGTGAGCTGTCCGTTGATCCGGACAATATAGTCAAATGGAAGTATAACGGTGTGCGCAGCGGCAGCCGGTACTGGCTTGGCGTTGAGTCATCGGCGGCGATAATCAATAACTACATTTTCCTTGCCGATAACGGCGGCAACCTCATGTGCCTTGATCTGAACACACTGAAGCTCGTATGGGTGCAGGATGTGCTCGACGACACAAACTGCTCGCCTGTTGTCGATGTTGAGGACGGCCACCCGTATATTTACATCAGCACCTCGTTCCACTACGGATGGCGCTCGTACTCAACGGCGGAGATACCCATTTTCAAGATAGATGCCGAAACCGGCGAGATAGTCTGGCGCACGGATTACACCTGCTACACCGTGCAGGATCTCTCCGGCGGCGTTCAGGGAACCATTGCCGTCGGCAAAAATAAGCTCTCGGACATGATCTTTGTCCCCATTGCACGCACTCCGGGCGCAAGCTCCGGCACGCTCGCGGCGCTCAAAAAGGACACCGGCGAGGTCGTCTGGGAAAAGGAAACGTCCATGTACAGCTGGAGCAGCCCCGTCGATTTCTATGATGCCGACGGCAACGGCTATCTGCTCTACTGCAACTCGGGCTTCAATATGTTTTTGATCGACGGAAAAACAGGCGAACAGCTTGACTATATGAACCTCGGCGGCAATATCGAGGCTTCACCGGCAATGTACGGCAACTATGCCGTTGTCGGAACGCGCGCAATGCGCACATATTGCATACAGGTGGGTTAATTTGTACATATAGAGGTAAAAGGAAAAAGGAAGGGAAAAAGACAATGAAATACGCGATTTTTTACTTCAGCCCCTGCGGCGGAACAAAATCCGTTGCGGACATCATCAGCAAGGAGCTGGGCGACGCTCCCATGCAGGAGCTGACCACTCCGAGCATGAACACGGCAATCGACCATGATACGCTCACGTTCTTCTGCTTCCCGGTCTACGGCGGCAGGATACCCAAGCCCATGTACGACCGCATGAAGATCATAAGCGGCGATAAAACGCCCTGCGTTCCCGTTGCCGTTTTCGGCAACCGTGCCGTTGACGATGCGCTGCTCGAGATGAGCGAGCTTGCCGAAAAGTGCGGCTTTGTGACCGTTGCCGGCTGCGAGATGGTAGCTCCGCACTCGATCGATCCTCAGTTCGGCGCAGGCCGTCCCGACGCAAGCGATAAGGCAAAGCTGCACGAGTTCCTCGAAAAGCTCAAGGCAGCCGAAAGCTTCAGTCCAGTTAAAATGCCCGGCGATCCCGGCTATGCCAAGAAAAAAAGCGCGGCGCTTCCGCTTTACCCCGTTGCGTCTAAGGAATGCATCGGCTGCGGCATCTGTGAAAAATACTGCCCGGCAGGCGCAATCAAGGGCAAGCATATGCGCACCGTTCCCACAAAGTGCATAAGCTGCATGCGCTGCGTTAGCATGTGCTCGACCGAGTCGCGCAAGGTCCCGGCACCTATGCGCCTTGCCGCGCATCTTACGCTCAAGAAGCTGTGCTCCGAGCGCAAGGAGCCTAAGTTTTATCTGTGATCTCATTCAATTGCAAAATATCTGACAATTGCTTGTTGTGCTCGGTCGGATATATGTGATATACTTAAAAAAGACCTGAGGCAAATAAAATTGGAGCAAAGGAATAAGGAAGGAGCTACATATGGCAAGAGAAAAAATCATTGCGCTCGGCAAAAAAATGACCGACCGCATACCCTACAAGCTCGGACTTGAAAAGCTCACCGAGTCCGATCCCGAGTATTACGGCCTTGAGTGCGTCGTGACCGACGACGAGGCCGACGTTGCACTGGCAATGGATCTCCGCAAACCCACAACTCCCGAGAAGATCGCAAAGAAAATGGGCAAGCCCGTTTCCTACGTTCAGAAGATCATGGACGATCTGTCCGCCAAGGGCGTTCTGGAGTACAACTACGATACTCCCGACGGCAGCCGTCAGTACGTTCTGCCCATTTTCGTTCCCGGCGCTGCCGAGCTTATGAATATGAATCTCGAGCAGGTCGAGAAGTACCCCCAGATCGCAAAATTCTTCGAGCGCATGGCGTTTCTGCCGCTGACCAAGATCACTCCTATGGTACCTCCCGGAGGCAACGGCATAGGCATGCACGTTATCCCTGTCGAAAAGGCAATACCGGCAACCAACGAGTCTGTCAGCATTGAGCATATCTCCCACTGGCTCAAGAAGTATGAGGGTCAGCTCGGCGTCGGCTACTGCTCCTGCCGTAATGCAATGCGCCTTATGGGCGAGGGCTGCGGCGAGATGCAGGAAGAGCTGTGCATCGCCGTCGGCACCTTCGCAAGATACTGCGTCGAGACCGGCAAGGGCCGCTATATCACCCACGAAGAGGCGCTGCGCATCCTCAAGCGCTCCGAGGAAAACGGCTATGTCCACCAGATAACCAACATCGACGGCGAGAACAAGATCTTCGCCATCTGCAACTGTGCGCTCGGCTCCTGCTTTGCTCTGCGCACCTCCCAGCTTTTCAATACCCCCAATATGTCCGCTTCCGCGTATCGCGCACATGTCGATAAGGAAAAGTGCGTTGCCTGCGGCAAGTGCGTTGAGGTATGTCCTGCAGGCGCCGCAAAGCTCGGCCAGAAGCTCTGCACCAAGGACGGTCCCGTCGTGTATCCCAAGCAGCCTCTGCCCGATGATAACCACTGGGGCGAGCATATGTGGGACATGGACTACAAGAACAACAACCAGAAAAACTGCCACGAGAGCGGCACCGCTCCCTGTAAGGCAGCCTGCCCGGCGCACATCGCCGTTCAGGGCTACATCAAGATGGCAGGCCAGGGCAGATACCTTGACGCTCTCAAGCTCATCAAGCAGGATAACCCGTTCCCGGCGGTCTGCGGCAGCATCTGCAACAGAAGATGCGAGGATGCATGCACTCGCGGCCAGCTCGACCGCGCCGTCGCCATCGACGAGATCAAGAAGTTCATCGCCGAGAAGGAGCTGAGCGAAAAGACTCGCTATATCCCCGAAAAGCGCCGTCATAAGACTCCCGACACCGATTATGTCGAGAAGATCGCGATAATCGGCGCAGGCCCTGCCGGCATGAGCTGTGCTTATTACCTGGCCGAGATGGGCTACGCAAACGTCACCGTTTTCGACCGCAACCCGGTTCCCGGCGGCATGCTCACCCTCGGAATCCCGTCCTTCCGCCTCGAGCGCAAGGTCATAAATGCTGAGATCGATGTGCTCAAGAAAATGGGCGTAAAGTTCAAGTGCGGCGTAGAGGTCGGCAAGGATATCACCATCGACGAGCTGCGCAAGCAAGGCTATAAGGGCTTCTTTGTCGCCATCGGCGCGCAGAAGTCTGCAAAGCTCGGCATAACGGGCGAGGAGCTCAAGGGCGTTTACGGCGGCGTTGATTTCCTGCGTGACGTCAACCTCGGAAACAAGGTCGAGATCGGCAAGAAGGTCGCCGTTATCGGCGGCGGCAATGTCGCAATGGATGTTGTCCGCACGGCTGTCCGCCTTGGTGCCGAGGAGGCTTACATAGTCTATCGCCGCAGCGAGGACGAGATGCCGGCAGATAAGGAAGAGGTTGCCGAAGCAATGGCAGAGGGCGTGAAGTTCTGCTACCTCAACGCTCCTGTTGAGATCACCGGCACCGCGGCAGGCAAGGTCAACGGCCTGAAGGTCGAGATCATGGAGCTTGGCGAGCCTGACGAGAAGGGCAGAAGAAAGCCCGTCGGCACCGGCAAGTTCAAGACCATCAAGGTCAATTCCGTTATCGGCGCTATCGGCCAGACCATCGACTGGGGCGAGCTGGATATCGGCGCGCTCAAGACCGCCGCAAAGGGCGTTGCAATGGCAGACCCCGTAACGCTCCAGACCGCACAGGAGGATATCTTCGTCGGCGGCGACTGCTACACCGGCCCGAAATTTGCGATCGACGCAATAGCCGCCGGCCGTGAGGGAGCTATCAGCCTGCACCGCTATGTTCAGCCCGGCCAGAGCCTTACCCTTGCCCGTAATCCGCGCGATTTCTACGAGCTGGATAAGGACAACGTCGTGCTCGATATAAACTGCTTCGATGCGCCCGTGCGCCAGGAAGTCAAGCACGATCCGCGCAAGGCAAAGACCATGAAGAACGACCGCGTCACCTTCACCGAGGAGCAGGTAAAGGCGGAAGCCAGCCGCTGCCTGGGCTGCGGCGTGACGATCGTTGATCAGAACAAGTGCATCGGCTGCGGCCTGTGCACCACTCGCTGCGAGTTTGATGCAATCCACCTGCACCGCGATCACCCCGATGCAAGCAAGATGGTCAGGACCGACGACAAGATTCCGCCTCTGGCAGCATATGCCGCAAAGCGCGCAGTCAAGATCAAGATCAAGGATCTCAAGGAAAAACTCGCAAAGTGATCACATCGGAGGAAATGCCCCATGCATGAGCTCGGAACGGTATTTTACGTTATAAAGGAAGTTGAAAAGCTCTGCGACGAGAATAAGCTCACCAAGGTCGGAAGCGTCACGCTTCAGATAGGCGAGGTCAGCGGCATCGTGCCGGAATATATCGTCGATTGCTGGAACTGGGCCATAAAGGAGTCCAAGTATATGAAGGAGGCCGAGCTGAAGGTCGAAAAGCTCGAGGCGGTCACCTTCTGCGAGGACTGCAAGCAGACCTACCCGACGGTGAAATACGCAAAGGTGTGTCCGTATTGCCAGAGCGAGAATACATATCTCGTCACCGGCAACGAATACATCATAAAAGAGATCGAAGCAATGTAGATCAAAAATGTAAACCAAATTGAAAACTCCCGACCAATTCGGTCGGGAGTTTTTGTGCGGCAAAATGCACAAGCGGCGCAATAACTATTTATTTACTATTACTATTTAAGAAAAGAATAAAATGTGTTATAATATATATTCAAAGAGGGCGATTGATGGTCGCTGTCCCACCCTGTCGGCACAAAAGTGCCGCGTTGTGACCTTCAATTTGGGAGAATATGCCCCGCAAAATACACAACGCACCGCACGGTTATCCCCCGTGCGGTGCAACTTTTTTTCAATTTATCTCTTGACAACAGTACGAAATCGTACTATACTTCGCGGGTATGATTTCGGACTAAAGCGAGGTAAACATGACACAGCAATCAAAACAGCTGCGCCGCTTCAACCGCCTTGTCGGCGAAACGGACGCGGTATACCACGAGCTTGCGAATCGGCTCGGCCTTTCCGACAGCGCGTTTCAGATACTTTATACGCTCAAATCAGAGGGCGGGGCCTGCCCGCTGCGCGATATCTGCGCCTTTTCCGGGCTTACGAAGCAGACGGTAAACTCCGCCCTGCGCAAGCTTGAAGCCGAGGGCAGCGTCACGACCGAAAGCAGCGGCGCCCGACACAAGACGGTCACGCTCACAACGAAGGGGGCGGAGCTTGCGGAAAAAACGGTGGCAAAGGTTATAGAGATAGAAAACGAGATCCTTGGCTCATGGCCGGCAGAGGATCTTGAAAAATACATTCGGCTTACGGAGGAATTTCTTGTTTCCGTGCGCGCAAGGGCGCAGGAGGTGCATTCATGAACATAAAGCTTTCGGATCATTTTGACTATAAGCGACTGCTCAGGTTTGCGCTGCCTTCGATAATTATGATGATCTTCACGTCGATCTACGGCATAGTAGACGGCTTTTTTGTATCAAATTATGCCGGCAAGACGGCGTTTGCGGCGGTCAACCTGATAATGCCGCTGCTGCTCGTGCTCGGCTGCGTCGGCTTCATGTTCGGAACCGGCGGCGGAGCACTTATCGCCAAAACCATGGGCGAGCGCAAGGCCGACAAGGCAAACGAGATATTCACGCTTATAATCACAGTGTCCGCGCTGTGCGGCGTTGTGCTTGCAGTGCTTGGATTTTTCCTGCTGCGCCCGGTTGCAAAATTCATGGGCGCGGAGGGTGAGCTTTTAGAGCAGAGCATAATTTACGGCCGCATCATCCTGCTTGCGCTGCCGTTTTATATTTTGCAGTTTGAGTTTCAGTGCCTGTTCGCAACGGCCGAAAAGCCCAAGCTCGGCCTGTACGTCACCGTTGCGTCCGGCGTAGCGAACATGATACTTGATGCTCTGCTCGTTGGCGTGATATCGCTCGGCGTGACCGGTGCTGCGGCGGCCACCGCGATAAGCGAATTCATCGGCGGAGTCATTCCACTGCTATATTTTGCACGCAAAAACGACAGCCGTCTGCGCCTTGTGAAATTCAAATTCGACGTCAAGGCGCTGCTCAAAACCTGCACGAACGGCTCATCGGAGTTTATGAGCAACGTTTCCATGTCGATCGTGAGCATGCTGTATAATATGCAGCTGATGAAATATGCCGGAGCCGACGGCGTTGCGGCATACGGCGTGCTTATGTATGTAAGCATGATATTCCAGGCTATTTTTATTGGCTTTGCGGTCGGAACGGCGCCGATAATCGGCTTTAACTTCGGGGCGCAGAACACAAGCGAGCTGAAAGGCCTGCTGTCAAAAAGCCTGCGCATAATCGGCGTGTGCGCCGTGTTCATGTTCGCTGCCGGCGAGCTTTTCGCAAGGCCGCTTGGCAAATTGTTCGTCGGGTATGACGAGGAGCTTCTTGAAATGACGGTCCATGCATTCTCCATATTCTCATTCTCGTTCCTGTTCTCGGGTTTTTCGATCTACGGCTCATCGTTTTTCACCGCGCTCAACGACGGCTTGACCAGTGCGCTGATCTCGTTCCTGCGAACCCTTGTGTTCCAGCTTGCGGCGGTGTTGCTGTTCCCGCTCATCTGGGAGCTGGACGGAATATGGCTGTCAATCGTCGGAGCCGAGATAATGTCGATAACGGCAACGGTGCTTTTCCTTATTGTAAAGCGCAAACGCTACGGCTATTAATTCTAACATTTTTTGCCCTGAATCGTATATTCGGGGCAATTTTTTGTAAATATACTTGCAAATATGCGAGGTTTGTGTTATTATTGGTATACATACCAATAATAACACAAAGAAGGAAGGGATCAGTATCACTATCACACATACGAGCATGGCTGCAAAAAAGCGAATACTCACTGCCTGTGTTCGCCTGTTCATCGAGCGCGGCTATAACGGCACGACGGTTGCCGAGATAATCAAGGAAGCTGACGTGTCTGCCAGCTCGTTCCAGAATATTTTCCGTTCCAAGGACGGAGTGCTCAGCGAGCTTGCGGCGTTCATGTTTGCCGGACAGTTTAAGGCTGCACGCACGGTGGCTGGTCCCGACGATTCTCCGGCAATGCTCTACGCGATTGAGACTGCGCTTCAGCTTACGATAACCGAACTCAACGACAATCTGCGCGATATTTATGTCGAGGTATATTCGCATGAGGCTACGATGGAGTATATCTATCAGAGCACGACGGCGGAGCTTTATCGCATCTTCGGATCTTATCTGCCCGATTATACCGAGAGCGATTTTTACGAGCTGGAGATCGGCTCGGCCGGCATAATGCGCGGCTATATGTCGCGTGGCTGCGACATGTATTTCACGCTGGAAAGGAAGCTCGAGCGGTTTCTGAGCATGAGCCTCGGCGTTTATAACGTCCCCGAGGATGAGCGCCGGAGGATAATCGACCATATTCTTGAGCTTGATATGCGCGCGATAGCGACAAGCGTTCTGCACGAGCTTGTGCAGATGCTCGCCGACCACTTCGACTTCGCATTCGATGACGAGATCGAATCGGCGCTTGTGCAGTGAAAAAAGCCAACAGAATATAATAGTAAGTGATTGGGCACGGAAGCCGGGCGTTTTTTGTTTAAACGCCCGGTTTTTTCACACTTTTTCAGGCGCAAAGTCGATGGAGCGGCAAGCCCATTTAGGATGCTTGTATCTTGACATGCCGGGCAAATATGTTATAATCTAACTATCATTTGCCGATTTGGAATTATCGGCACAAAAATCTAACCAAAAAGGAAAAATTTAGGAGGAAACATGAAAAAGAGACTGATTAGCATGCTGATGGCAGTCCTCATGATCGCATCCCTGCTGCCTGCTGCCGCTCTGGCAGGCGATGATACGTCGGATACTCATGAGCATAAGTACACCACCGTTAGCATCAAGAAGGACGCTGAGAAGAAAACTCCCGGCGTAGAGTACAAAGTCTGCAAGGAATGCGGCAAGATAGACCCTGCTTCTATCTCTATCAAAATCAAAGCATTTGCTCTGCTATGGAACCAGTGCAGTAAGTGCGAGACCGGCAAGACCATGATCGTCAAGGCTGCAAGCTGCCGCAACGAAGGTCTTACCATAAGCTACTGCGAGAAGTGCGGCAAGGCGTTTGCCAATAAGGACTTCGGCAATAGCACCTATAAGATCGAAAAAGCACTTGAGCACGTCTACGGTGATTTCCACATTGAAAAGGCTCCCACCTGCACTAAGTCCGGCACCGGCTATGCTGTCTGCAAGCTTTGCGGCGATGCAGCTTACTTCGAGGGTGAGAAGGCGGCAACTGAACTGCTGAAGTTTTCCGACTTTGACGGCAATGCAACTGCGTATGCAAATCGTGTTCGTGCAGTCTATGAGATGTTTGAGCCTACCAATCCCAATCACAGCAATACTAAACTGCTTGTTGCTGTAACTAAGGAGACTACGGCAAACGACGTTAATGGCAATCCAATTACTCTTTATCCTGCGAAGAAAGCACAGCATGTTGCAGCCGTTGGAGGAAAAGCCTACAAGCTTAATCCTGAAACCGGCCTGTATGTAACTGATACTGAAAACTCGGCAAACTTTATTGAAGGCTATGCCGGAGACATGATCTGCCCCGACTGCGGTGTCGGTTTTAAGACCGATAAGCAGCCCATTACTCATAAGTTTACGGTCGACACTTCCGATAGCAAACTTGCTACATTTGATAAGACAACCCTCAAGGGCGTAGACGGTAAGGCCGATGTTGTAAAGTGCGACACTTGTAACTACAAGGGCGGCGAAACCATTCGCGCAATGGGTATGTACGATACCTGGTATGGTGAGGATGCAAAGCCGGCTACCTGTGAAAATGCAGGCGTTGGAGCAACAATATACTGGAGAGACAAGACCACAGGCGACGTTAAATCTCAGCCAGGCGCAGAGATTAAAGCTCTTGGTCACAATTATGTCCTTGCTGAGGGCCAAAAGGCAACTTGCCTTACAAACGGCTTTGAGTACGTTAACTACAAAGTGTGCACTCGCTGCCATGCTCCTGATCCTACCGGCGATATAAATAAGACTATCACTATCACAGCTCCCGGCAAGCACGATTATGTGCTCGATTCTTTCTACGAAGCCACCTGCCAGCATCAGGGTCTGGCCTACAAGAGCTGCAAGCTCTGCGGCGAAAAGATGCTGAAAGAGAATGGCACACTGTATGTTGAAGTAACACCTATGGTAGCACACACTGCTTCCGACAAGCTTGCCAATGTCAAGGAAGCGACCTGCACCGAAGTCGGCTACACCGGCGATAAGGTCTGCAAGTTCTGCGGCATCGTCATGGAGGAAGGCAAAGAGATCCCCATGATCGAGCACACCCCCATGGACGTTGATGCAAAGGCTCCCACCTGCACCGAGCCCGGCGTTACCAAGGGCACTGTCTGCAAGGTCTGCGGCACCGTCCTGAGCGCTCAGGAGACCGTTCCCGCACTTGGCCACAAGACCGAGCTTGTGAACGCTAAGGAAGCGACCTGCCTCGAGGCCGGCTACACCGGCGATAAGGTCTGCACCGTCTGCAAGCAGACCATCGAAAAGGGCACCGAAGTCAAGGCTCTCGGCCACAACTATGTTAAGGGCGTCTGCACCCGCTGCGACGCAAAGCAGCCCGGCTACAACCCGTTCACCGATGTCAAGAAGGGCCCTTACTATGACGCGATCCTGTGGGCATACTGCAACGGCGTTACCAACGGCATTTCCGACACTGTATTCGGCGTTGACAACGGCTGCACCCGCGCTCAGATAGTCACCTTCCTGTATCGCGCGGCAGGCCAGCCGAAGGTCGAGAACGTTAAGAATCCGTTCACCGACGTGAGCAAAAACAGCACTTACTACAACGCGATCATGTGGGCTGTCGAAAACGGCATTACCACCGGTAAGACCGCTACCACCTTTGACCCGAATGCAGTCTGCACTCGCGGCCAGATAGTCACCTTCCTGTGGCGCTATGAGAAGGCCCCCATCGTAAGCAGCCTTGCAAAGTTTGACGACGTTGCGGCAAACTCCTACTGCTACAATGCAGTTATGTGGGCTGTCGAAAACGGCATCACCAACGGTAAGACCACGACCACCTTTGCACCCAATGATACCTGCACCCGTGCACAGGCAGTCACCTTCATTTACCGCGAGTTCGCAAAGTAAAAAACCAATTATGATAATAACTCCACATCCTCGGATGTGGAGTTATTTTTTCCCTTGCAATGCATCCGTTTGTATAATATACTTTATAAGGAAATTGCGCAAGAGGGGAGACCATTATGAAAAACAGACTTATCGGGGCGATATGCGCAGCGGTGATGCTGCTTGCGCTTTTTGCTCCCATGGCGATGGCGGACGGTGTGTGCGGCGAGTCTGTCAGCTGGACGCTGACTGATGCCGGAGTGCTCACGGTGTTCGGTGAAGGCGCTATGACGGACTTTGCCGCCGGTGAAGCGCCGTGGTATGCCGAGCGCGGCGCTGTGCGGAAGCTCGTTGTCGAAAACGGTGTGACTTCCGTCGGAATCGGCGCATTTTCCGGCTGCGGACTGATCGAGACTGTGACATTGCCGCTCACGCTCGGGCGCATCGGCGACGGTGCGTTTGACGATGTGTACGCACTGAAAAACATCTATTACGCAGGCTCGATCGCGCAGTGGAAGGCGATAGATATCGGCCTTGACAACAGCTTTGGCAGCGCAAAGCTCGTCTGCGCCGATAAAACCGAACCGTTTTCAGATATCTCCGGATGGTATCACGACTATATCATCACCTGCTACATGGCCGACATCGTAAACGGACGCCCGGACGGGACATTTTGCCCAGAGCAGAACGTGACCCGTGCGCAGTTTGTCATGATGCTGTATAATATGGGCGGCCGCCCCGAAATTGCGGATACGTTTCTCGGCTTTGACGATGCCAATGCCGTTTCTGCGGTATACGCCGCGGCTGTAAAATGGGGAGTTAAGGCCGGCATAATAACCGGCTTTACGGATAATACGTTCAGGCCGAACGCCGAGATCAGCCGTGCGCAGATGGCGACGTTTGCGTATCGCTTTTTGAAGCTCGGCGTGAGCGCGGATGTGCTCGGCGAGCTTTCCGGCCGCAACGACTTCCGCGATTACGGCTCAATCGCCGAATGCTACCGCGAGTCGGTTGACGTTATGGCGAACATCGGAGTCATTCAGGGCTACCCGAACGGCAGCTTCGTCCCGAACGCAACGGCCACGCGCGGCCAGTCCGCCGCCGTTCTGTCGCGCCTTTTAGCGGCGCTGACAGAACTGAGAACATGAAAAAAAGACCGCCTATGGCAGATGTGCGTAAGACAGCATTACGCCGAAATCAACGAAGCGGCACGAAACCGCATGGAGCTGATCGTGCCGGAGCTGGCGAAGCGAAGCTGCATGACCAAAAAGCTGAAAGCCGAAACCAAATGGAATGGGTGCGTCAGATGAACGCTTGCAAGGCACAGGCAGAAGCTATCGTGAAGTTTGAGCTGATTTATGATTGATACCGAAACCGCCCGGACGAAAAATGTCCGGGCGGTTTTGCGCAGATGGTAGATTTCTTAACAATTTTCTGATATACTTAAAACAAAAAGCAAGCTCGGAGGTCTTGTTATGGCAGAGCTGATATGGGCAATTATTTGTGGCGTGTTGGCGATTGCTTGTCTGATTATAAGTGCTATGTCATTCAAAGAAAAAGGATTTCTTTTCAACAATGCTTATATTTGGGCATCCAAGCAGGAACGAGAAAAACTGGATAAGAAACCGCATTATCGTCAGTTTGCGATTGCGTTTGCTTTATGTGCGGCAGTCTTTGTGTTCATGGCACTTGAATGTGTTTTGCTCACTGGCTGGCTCTGGCTCATTGTAGGATTGCTGGCGATTGCATTGCTTGTATATGCCATTGCTTCTTCCGTAAAGGAGCAGACAAAATAAGTCGTGTTGGTAGTTCGCAAAATTCCCTTTAGGAACTAAAGGGCGCACTTCTATACTCTCTATCGAGAGTAGCGCGTCCTGCGGAGCTTCATTCTCCGTCAGCAGAAGAAAACTGCTTGACCGAGAATGTTGCGTCACTTCGTTCCGTCAAGGTGGCTACACCCACTTGCGCCGCTAAAGCGGCTATCCCCTGTGTACTTGCCGTCCGCAAACGGTTTTGACAAGTCGTTTGCCGCCAGCAAGTTTGAAGATTAGACATAAGCTGACGAGAGTCGAACGCATATCGGTTTTGACGGGCA
>ULVW01013526.1_pt1 | contig 12844 bp, 8 predicted proteins | sample 1959801 | NCBI WGS metagenome assembly ULVW01 (sample SAMEA4835796, study PRJEB28245) | human gut metagenome | biome: gut microbiome; material: fecal sample | place: Denmark | collected 2008
ACTAAAAACTCGATGATGAATCCGGAGGGACTGCCGGATTTGTTTCAAGAGATTTAAAAATTTTTAGAATAGTGCAAAAAAATGCCTTCTGGCTTGCTTTATGAGTAAAGGACAATACCGAAAACGGCTGTAAGGTGTTGCCACTAAGGACAAGGAGGTCACTGATGTGCTGATAATCACGAGCGACAATTTCTCTCAATATTACCGGGAACACATTCAGACAGTGTATCGGATAGCGCTTGGAATCATACGTATACCCGAGGAAGCCGAGGATATAGCCGCGGACTGCTTCACGGCAATGATAAACAAGGCGGAATTCAACGACGAGAACCATCTGAAGGCGTGGCTTATAGTCACTGCCGAACACAAGGCGCTGAACGTGGCGAAGTCCGCGCGAATGAAAAGAACAGTGCCGTTGGATTCGCTCCCCGAGCGTTCGGCGGAGCCGTGCGGGCGCAAACAGGAGCTCCGTGAAATGGTGCTGGGACTTCCGGACAAGCTGAAAACTGTAACTTACCTTTACTACTACGAAGATATCCCGGTCAGCGATATCGCGGCGGCGGTCGGGATAAGCGAAAACAACGTATACCGGCGGCTTGCGCAGGCGCGGAAACTGCTTAAACTTGCATTAAAGGAGGGAGAGCTATGACAAAGCAGGAGCTTATAAATACATACGATTCCATGTCTATGCCGGAAGAGCATGTCGAAGCCATCGAAGCAAGACTTAAAAAGCTCTACGATAACCCTTCCCCCTCTTCCGCGCCCGAAGTCCCGGAGGAATCCACCAGGGAATACAAGTTTGACAGAAAGAAGCCGTCCGCTGTAAAGGCTGCTGTGATCTCTATTTCTGCTGCGGCAGCGGCTGTGCTTCTGGTGTTCGGCGGAAGGTACCTGATAAATGGACTTCCGATATCCTCTGATCCTCCGCTTGACGCCGAAACTGAAGAAACTTCGGAACCGCCCTATGACACGGAGGAGATACGCTTTGAAAGCGCGGACGACATTCCCGGGTACGAGCGCGCTGGATATTACGACGAATATGAGCATTCCCTGATCCCGGGCGCGGACAGCGGCAAGGCGGGTTCCCTATTCACTCAGCGGCTGCGCGATGGGAAGCCGGTTTCAGTCGTGCGCATAAAGATCACTTCCGCGAACTCCTGGGACGAAATGAATTACACCGAATACCACGCGGTAATTACAGAGTGCCTTTCCGGAAAGCAGCTTAACCTGAATATTTCAAATGAGGTAACTTTCCGGCTTGGAAGCACGCATTCTGAACAGATTATCGGCGAGCCTTCCCTTGCCGTGGGCGACGAGCTTATTGCAGCCGCAGCCGAGGACGGCGGTGAGAAATCCCTTGTTGATCCCGAAGAGCTGCTGTTCGAGTGTTTCACGGTCAAGGGACGGAATTTCGCGGCGCAGCGGCATTGGTATTGGCTCGACCTTGCGGATAACGCCTTTAACCATCAGCACGGAGATATCCGCCGTCCCACCACTGTAACCGATGATCCGGTTTCTTACTACGGCGTTTATGAGCAGGGCGAGCTTGCCGCAGCGCTGGAGAAACTGGTGCTTGCCTCGGACGAAGCGCTTTCACTCGGCACAGAGCCGCTTCCAGGCCTGTACAGCGATTTCACGCTTGATTTCGGGCTTATCGAGCCGTTCTGCTATTACTGGTTCGATGAAAACAACGAGCTTATCAGCATCGATACGCGGGAAGACATTTTCGGAAACGTCCACGGTCTGGACGACGAGGACGTTCCCGACGTGTACTGCGCTGGCTTCTGCGAGGACGAACTCGGCTGGTATATGCAGGCTTCCAATAGAAACGGCGGCGACAGCATGTACTGGATACCAAAAAATGATCCGGAGCATATGTACCGATATGATTTCGGCAGCGACAGTTCGCATACAAGAAGCGATTACTCCGAGCGCTATATTAGGCAGGGGAAGGGCGGCTGGTCGTTCTCCGACCCGAACAACGACGGCAGCTTTTACGCTTCCGCACAGCAGATAAGCGGCAGGCAGCAGGTCGAAAACTATGTCGGGAAGATATCCTGGCTCGGCAAGGAAAAGCTCTGCGCTGATCACGGAGAGAGCTGGGCGGCGGAGTTCAACAAGTGGTACGACTGCGGCGAAACCATTGAAATGGACGGGTTCAGCTATACCCGCAGGCTGCTGATGGGCGCAGGCGGCGGGAAATCTCCATATTATTACGGCGTGGGTGACGTCTGGCTCATCGACCACACCGACACAAGAATAGTCGCGGCGTTCCGCTTTACCGCCGATGATGATGTCAGCAATCATGCTGCTGCGCGGTATTTTATCCTCACTGCGGAATACCAGAACGGAACATGGCAGGAAAGCTGGCAGGAGCGTACAAATATCGACGCAATGATGATGCAGGGAGTTATCGCGCCTGCAAATTTCAGCTCCGGATACCGCGACGAGCGGTTCGCGTGGGGTACGGACTACTATGCTGCGCTGATAACCACAGGTTCTGACCTGTTTAGCTATGACCGGGCAACTGATGAATACTACCTGATAAATTCCTACGAGTACTCGCGTTATCTACAGATCGACGATGTGCTGTATATTATCGGGCAGGAGCACGACAGCAGCGGAATGTACCTTTCGGCTTATCAGGTAGGTTCGGGAGAGCTTTCGTTCCAGAGCCCGTATATAGCGGGAATTTCAGCAAAGGAGTTCTTCCTTTCGCCGGACAAGAAATACATTATGATAGTAACAGCCGATGGCGATGGGCAGGAGCGGCTTTATGTCTGCGACCGGTATACAGCCGAGTTTGCCGCAGCGGCTGTGAATACCTCCGGTGAAACGCAGTTCGCGCTGGACGACAGCGGATTCACTATAACGAAAGACGGCATGCAACAGCGTACCGACTATGATTTTGAAAGCCTCGACGGAGGGCAGGGAGGTTCATCAGGCATACAGTCCGATGGTGAAAGCGGCTGCATTCTTGTAACCTCCCCGTACATAAACCGCGGTGAAATGCAGACCACTTTCGTTGAAAGCTCGCTGTATTACTACGATACGGCTGAGAAAAAATACAGTCTGCTGATTAAAGGAAATTTCAAGGCGGGCGTCGAGGACGGAAAAACCGTCTACGTGGTAATGGACGCAGGTCAGGGATACTGCGTTTACAGCGCAGAAAACGGAGATTGCCGGACGCTCGTGGACAGCGCATTCTTTGAGCTTCATGAAGTTCCGTCTGATAATTTCACAGTTGAGGTGCGTTCAGGCAGAAATCTTGCTATGATATTTGAGGACGCTAATAATACAGTCTGGCAGTTCGATAAGTACACCGGAAAGTTCATCACGGGCGAAACGCCCGCCGGTGAGGATCCTCTGCTTACGGAAAACGCCCCGGCTGAGGGCGGGGCGTACTACGATGATGTGTTCAAAGAATTTAACATGAATCCTTCCATCACAGGGTATTCTTCCTATGAGGATCTGATCGGCCTTCTGAAGGAAGCGGAGACGCACTACGGCTCAAAAGCGCAGTTTGATCTGTGCCGTACGGTGCGCGTCCTGCCGCAGAAGGAGGCTCGGAAATATGTCGGATCTTCTGGCGATAGAACTGTCTACGAGGTTCAGATAATAGAAAATCTGATAACCGGGGAACAGCTTGACAAAACTGTAATGCTTGTTATGACGATGGGTTCGCCGGAGATTCAGGAAAAGGGCGACCCTATCTACGCGCCGGGCGAGCTTTTCACCTGCACAATGCTTGAGGACGCTGAGAAAGGCTGCATGCAGGCGGTTTACGGTTATCGCTACGACGTTCGGCTTGACGGAAACAACAGAATAGCATATTCCCGCCGGAATCTGGAGCTTGACGGCCTGGCTCTCGCAGATTCGCAGGATATATCGGTAAGCGCAGTGACGAGCACATCAAAGAACCCCGCTGTATATTCTCAGCGTCTGCCGCTTTCGTCGGTTGCGGATTTTGTGGCAGGAGAATGGTCAAAAAAAGGGATAGGATAGAGATTATCCACATATTAAATGCTGAAGCGGGGCTGGAAACATCCCCGCTTCTTTATGTAATGAGTCGTTACCGGGTTGTTATCCGCAGCTAAGTCAAAGATAAGCCTAATCAAAGATCAACCTTATAATAGGAGATCAACCCGAGATTTTTCGGTTTTTGCGTTCGGCTCAATGGATCCTCGTCTTAGTCAAAAAAGCAAAAACGCCAGTCCCACTCCGGGACTGGCGAGAAAATATCGGTACGGTTTCCGCTGATAAATCAGCGGAAACGACTGGCACCCCTTGTAGGAATCGAACCTACAACTGCCCCTTAGGAGGGGGCTGTTATATCCATTTAACTAAAGAGGCATTCAACACTTAAATAGTATATCACAAACCGCGAGGTAATTCAAGGGCAAACAGTAAATTTAGCTATTCTGCATAAAATTTCCGGAGATTTTTGTTGATAATCAAGAATACTATGCATTTAGAGGTGAATAATACATCACAAAACGATCAAAAAAATATAAGAGGGATCCATGATTAGGTAATTTGCTTAATTGGGGTAAAACCGCATTGCAATAGGGTTTGTTGAGTGCCGAATTTAAGCGGTTACAAACCGTTAACAATTGTGAATAAAAAATGACGAAAGATTTATACAAATTGCACATTGACGAAAAGCCCCCGAAAATGTTATATTGTATTACAAGGATATCTGTGTCCCGATGCACAGTGTATGCCTTGAACGGTTTTCCCGCCGGGTAATGCTCCGGCAGGTAAAGTTATTAAGGAGGATAATTCTAATGAAGATCACAAAGATTCTTTCCGCAGTAGCTGCAGCAGCAGTAGCAACAGCCGCTGTCTCCGCAACTGCAGGCGCAACCCTTACCATTCCTACTGGAATCAATACCGGTCTGTCTGCGTCAACAGGCATGTGGATGGTAGCTCTTTACAACTCCCCTGATGAGACAACAGGCAACCCTGGCATTAACTACGGTATCGACCTTACTTCCATTGCTTCCATCTCCGTAACGGTTACTCCCTCCGATCCTGACTGGTGGGACGGCACATTCGGCGGCGGAATCATCACTTCCTGCGGCCCTGCTTCCGCTACTCCCGCAGACCACAACTGGCCTTCCAACGAGTACTGGGGCGTTCTCGACGAGGATCTCGGCCTTGAGACTCTCGCTACTGACAAGCCCGTTCAGTTCGTTAAGACTGGCGACCTGACTTACACCGGCACCGTTACTCTCGACGACAGCAACTGCATCTATGATGTAGCTTCCATTGAGGGCGGCTACGCTCAGGTTGGTATCCAGGAGTGGGGCGCTACAATGCTCGACATGACCGTTACCGATCTTACCTGCTATGACGCTGCCGGCAATGTTATCATTTCCTTCGACGGCGCAGGCTATGTAGATTCTGATAACGCTGCTCAGGCTCCCGCTGCTGACGACAACACCGCAGCTACAGTTGACGCCGAGGCTCCCGCAGACACCACTGCTCCCGCAGACACCGCTGCCACCACCGAGAAGGGCTCTCCTGACACCGGCGTTGAGGGTATCGCAGCTGCTGCAGGCGTTGCAGTAGTAGCAGCCGGCGCAGTTCTCCTCTCCAAGAAGAGAAAGTAATTTGATTCGTTTGTTGCCTGTTTCGGCAGGGTACATATTATTTTAAGGAGGATCATTCCTATGAAGATCACAAAGATTCTTTCCGCAGCAGCTGCAGCAGTTGTAGCTGTATCTGCAGTAGCAGTTAGCGCAAGCGCAGACTTCCGCCCCGTTACCGGCGGCGCTGAGTACTGCCTCGCAGACGGTACCGGCAACTACGGTATCTGCCTGTTCTCCGACGGCACCAACAAGGATAACGTTCCCGCAATGTCCGTTGATATCGACCTCTCCCAGGTTACTCACGTTGCATTCACCTTCGATGTAATCGACGACGCTGACAACCGCGACTGGTGGGACGGCATGGGCGGCGGCGCTATCGTTGTTTCCGCACACTCCGACAAGACTACCGAGGACGCAGATCTGTACAACAAGTACAACTGGGCAACTGCTGGCAACTTCTGGGGCGTTATCGACGAGGATCTCGGCCTTGAGACCCGCGACGATACTCAGGGTATCATCGCTGAGAAGGTTGGCGACTACACCTACAAGATCGAGGCTGACGTTATCAACCCTGTTGCTAACGGCGACATCGGCAACCTCTCCCTCTACAGAATCTTCATGCAGGTATGGAGCTTCACAATGTCCGATATCGAAGTTGTAAAGACCGAGCTGTCCGACGCTAACGGCAACGTTCTCGCTACATTCGACGCTCTTGGCAACGTAACCTACGGTGCAGGCGCTGCCGCTGACGAGACTCCCGCTGCTGATGACAACACCGCTGCTGACGCTGCTACAGTAGACGCTGAGGCTCCTGCAGCTACTACCACCACCACCGAGAAGGGCTCTCCTGACACCGGCGTTGAGGGTATCGCTGCTGTTGCTGGCGTAGCTGTTGTAGCTGCTGGCGCAGTTGTTCTCTCCAAGAAGAGAAAGTAATTCACTTACATAGTGAAAAAAGAAAATTTCAGATTTTTTTAAAAAAAGCTGAAACTTTTCTTCAAAGTTCCGTGACTACCGTAGTGCAAAAGGTCAATGAGGAAAAATTAAAAAACTTTTTAAAAGTTTTTGAAACTTTTTCGAGTTCGCCGCCGACTACGGTGGTGAGCGGAAATTGATCCGTTTAACACATCCGAGTGCCCGATAACTCAGAGATGTTTTAAAAAACAATAACTAGGAGGACTATTATGTTAAGAAGAAGAATTCTTGCTTCTGCTATGGCATCTGTAATGGCTATTGGTTCCGTTGCAGTTGTAGCTTCCGCAGAAGACACAGCCGCTGCTACCAAGCAGGTTAAGACAAAGGCTGACCTCGAGGCTCTGGTAAAGAGCTACGATTCTTTCCGCGCTAAGGAAATCAACGACTACGGTTCTATGTCTGGCGAGAAGTTCCTGGACGCTCTTGAGTATGCTGACAATGTTATCAACGACAGCGCTTCTACTGTTGATGATTACACTGTAGCTTACCAGATGGTAACAGCAACTTACAACTCTCTGAAGATCTACACCACAGAAGAGCTCGCTACCCTCATCAAGGCTAACAAGTCTAAGTATGACTCCAACAACATCCTCAACGATGAGCTGAACGACAACCTGTATGATGGCGACAAGTGGACAACATTCGTAAACGAGTACGAGAGTGCAGAGGACGTTCTTGATTCCAAGGATTCCCGCATCATCTCTGACGCTTACGAGAGCCTGACTGAAGCAGCTGCTAACCTCGGTGGTCTTACCGTTGTTACAAAGGCTCAGTTCAGAACCGCTCTGAAGAACTACGAGACCCAGAAGCAGAACATCTACATGTATGATACATGGAGAAGAGGTACTGTAAGCGGCGATCTCGGCGGCGTTGATGATTCCTGGAAGTTCAGCGTAAACACTTCCTACGGCGCTCTCTACAGCGTAATCACCAATGATGAGACCGACTTCTACAACATGTACGATGAGCTCGATTCTTACAAGAACGTAAGCAAGACCAGTAAGGAAGACATCGTAAAGGCATATAAGAAGGCATCTTCTTATGCAACAATCCTCGGCGCTTGGGCTCCTGATGACACTGCAAGAGCTTCCAAGGCTACTGTTAAGAGCCTCATCGACAAGTATCGTGGAGTACTCGTATTCAACTACGACAGAGATGACGCTTACGCTCTGCTCGACCAGATCGCAGCAAAGACCACTCTCGGATATGACAAGGATAAGTCCGCTGACGAGCCTTGGACTCTCGAGGTTGCTGAGAAGGTTTCCGTTGATGACTACTCCAACCAGTGGCACAACTCTGGTAGCGTAACAAAGCTTACCGAGGCACACATCAATGTAAAGAACACCAATGTTGCAGTTTACATTCCTACCAAGGATAACCTGTGGACTGGCGACCCGATCCTGGCTGCTGGTGATGATTATAAGACCAACAAGATCAGCGGTGTATCCTACAAGCTCTTCAGCAAGGGCAGCACAATCGACCTGACTGATTACATCAACGTAACTGCTGCTGATGTAAACGCTCACAAGAATGACGCTTACGCTCCTGCTGTAGCTGTTAAGGCTGAAAAGACCACTGCTGGTGACGAAGCAAGAACTGCTGTTGCAGCTGCTAACAAGGCTATCGCTGCAAACGACGCTAACGCTACCAACGTAGCAGCAGTTGATACCGCTGTAGCTGCTAAGGACGCAAAGATCCAGGAAGCTTGGAAGACCTTCAAGACCGGCTATCTGGCTGCTTATGCAAACTTAAAGACAGCTATCAAGGCAGTTGAGAATGCACTCAATGCTTCTTCTTCCACTGCTAAGACTGCTACTCCGGCTTCCAGCGATGTTGACGCAATCCTGGCAGCAGGCGATGACCTCAAGGCTGCTATCGCTGCAATGAACGAGTACTTCGGCGAGAACGGCGTAAATGGTGCAGCTCTTGCTACTTATGGAAACGCTATTAGCTGGGACAGCACTTTAATTCCGTGGGATGCTACTGGTGCGGCTAAGGAAGTTGTTAAGGCAGCTCAGCCCATCGTTGACAGCGTTGCTGACATCAAGAAGGAAGCATATCCTAGAGATGCATTCGTTGAGGAGCAGTACACCAAGTACGGTCTGTCCAACGATGTTGAGAACGAGGGCACTGATTCCTATGGTGATAAGATCGGCGAGTGGATCTTCAAGGACTACGTTCAGCTCACAACTGACGCTATCCAGACCACAAAGGGCAAGACCGCACAGATCAAGCACGTTGACCTTGCTACAGCTCTTGAGCTTGCTGAGCTCTACATCGAGGGCGACAAGACCAAGCTTGCTGACGCTGCACAGAACGACATCTACAACCTCTGCGACACAACTGGCGAGTTCGTTGAGGGCTCCGCTAAGGGTTCCGCAGCTGAGTGGACTGTTGTATACAGATACCTGAGCTACGCTCTGTCTGACAAGTATGATCTGGTTGCTGCTAAGTACACCAAGGCACAGGTTGCTGATCTGCTTGAGAAGTCCTATGACCTCGCTGAGAAGACTGGCGACGCTGGTCTGTTCGCAGCTCACCACGATACTCTCGTTGATGTACGTAAGGAAGCAAGCGAGTGGATCGCAGCTGCTAACAAGGAGAAGAAGTACAAGGATAACGTAAGTGCTCCTAACGGCGTACTCGCTACATCCATGTATGAGAAGCTCAAGAATGCATACGATGCACTTGAGAAGGACTACAACGCATTCAAGTACAGCTTCGGTGAGATCTACGTTGCTCTCTCCACTTACGCTGAGATGATCGACGAGGGCGAGCTCGTTGCTAACGACACTCTGAAGACCGCTATGGAGCAGACCGCTCTTAAGCTCTCCACTGTTGAGTCTCTCGACGATGCACTCTACAAGGATTCTTGGGAAGCTAACACAGCCGTTGACTGGACCATCGACAACGATGCATACACAAGCGATCGTTTCTTCAACGATTACAACAGAGTATTCACCAGCAACGATAACTATGAGCTGGCTACTAAGACCACAGCTGGCAAGGCAAAGATCCATAAGCCTGATGATTCTTCCGCTGCTAAGTCCCACAAGGAGCTGAAGGAAGCTTATGAGGCTCTGCTGGCTGAGGTTACTAAGCAGACCACTCCTACAACTGTTCTCGGCGATGTAAACGGCGACGGCGTAGTTAACGCTCTCGACGCTGCTGCAATCCTGAAGGCTGTTGTAAACAACACTGCTATCGACGTAGCAGTTGGCGACTACAACGCTGACGGCGCAGTTAACGCTCTTGATGCTGCTGCAATCCTGAAGTTCGTTGTATCCCAGGCTTAATTTCAGCTTAGACTGATACTAACGCTTAATTGGTTTCACCCCGGGGCGTAAGCCCCGAGGCGGAACTTAATTAATAAGCTATAAAAAAATATGGAGGAAAACTATATGAAGAAGATTCTTTCTCTCGGTGTTGCTGCTGCAGTTGTATCTCTGACCGCTGTTGCTGCTTCTGCTGCTATCGCTCCTGCATTTGACACAGATGCTCCTGTTGCAGGCGAAACTTTAACTGTTCAGGTCGTTGCTAACGGCATGACACAGGAAGCTACTACTTTCACTGTTAACGCTTCTGAGGGTCTGACCCTTACCGCTAACGAGGCTGTTACCGGTGGTATCTTCAGCACTGAGACCAACAAGTTCGCTTGGGCTGGCACTGCAGTTCCCGCTGACGGCACTGTTCTCCTGACCCTCACCTACACTGTTGACGCTGCTGCTGATTCCGAGGTTTCCGTATCTCTGACTCCTGACGCTGGCTTCACAGATATCTCTGCTGACGCTGTTGCAGCTGTAGTTGTTGCTGGTGCTTCCACCGACGTTCCTAACGTAACTGTTGAGACCACTGAGACTGTTGAGTCCACCGAGCAGCCCACTGTAATCGAGACAGCTGAGACTGATGAGACCACCGAGACCGTTGACACCAAGCCTGCTGATGATGGCAAGGGCAACCCTGGTACTGGTGTAGCTCTGGCTGTAGTTCCTGCTGTTCTGGCTGGCGCTGCAATCGTAGTTGCTAAGAAGAGAAAGTAATTCAGTAACATCTGAATGAACCTCGCTTCTAAAGGTTAACAAGATCCCGTCCCGCAAGGGGCGGGATTTTTGTGTTTCCGGATGTCTGAATCGAAGTTTCGGGGGTATAGTCAGATTTAATAAACTTTTGCAAAATTGTTTGTGCATAATGACGGAGAATGGCTAAAGTCAAAAGTATTTAAGAAAATAAGTTAATTGCCAAAAAAGGTAAGTTTGCCGTGGCACAAAATATAGAACAAGACGTGAACAAAAAACGCAACCGGGCACAATATATAGAATGGAAGGGTTTTGCAACTAAAAGTTGGCTCAGAGAAAGGTTGTGAAGTGCAATTTATATAACTTGACTAAAAAAAGGCGTGGGTTATTGACATTAGCGGTTAAATTTGATATAATTAATACGGTATATATGATGGCGGTGTTATGGAATCGTGTGTATTCCGTCAGAATTCCGCGGACATGAGAGGTTTATATGAACAGCATAATTGAAGCCCGGAATGTCTGCATGGACTTCGCAATCGGGGACGGAAGCATCGTACATGCACTAAAAGGAATAAACCTACAGATACCGCCTAACCGGTTGTCTGTACTGCGCGGACGTTCCGGTTCGGGCAAAACTACTCTAATAAATATCCTCGGCGCACTTGATCGACCAACATCGGGGGAGGTCATGTTCCTGGAGGACGGACGCGATATCACAAAACTCCCGGATAAGGAGCGTGACCGGCTAAGGCGGGTCGATATGGCGTTTGTGTTCCAGTCAGTTGCGCTGATCTCCACCATGACAGCGTTTGAAAATGTCGAATTTGCGCTTCGGCTAACCAAGCTTCCATATAAGGAGCGCGTCGAGCGTGCCCGGCAGAGCCTGATCCAGGTGGGTTTGGAGAAAAGAATGAATCACCGTCCCGGCGAGATGTCAGGCGGTGAACAGCAGAGAGTTGCAATCGCCCGAGCGATATCGCACTCGCCAAAGATCATTTTTGCCGATGAGCCTACAGCGGAGCTTGACTCCCCGACAGCAATGGCGGTAATGAAGCTCTTCAGAGACCTTGTAAGGCAGAATGATCTGACAATAGTAATGACAACGCATGACACCACAATGATGGATTTGGCTGATATCGTTTACACGCTGGAAGACGGCGTGATTTCTGATGTTAAGGAGAATCAGCCGGAGGAGGGCGCAGATGCCTAAAAAGGTGCTTCTAGCCCCGCCTGAAAACATCATGGTGCAGGCTGAGAATCTCGTGAAGATCTACAAATCGCGCGATGTTGAAGTAATGGCGCTCCAGGGTCTTGACCTCACGGTCGAGCGCGGGGAGCTGATGGGGATCGTCGGGGCCAGCGGAAGCGGCAAGTCTACATTGCTGAACATGCTCGGCGGACTCGACAGGCCATCAGCGGGAAGCCTTTACGTAGACGGCGTTGATATGCTGAAATTCACAGAGAAGGATTTCATAGAATATAAGCGAAAGACCGTAGGGTTTGTGTGGCAGAATAACGCACGAAACCTTATTCCATACCTGACCGCCAAGCAGAACGTCGAAATGCCGATGCTGCTCTCCGGGTTCAGCGGAAGGAGCCAGCGGGCAGACGAGCTGCTCGACATGGTCGGACTTTCACATCGCAAGAACAGCCGGCTGGATCAGATGTCCGGCGGTGAGCAGCAGAGGGTTGCGATAGCGATAGCGCTTTCGAATAACCCGAAACTTCTGCTTGCGGACGAACCGACCGGTTCAGTCGACACGGCGACGTCGAAACTGATACTGGACGTGTTCAGAGAACTTAACAGGGCAATGGGCGTTACTATTATAATTGTAACGCACGATACAAAGCTTTCAGCACAGATAGACCGCGTGGTGGCGATCCGGGACGGAAAGACATCTACCGAACTTGTGCGGAAGTCGGGCATTGCAAAGTCGTTCGGCGAGCTGAACGAGCAGGAGGAGACCTCACACGAGGAACTCACCGTGCTTGACAGGGCAGGGCGGCTTCAGATCCCTAAGGAGTACCTTGAGGAACTCGGGCTGCGGGGCGGCGACAAAGTCCGCGTCGAACTTGAGGAAGGCAAGATCTCCATTTACCCGCGCGGCATCGCGGACAAGGCTAGTAAATAATCGGGAGGGAGAACCCGATTTGCTGCAAAGCAGTATTTAGGAAAGGTGGATTTCACTGTGGCAAAAGAGCGAAAAGCCAGACTGAAGAGAGTCACTTCATTGTTCATGTCAGCCGTAATGGCGG